>Ga0315312_1000912_pt1 | contig 27155 bp, 22 predicted proteins | sample TDP7_MG_FD_203629 | JGI IMG/M metagenome (GOLD analysis project Ga0315312, IMG submission 203629) | Freshwater sediment microbial communities from Lake Towuti, South Sulawesi, Indonesia - TDP7 | ecosystem: Environmental > Aquatic > Freshwater > Lake > Sediment | place: Indonesia: South Sulawesi... | reverse complement strand
ATCGTTTCTCTTTGCAAGCTCCAGCAGGCCGTATAAATGGTGCAGCAGTGAGTGCACGCCAATGTCGCTACACAAGCCCATGACGTGCATTTTGCCTTGGCTGGTTTTGACAAACTGGATAAGATTCTCAAATTCCTTGTTTTGAAAAAATGAGCCGTCTCGAATTGCTCTGCTTATTCTGACAGATTCCTGGGGGACGATTCGGCCGGCTCCGATATTTTGATGCCCGACTTCGCTATTGCCCATCGTTCCTTCCGGCAGCCCTACGTCTTCGCCGCTGGTGTGGATGAGGCAGTTTGGATACTCAGCCATCAGCATATCATCTACGGGCGTGTGTGCGCATTTGATGGCGTTGTACCCATCTTCGTCTCTGTTGGGGTTATAGCCCCAGCCATCACGGATAATCAGTACAAACGGTCTGGTTTTTAAGTCTACTTTTTCTTTTGCCATTGAAGAAAAACCCTTTCCAGCAAAAGCAATATAGACGCACTGCCTCATCTGACCTTTAGATTCCGGTCGACTTGGACCAATATGATACGGGGCAGCATTAAACGTGTCAAACATTTAGAAGACATTGGCGTACCTGAAAAATCTCACCGCCTCTAAAAGTTTTTGACAGCAGTGGTTGCCGAATTATAATTGCCGCAGGATTATGGTGCCGCTGTGAATAAGTGCAGATATTAACAAACATTCGAGATAGGACAGGGAATTAGTCGGACCTGATTTTGCGCGTGGTGGAATCGAAAGGACAGAATAGTAACGCCGGGCCAAGTTCGGCTTGGGCTTTTTTGAATCGTCGGTCTCTTGCACTGCCGGATTTGGCGGCACAGCTTACTTTCTGGCTTTTGACGGCAGCCGGCCTGGCACTGGATTTGTGGAGCAAGCGCATCGTGTTTAGCTGGCTGGCGCAAAAGCCCGGCAATAGCGTTTCTATAATAGATGGCTTTTTGCGGCTGGTAATCGCATTGAATGACGGCGGCGCTTTTGGCATGTTTTCCGGCAGGCCTTATTTGTTAGCAGCAGTCTCGGTTGGCGCACTTGTAGTAATCGCTGTGGTTTTCTTTCTCAGCGCAGGTCAGCACAGACTGGTTCACATTGCTCTGGCACTGTTTACTGCCGGTGTTTGTGGCAATCTCTGGGACAGAGTATTCAACCATGGTCAGGTGCGAGACTTTGTTGATGTATACTACCGCAGCTATCATTGGCCTGCCTTCAACGTGGCAGACATTTTGCTTTGTATCGGCGTGGGACTACTGATTATCTCGAGCTTTCGCGTCACCAAGCGAGCTTAATCGGCTTTGCGTCCTCATTTCTATTGCGAGGTCTTTTCAAGTACGTGCTCGGCGACATAAATAGGGACATCCCACGCCGCTCCCAGAGCAATAGCATCGGAAGGGCGCGAGTCAATCGCGACCGTTCGGCCGTTCAAACTCAGATGTATTTGTGCATAAAAGGTATGATTACGCAGGTCGTTTATGACTATTTTCTCAATCCTTGCGCCGAGGTTTTCGATTACGCTGTCCAGTAAATCGTGAGTCATGGGCCGAGGTGGCTTGATGCCCTTTAGCCGACGGTCAATGGCGAAAATTTCAACTATGCCGATAACGATTGGGAAGCCGCGTTCGCCATTGCGTTCCTTCAAAACGATTATCTGCTGGTCCGATGCCTCATTAATAATTATGCGTGACAATTCCACTTCTACGTCCATCTTTGCACCACCTTTTTCAATCAATTATCCAGTTCGCAGAGATGCTTTTCAACTGTTTTCAGTTGCTCTGTCAGCTCCGCCAGCCTGTTCCTGGCTCTGGCCACGACCTCGGATTTAGCCTTAGTAACAAAATCTTCGCTGCTGAGCTTGGCCTCTACCGCTTCTTTGGCATTTTCTATCTGTTGTTTTTGTTTTTCCAATCGTTGGCGTTCAGCTTGCGGGTCGATCATGTCGTGAACGTAAATCTGTAAGTCTCCGACTATGGCAGTAGCGGCATTTCGCGGTTTTGTAGTTGTCATACTCGGCACAAAACTTTTCACGCCGGCTAACTGCATAATAAGCCGTTGATTCCCATTCAAGATTTCTACGGTTCTTGGCAAGGCTTGTGCAGAAACCTTGAAAAGTTCGTCTGAGGGTCTATTATATTTGTTTCTGATGTCCCGAATAGCCTTTATTACATCCTGGACAATCTGAATCTGCTGTTCCACATTCTGATTGATAAGACTATTCATGTCTCTTGGCCATTCGGCAATTACCAAGGCCGGCGACTGCTTTGCTTGTGTTATGTCCTGCAGTTGCCTTACTGGTGCGATTTCGTTCAGCTTTTGGAATATGCCCTCAGTTATAAACGGGATAAAAGGATGCAGAAGCCGCAAGGTTTGGTCAAGCACAAAGGCCAAGACGTTTTGGGCAATAGGTTTTTGCTGCCCATTCTGGATTCTGGGTTTGACCCACTCAAGATACCAGTCGCAGAATTCGTTCCAGAAGAATCTATAAAGTTGCGCTAAAGGCTCACTATATTTATACTGGGCCAGTGAGTCCGTAACCTCAGAGATAGTCTGGGCCAGGCGGGAAAGAATCCATCTGTCGGTAATATCCATCTTGTCGGCGTCGAATTTAGCAGGGTTAATACCCTCCAGATTCATCAAGGCAAAACGCGAGGCGTTCCAGAGTTTGTTGCAGAAGTTTCGGCCAATATCGAACTTCGGCGAGGTATTTGCTTGTCGCCCATCAGGCAGCATCATCGAGACCACCGGCATCCGGATATCCTGCGTATCCGTGGTCATACTGGCAAGCGTGAACCGCATTGCATCCGCGCCGTGACTGTCGATCGCCACCAGCGGGTCAATTCCATTGCCCAGGCTCTTGGACATCTTTCGCCCTTCGCCGTCCTGTATCATCGCATGGATGTAGACATCGGTAAATGGAATGTCGCCCACACAGTACTGTCCCATCATTAGCATCCGCGAGACCCACAACGTGATGATTTCGCGTGCAGTGCAGAGCACGTTGCCCGGATAGAACGTTTTCAGTTCCGGCGTCTCATCCGGCCAGCCCATAGTGCTAAATGGCCACAAGGCCGAGCTGAACCACGTATCCAGAACATCAGGGTCCTGGGCAAGATCAGCAGAGCCGCACTTTTCACAGTTTTCAGGATCAACCAGACCGGAATTGAATTGGCCACATTTCCGGCAGTACCAGATCGGGATTCTATGTCCCCACCAAAGCTGTCTGCTTATAGGCCAGTCGCGGAGGTTTTCCAGCCAGGTCTGATAGGTTTGCGCATACCGCTGCGGAATAAATCGCAGCCGACCATCGAGCAAAGGCTTTAGCGCTAAGCCGGCCAAGGAATTTACCGGCACGTCCGTTCCTTCAATCAGGCCTTGCCCGGATTTTTCAGCCAACTGGTCGATAGGCTTTTTTACGGCGATGTACCATTGGTCGGAAAGATATGGCTCAATCGGCACGTGACTGCGGTAGCTGTGCCCAACCTCGTGGGTGTATTCCCGCACGTCCGCCAGGAGACTTTCCTGGCGGAACCATTCCACAATAGCTTCGCGTGCCTCGAACCGGTCCATGCCAAGCAAGGCTTGCGCTTCCGGAGCATCGGCATCCGTCCAACCATATTTGTCGCTGATCGAACCATCCGGTGCCAGCACGTTGATTACAGGCAGGTTATGTCTCTGGCCGATCTCCCAGTCATCAGGGTCGTGGGCCGGCGTAACCTTCAAAAAGCCGGTGGAGAATCTCGCCTTCTCGTCCTCACTGTTTGGATCTGGTAAAACCACATGCTCATCTGCAATGATAGGGATAATGCGGCCCACGATAGGAAGCCGAATTTTTTTGCCGAGCAAATACTTTGCCCGTGGGTCTGCCGGATTCATCGCCACCGCAGTATCGCCAAGCATTGTTTCGGGCCTGGTCGTTGCGACGGTAACGTACTCAATTGTAAGTGGCACGGCCATCTTGGCCGTGTTTTCATGCCGCGTCTGGGCATCTTGCCTGTGGTTATCTATTTTTGCACCTACCCAGGGCCAATCACTGAGCCCGGCCTTGTGCGGATTCGAGAGAACATAATTTACTTGATGATCGAAATCTTCCTGGTCACGAATTAGGTGGTCGTAATACTCGGTTTGCCAGAAAGCACCGGTGCGCCCCAGCAATTCATTGGCCTTGTTTGCTGTGTAGGATTTCCAAGAACCAAGAATGTCTGGCAGTTCGATCCCTTGATAAGGTTTAACAATTGCGTGGACGTGATTAGGCATAACAGCCCAGGCAATCAGATCATATCGTTCACCATCAAAGTGTTTTAGGGCATTCGCAACTAATTCAGCGACCTTTGGCTCCCGCAGATAGCATTGCCCGTGCCCTGCGTTGAGATACGACTCAACACGGTCACAATAGGGCCGGGCAAGCTCTCTTTGCTGATGCGATGTTAGTTCACGACCTTGGGCTTCGTCCAGGTGAACAATCTTGTCCCGCTCTGAGCGCCAGCGCTCGAGCACATCAGCAGGCAGTGAATCAGCCAGATGGAATGTTACAGCGTATGTCGCAGCGGTTTGGGTCCAGTGGGGCAAGTATGCGCCATTTCGTTTATGGACCTGATGGTCCACGGCCTGGAAGGCCGTGCCACATGGTATTTGGACTGGCTCTACAAGCGGATACTTCAAGTACCAGAAATATCCCTGCACCGTTTCGTGCTCCACCTCGTCATCGGCCAATACCGTCTGCGTAGCGGGGTCCCAATTCACGAGTCTTTTGCCACGGTAGATTAGCCCGTCCTTGAAGAGCCTGAAAAAGGCAGCGCGAACTGCTCTGGCGCAGATTTCATCCATTGTAAATCGTGTGCGGTCCCAGTCGCAGGAACAGCCCATCGCTTTTAGCTGGCTGATTATTGTGGCTTCGTATTCGTCCTTCCAGGCCTGGACGCGGGCGACAAACTCCTGGCGCTGCAAATCTGTCCGTCGCTTGCCTTCTTCGGCCAGTATTTGCTTCTCAACGATGGTCTGAGTGGCGATGCCGGCGTGGTCAGTCCCTGGCATCCACAGCGTATTGTACTGCTGCATCCGGCGGAATCTGATCAAGATGTCTTGCAGTGTATTGTTCAGGGCGTGGCCGAGATGCAGTGGTGCGGTAACATTAGGTGGCGGGATCACGATGGTGTACGACTTTTGGCTTTTGCCGCTACCTGATGGTTCAGCATGGAAATATCTGCCGGAAGACCAAATTTCGTTCGCCTGCTGCTCTATCGTCTTAGGCTCATAAACTTTTGCAAGTTTTTTGCTCATATCCTGCCAGGTTCAGATGATTGCCTATAAAAAATTCCGGCAAATGCAAACCAGCCGGAATGCTATGTTAATAAAAGTGGACGGAAATGTAAAGCAAACACTTCAGCAGAAACCAAGCATCACTGTCTGCTTTTGCGGCGAAAGAAGGCTACAAGAACTTGACCAAGTCATTACGGCTCATTTCACACTCCCGCAGTATCTTTGTCATTAGACCCGGTCCTATGACCTCACCGCGATGAACCGGGACCACCGTACATCGCCCATCTGCATGCCGCAAAAAGTGGTGACTGCCTTTAACTCGAATTATCTCGAAGCCAGCTCGGCACAACGCAGCAATAATTTGCTGTCCAGTAGCGCGCGGCAGTCTGGTCATGCCTCAATCCAAACGCGCTGAACACCGACGAACTCCTGAGGTGTTATTTCCTCCTGCCTTACTTCCAGGCACAGTTCTATCGCCTCACGAATCCGTTCAATCAGTTTATCTAAAGATTTAGCCTGTGTGTGACATCCCGGTAATTCAGGAACCGTGGCTATATAATATCCCTCAGCATCGCGTTCAATAACGACGTTAAATGCTTTTGCCATTTGTTTTCTGTCCCATGATGATGACTAATCCAGGTTCATGGTCATCAGAAATTCAGCATTGGTTCGCGTCTTAGCGAGCCTATTTTTGAGCAGTTCAACAGATTCGACTGGGTTTAGTTCGCTAAGGACCCTTCGCAGCCGATATACAAGCTCCAGCTCCTTCGGATCCAGCAGCAATTCTTCCCTTCTTGTGCCGCTGCGACTGATATCTATAGCCGGCCAAACCCTTTTGTCGACCAGCCGCCTATCCAAATGCAGCTCCATATTGCCAGTCGCCTTGAATTCTTCAAAGATTACTTCATCCATTTTTGAGCCGGTATCTATTAGGCACGTTGCGAAGATGCTAAGAGAGCCGCCCTCTTCGACATTTCTTGCAGCACCGAAAAATTTCTTAGGCATCTGCATTGCGCTGGCGTCGACACCGCCGGTAAGGATTCTGCCTGAATGGGGCGTTTCACTATTATAGGCACGGGCTAGTCGCGTTAGTGAGTCCAGTAAAATTACAACGTCTTGGCCGTACTCAACCATTCGCTTGGCTTTTTCGATGACGACCTCTGCTACCTGGCAGTGGCGTGCAGCCGGCTCGTCGAAAGTGGAGCTTATGACCTCGACACCCGGGCCGACTTTGCGTTCCATTTCCGTGACCTCTTCGGGCCTTTCATCGATCAGAAGTACTATCAGTTTCACATTGGGATGATTCGTAGTGATGGCGTTTGCCATTTTCTGCAGCAGGATCGTCTTGCCGGTTCGCGGCGCAGCAACTATCAGCCCGCGCTGACCCTTACCCACTGGGGTCACCAAATCGATTATTCGCATATTCAGTTCTTCGGCTGCCGTCTCGAGGATAAAGCGGTCCTCAGGATGCAGGGGCGTCAAATCGCTGAATACTATCTTATCCGCAAGCAGGTCGGGATTCTCATAGTTAATCGCTTCAACCCGCAAAAGAGCGAAATACTTCTCGGAGTCTTTTGGCGGTCGGATTTGGCCAGACACAATGTTTCCGGTACGTAGGCCAAACCGCCTGATCTGAGACGGGGAAACGTATATATCATCCGAAGAGGATAGATAATTATACCGCGGGTTGCGCAGGAAGCCGTAACCATCCGGCAGAACTTCCAGAACACCTTCGCCATACATTAGGCCATTTTGTTGTATACGCTCTTTAAGGATTCTAAAAATCAAATCCTGTTTTTTGAGCGCACTATATTCTGTGATGCCTTCTTTCTTGGCAATGTCGTGGAGCTCTGCGACCGTTAGCTTCTGCAGGTCCGTCAAGTATAGGTTGCCTTTTTTTATACGCTCGTACTTGGCGTGTGTAGATTCTTCCTCCGACATCGCTTCCTGTTGCACCTCTTCGGTCGCCGGCTGGACGTCCAGCGCCTCGTTGGTGCTCTCGGCAGCCATTGTGGGGCTGTTCTCTACTTGCGGTTGCTCTTCTTGGTCGGCAGCAATCTGCTCCTCTTCAGCCTTTTTCTTTATGGTTCTGCGTCTCTTGACTGTAGCTTTTTCATTTCTTGGGTCAGCTTTAGCCATGATTACTCCTTTTGCATATTGCAAAACATCGGTCTTACCGCTGCGAAGGCAAGCGGTATGTTAGTTAAGTAACTGTCCTATAGCAGCTTAATAGGTTTGGACTTTACAATTTAGATGGCAAAAGTAAAACTTTACATTACAACCGTCAACGCCTAATGTCCAGTCAAGCCAGCCTACCCGTTATTCACTATATTAGAGAAGATATCGGTGGCTTGTCTGACTAATGCCGTGAAGTCAGAATTGTTATTTATTATATTATCGGCGATGTCGGCCTTGCTGTCCAGAGAAATCTGAAATTTTTCTCGAATTTTAATCTGGCTTTCGTTAAGACCCATTTTTTTTGCTCTATTCACCCGCAACTGGCGTTTGCAATTCACGAAGATGAGCTTATCGCAGCGTTTAGCCCAGCCGACCTCGATTAGCAGCGGCATATCCAGCACAATTGCCTTAACTTCATTCTGGCAGTTATATCTCTTTATGAGTTCCTCTGTCCGTTTTAAGACAAGAGGATGGATTATTCTGTTGAGTGATGATAACTTACCGGCATCAGCAAAAACAATGTCGCTTAATTTTCTGCGGTCAATTCGCCCTGAGGGACCTAAGATTTCTTGCCCGAAAAGATTAATTATTTGCTGCTTAACGTCCTTTTTGTCAAGCGCATTATGCGCAATTTTGTCGGCATCGATGACCTTACAGTCTAACTTGGACAGTTCAGACGCAACCGTACTTTTGCCAGAGCCGATGCCACCCAAAATGCCAATTATTAGTTTTTTGCCGCTGCTACCCACGCCTGAGCAGTTTAGCGGGTTCCTCGAATGTAGTCAAAAATATTTTACTATCTGAGCTACGCTTATGTCAAGTCCAAAAGTGGATTTTTGTTCAATTATTTGGCATCGTTTCTTATTTCACGAGCGTGCTTAGCAGCGACCAACTGCCGACAAGCAGAAAGCCCGCAAACGAAAGCCAGAGCATCACATCCCAGAGCCGTCCCGGCTGAAGACGCACATCACTGCGTTTGTAGCGGAAGTATAGAGCCGCAGCACCCAGCAAAGGTAACATGATCGACTGGGCGATGCCGCAGGCAAGGACCATCGCAACGGGGGCTTGCACGCATACGTACAACCCAAACGCTACAAAAGGCCAAATAGCGCTGATGATACGTGTCCACTCTGTACGCATTGCTTCCGAACTGTCGGTCAGTCCAAGCAGTCCGAGCGCATCAGCAACCATTCGTGCGTTACCGGCTGCTGCCACAAAGAATGTCGAGTACAGCACCGCAAACGCCCCGGACAGGAACACTATATACGCCCACGAGCCAAAGACAGGCATGTACATTACTGCCAATGTCCGCACCATGTCTCTGCCGGCTGGGTCCAGTCCGATTCGTCCGAGCACCGCTGCGCCGAGCAAATAGAAAGCGACCGTTACGAATGTATAGATCACCATTGATGTCCATGCGTCGATGTGCAGGACGCGCACCCAGCCTCGGGCTCGAACGGCCCACTGCTCGCTGGCATCTCGCCTGCCTGTGAATTTGGCATAGCCTTTCTCAAGGCACCAGTAAGGATACATGATTAGCTCAGCCGCGCCTACGCCGATGATTCCAAACGCTCCCAGAGCTGTATGAATCGGGTTTATCCCCGCGCTTTGGTCAACGGGTGGTAAGTGGAAGCTAAGTCCTCTGGCAAGCTCGTAGCTGCGAACCGCCCATTCGGGCCTTGTTTGCAGGGCAACCAAAGTAAGAATAGTTACGACCGTAAAGATCGCCACCAACGCTGTAGCCACAAGCTGAATGAGGGTGTATCTTCCGACATATAATAGCACCGATGTGGCAATCGCAACGATAGCTGCCCACAGATATGGATCGTAGGGTTCTCGACGTTTAGCAATCTGGTCCGAAAGCAGGGCGACTCTACGCTGCAGCTCGTCAGCCTGGGGACCACCCTGACCCTTGGCCTGCAACACTTGTAGATCGATCCTGGCTTTGACCAACTCGTTCTGCAGGTGATTATATTCAATTCCGGATTTAGTCAATGCCTGGCTTATTGCGAGTGTTTGGCCAACCCCACCAACGATACCGCCTTGCTGCAGGATTACGAACATTGTCATCAATACCCAGTACCAAAGAAGCCAGTTGAGTTTGAGTCGTGGGCCTGGGATGCTATTTAGTGCGCTAAGCGGCGTCTGGCTCCACGTGATTGCGTGTCGGGCAAACTCAATTTGTGTGGATACCTTGATCACACAGCCGACGATGATGAGCCATAAAAGCCAGAATCCTGCCTGGGCACCGGCTTTGGTGGTGGCGATGAGCTCGCCGGAGCCGACTATTGAACCGGCGATTATCATGCCGGGGCCAAGCCGCACAAGAGTGGCGCCCAACGTTCGAGGCGCTTCTATGGTAAAAGCCTGGTCCGGCGACGATGATCTATCATGGCGATTGTTCTTCATGCAAGAGATTTATACTGGATTTCAAAGTTCTGGGCAATGCTTTCCCGCCTTGCTACTGAGAAAGCAGGGGTGCTTGAATTTTGTGAGCTGCATTGTATATTCCTATGCTGTGTCTGGTGCTTTTGACATAGCTTTACGACAGCGAATACGCCAGGAGCGTGCCCGCGAGCAGAAGGTCACGGCGGATGACCTCTGCCAGCGTATTAGTGACGGTGAAATTGTCAGAGCCGTCGGCAATCTTCTATTCCATACGGCCCCGGCTGCCTTGGACGAGAAACTTACAGCCGTGCTGGACAGAATCAGCCGAACCGCGGGCAGTGGGAACGTTGCCCTTCAGACCCACGTTCTGGATTTTCTGGTCAAGTTGGCTATTGGCCTATGCAGCTTTTTGCCCAATTGGGTGCTCTCGCAGGCGTTGGACTCTGTTGCGATTGATGCTCTGGCCAGAAAAGTTGCAGATGTGCTGGAAAACCTGACCTCGGTTGCCGGAGAGGCAGCAGCCCAGTTAGCAGTCAGATTGCGTAAGGAGGCGATCGCGCGGCTGAAGGCAGAAGGGGTCACGGACGAAAGTCAGGCTGCTGCAATGGCTGATCGCCTGATGAGTAACTCGCTGGTCGATTATGTGTCTAACATAGCTGATGAACTGCGCCGCAGCAACCTCATGCTGGTCGCTCAGGCACGTCTTGAAGGCAAAACTCTGACCCAGCTTGGTAATGACTATGCTGCCTTTCTGCAATATATGATCTGGCTCGGTGGTTCGTTTGTTACCACTAATCCTGTGCTAATAAAGCTGGCATGGGACACGGACCCAGAGCTATGGAACAAACGCGTGGATGCCTTGATTGTCTCGAAGTACAGCACAGACCAACTACGCAAGCTCCTGCGAGGCCAGCAGAGTGAATTGACTGCGGTGATAGAAGCAATCAACTCCGCAGTCACGATGGCCGTCGTACGAGAGAACTGCAACTTACTGCGAGATATCTTCTTGGTGACTGAGGGGCGCGAGGGATACGTAAGCCTTCAGGTCAATCCGAAGAACCACGATGATTGGCAGCAAATGGTAAGCGAGGCCAAGAATCTATATAGTTCGTTAGAAAGCACTCTTGGCGGCGTGCCCAATGTGGTCTTTAAGTTACCTGCCACCGCCGCCGGAAAATCCGCAGCACAGATACTGACGTCTGAGGGTATCGGTGTCACTATCACTGTCGAATTCTCGGTCTTCCAGGCGTTGGGCTTTGCAGAGGTATTGAACAGAGGAAAAATGCTGGTCGCTTATCTTGCCTTGATGAATGGGCGTATGGCTTATCCTGTCCGGGATGAAATGAAAGCAAAAGGGGTTGCTGGCGGCGTGCAGACAGCATGCTGGGCAGGCGTGGAGGTAGCACGTAAGGCGTATCGCAGACTGTACGCACCACCAGAGCAAGGAGGCATGGGCGTCGATCCTGAGCGCGTCAAGCTTCTGATAGCATCGCTGCGGATATATGACGATTGGATACCGGACATTTCTGAGCTGTGGGGCTGTCCCGTAATCACAATATTCCCAAATATTCGGCATAAGTTCGACAGTCGCCGGCGTGATTTCACTGGAAATACAGTCCTGCAGGCTACGCCAGATGAGCAATTGGAGGTTCTTTTCCAGAGCGAGATTTTTCGTCAGGCGTGGTGGGTGCCAGGCGATCCAGAGCAGTACAAACCGAAGCGAGTGCTAACGCTGGAGCCAAAAGACTCCGAGGCGATGCTGAAGTGGCCGCCGGTTGCCAATACGTTAGGCGAATTTATCGACCTCTACGAGAAGATGGGCCAGATGGTAATCGAGAGAATCCGGTATCTCGTAGGTCGTATGTAGTATGTCGTACATGGATATACGATACTGGTGGCAAAAATGAAGTTTGGTGCGGTTGAAATCGACCCGGCAAAGAATCCAGCTATTCTGGACACGGCCACCTGGAATCCGAAAGGAGCGTGGGATATTCTCCGACGATTGGATGAACAATACTGGCAGTATATCTATTTAGCCCCGCGTTCCACGCGGGGTTTCCCCATCACTGAACATTGTACCGTATACCCTGCCTCCTGCGCCCGGCACCAAGGATGCGATTTTTTTCTTGCTTCTTTGGAAGATGGTCAGCAGGTGTTCATTGGCATCGGACCTGACAACGCCGAGCCGGTTTTGGGTGAGCCGATAGGTAAAAAACGGCTCGCCGACGGCAACTGTGTTGCGATTTACAAGACAGATGCTGCCATAGTTGACCGTTATTGTCGTCTTGTAAACCCGGATAAGGGACCCAAAGCGCTTGGGGCAACTCCACGGCTGGGCATTGGCAGTCGAATGTCAACTTGTGCCTGGCCGGGCGTGTGGCAGGCTATGCAAAACTGTGGTTTTTCGGCTAACGCAATCCAGAATTCGGTCCGTGAGCTTGGCCTGCTCGAAGACTTATTAGCTGGCCGACCGGCACGTACTAATTACTTGCCGGGTTTCGGCACGATCGAGCAGGGACATACGGGCAGCACTTTTGAAGGGCTGTGGGTGGCGGGTGTTCTTGATGCTCTAAAGACTGATACCCGGCCCAGATATGGTGCCGATGCCGATCACATAATGGTCAAGCGAGGTGCCCAGGGCATAAGCCAGGCCAAACGAATTATCGATGCCGCCCGCTACTATACATTTTTTACGCTTGATGTCAGCGACATCCTGGACTATGCAGCTATCGGGCGCCCGGTTGGTAAATACTGGCCAGCCATTGAAGCGGTGGGGGAGTTGTACAATCATATTAAGAGTTTAAAGAATAGCGTGCCCTTCGACCTTGAGCTTAGTATCGATGAAAACCCCCCGGAAGTTAGCGCGTTTGAGTCTATCACCACCGAAGAGGAACTTGCGTTCTTGGTTCTCGAAATACAAAGGCGTCAAATCCCCTTGACGCACATCGCGCCTAACTTCGGCATAGTAAAAGGGCAGGACTATAGAGGTCCGGATAGCCTTGTGGGCCTAGAGCAACGCATCCGCAAGCTCCACCGTATTGCTGCTGAGCACGGAGTTTTGTTGGACTGCCACTCCGGCGATGACCTTTCATCACAAAGCCGCAAAGTCATAGGGCGTGCCACTAACGGCCAAATTCACTTTAAGATATCGCCCGCCTTACAGATGATTTTTGCTGAGGCACTAAGCGACTTTGATCCGGAACAGTTCCGTTTTTGGTGGGATGACACTTTGGACTATGCTCGCCGGGAAGCAGCAGCAGGCTACGAATCCGGCTGTAATGCGGAACCGTCGCCGCGCGATGCTGTCTTTCGGCGTTATTGCTTTGCGACCGTAGGTCGGCGTGACGCACGCGGGCAGTTCATCCACCGCGAGAAGTTTTACACCCTGCCCACTGATTTCTATCGAGAGTATCAACGTCGGGTGGAGCATTATCTGTGTGAAGTAGCAGAAGATGTCTTCAACCGCACTTGCTAAGGATAGGCTCGTATGGAACAACGACTGAGCGGCAAAATAGCTATCGTTACTGGTTCCGCACAGGGAATTGGCAAGGCAGTCGCTCTGCGACTTGCGCAGGAAGGTGCTGACGTGGTTGTGGCCGACATCAACCTGGAGAAGGCACAGCAGACCGCACAGGAAATACGTGCCTTTGACAGGCGGGCGATTGCCTATGGGCTTGACGTAGTTAGCGTAGCGGAAATCCGGCGCATGGTCGAGAACGTGGTAGCTGAGTTTGGCCGGGTCGACATTCTGGTCAATGCGGCGGGCGTCGCCCAGACCAAACCCTTTCTTGAGATTACAGAGGCTGAATGGAATCACGTTATCGACATCAACTTAAAGGGTACTGTCTTTTGTATCCAGGCCGTCGCGGAGCAGATGATTAGACAGGTGCCTGAGCGAGTCAAAACGGCTGGGCAGGCAGATCATAGCTACGGGAAAATCGTCAATTTCTCCTCTATATCGGGCCGGCATGGGCGAGCTCTGCAACTGCATTATGCCGCGAGCAAAACGGCTATTATCAGTGTCACCCAGTCGGCAGCCTTGGCTCTCGCACCATATAACATTAATGTGAATGCCGTATGCCCCGGCGTGGTTCCGACACCAATGTGGGAGCAGATCGACCGCGAGTACAGCCGTATATTCGGCACTAAGCCAGACCAGGCAATGAGAGAATTCATTGAAAAGATACCGCTGAAGCGTGCCGGAACTCCGGAAGATGTGGCTGGCGCAGTCGCTTTTCTGTGCTCGTCTGACGCCGACTACATAACGGGGCAAACGCTGAACGTAGATGGAGGATACGAAATGATCTGAACCCCGTTAGAGAGTATTTGCCGGGCGGTAAAATACCCGCAGACGGTGGTCTCTAACGGGGTGAATGTAAAGGGCACACAAATGGCTGACCCGTTCGATGAACTCAGCAGAGAACCCCGCCATAGTGATGGCGGGGTTAACCGGTTAGCCCCGCAATTCATTGCGGGGTTTGACCGGGCACGGGCTTTATTGCGGCAGTTCAAAGGCGATTCGTATTTGTTCGGAGCTGGAGTTCTTTCCCAGGTCGGCAAGGTGGTCTCCAACGCTGGGAAAAGGGCTGCATTGGTGCGTGACACGTTCGCCGGCAGCGATAAGTTTGTGCAGGTTATCCGCGAGTCGCTGTCTAAATCGAAGGTGAGACTCCAGGCACAGATCAAAGGTGCGAAACCTAATTGCCCGCGTGAAGACCTGTTCCGAATTGCTGCCGAACTAAAAACCGCCGAGCCGGATGTCGTAATTAGTTTTGGCGGCGGCAGCACAATAGACGCGACCAAAGCGGCTGAAGTCCTGCGTAGTTTAGGCGGCGAAATTGACGATTATTTTGGTACCGGCCTGGTAACCGCAACTCTGGGAGGATTAACCGCAGAGAGTCCCCGCCTGCGCGGGGACAGGCTTGCCCCTGCGGAGGCAGGGGGCGCTGAGAAAAAATCTGGAATTGTAAACTCAGCGGTCTCTGCGGTAAAGCACCTGATGCCCCACGTTGCCATACAGACAGCCGCGAGTTCTGGTGCTCACCTGACCAAGTACTCAAACATTACAGACACATCAACGGGGCAAAAGAAACTGATCATGGATGATGCAATTGTGCCTGCGTACCCAGTCTTTGATTATGAAGTGACCTACAGCACGCCGCCAGACCTCACCGCCGACGGCGCGATGGACGGCATCGCCCACTGCCTGGAGGTTCTATACGGTGCGGTAGGCAAAGCTTTCTATGGCAAAGCGGCGGAAATAGCCGCCACCGGCATTGCTCTGGCAGTCGGAAACCTGCCTCGCGTGATGGCCAACCCGCAGGATAAAGAGGCTCGCGAGGCGCTGTGCCTTGCGACAGATTTGGGCGGATACGCCATTATGATAGGCGGCACCAACGGCGGGCATCTGACCAGCTTTTCTCTGGTCGATATACTGACCCATGGTCGGGCTTGCGCAATTATGAATCCATATTATACGGTCTTTTTTGCCCCGGCCATAGAAGCGCCGCTGCGCCTCGTCGGCAGCATCTACCGCCGGGCAGGCCTGACGAAAGCAGACATAGAAAAGCTGCAAGGCAGAGAACTGGGCATTGCTGTTGCCGAAGCCATGTTTGAGTTGGCCCGAAGAATCGGCTTTCCGACTCGGCTTGGCGAAGTTCAAGGATTCAGCCAGGCGCACATTGACCGGGCGTTGACTGCCGCCAAAAATCCACAACTAAAAATGAAGTTGCAAAATATGCCCGTGCCGCTCACGGCGGAGATGGTCGATGAATATATGGGGCCGGTCTTGGAGGCGGCACGAGACGGGGACCTCTCGGTAATCAAAAATGTCTAATCGGGGCACAAGTCCGTGAACATAAAGCTGGCATACGGCAAAAAGGGGTTATACGTTGACCTGCCGGACGATTTGAATGTAGAGATTGTCTCGCCAAAATATGTGCAGGGGCTTGGCGACCAGGCCAGAGCAGTACGCGACGCTTTACGTAAGCCTATCGGGTCAAAGCCCCTAAAAGAATTGGTGTCGCCATCCGAAACTGTAGCCATTGTGCTTAACGACATCACCCGCCCGACGCCTTACAACGTTATTCTGCCCGTCTTGCTGGGTGAGCTTGGCCATGTGCCTGATGGGCAGGTAATACTTTTCATCGCGACCGGAACGCACAGATGCAATACAGAAGCCGAACTGCGACAGATGCTGGGCACAGAAGCTCTGGATAGATTCCAGATCGTCCAGAATGATGCCTCAGATAAGGATTCGCATACTTTGGTGGGGACAACGAGCAGTGGAAACAATATTTGGCTACACAGCCAGTACATGAAATGCGATGTGCGGATTCTCACCGGCTTTATCGAGCCGCACTTTTTTGCCGGCTTTTCGGGCGGTGGCAAAGCCTGTATGCCGGGACTGGCGCTGCTGGACACTGTGCTGAAAAACCACAGTCCGAAGAACATAGACCACCCTATGGCAACCTGGGGCGTAACACACGGCAACCCGGTGTGGGAAGAAATCCGCGAAGCAGCCTTGATGTTACAGCCGAGCTTTTTGCTTAACGTGACGCTTAATCGCGATAAGCAAATTACTGCCGTATTCGCGGGCGACCTGGAAGAAGCGCACGCCCAGGGCTGCAAGTTTGTAAAAGCCAGTACGATGGTTCTGGTGAAACATCCCTACGACATCGTAATCACCAGCAATTCGGGATACCCTCTGGACCTGAATCTGTATCAGTCGGTCAAGGGAATGAGTGCTGCCGCTCAGGTGGTCAATGATGCAGGCACGATAATCATCGCAGCCGATTGCTGGGACGGCATACCAGAGCATGGCCAGTACGGCAAGTTATTGCACGAAGCCGAAAGTCCAGCGTCTCTGTTGGAGAATATTCGCAGGCGAAATCCTATGAGGCAGGATGTGTGGCAGGCGCAAATCCACGCCCGAATTTGTCAGAAGGCCGATGTGTACTTCTATAGCGAAAACTTGAGCGATGAGCAGATTAGGAGCGCCTGGCTCAGGCCCTGTCACAGTATAGAAGCTACAGTTGATGAATTGCTTGCCAAGTATGGCCGGGATGCGTCCATCTGTGTTCTGCCTGAAGGACCGCAGACAATCCCGTACATCTACAAGAGAAACGTGACATGAAAACTTGTCCTGAGGGCAGTCGAAGGATCGTCGTGGCGATGGATTCCTTCAAAGGCTCCCTTACAGCGGAGCGGGCTTGCAAGGTCGTCGCAGAGTCTATTGCCTCGGTGGTGCCTCAGGCCCAGATCATTCTTAAACCCATGGCTGACGGGGGCGAAGGCACCGCTCAGGCCATGTTAGCGGCCGCCCCCGCAGCTTCGCGTTTGCGAAGCAAACCGGCGGGGGGGCAATGGATCGAGAAAAGGGTCACCGGACCATTGCCTGATATGCGCGTCCGCGCAGGGTTTGCCTGGTTTGCAGGCGAAGATCTGGCGATTGTAGAGATGGCTACAGCCAGTGGTCTGCAGTTGCTTTCGCCGCTCCAGCGAAATCCTCTGCAAACGACAACATACGGAACCGGGCAGTTAATGAATGCTGCTATGGATTATGGTGCACAGCGAATTCTTCTTGCCGTTGGGGGCAGCGCAACAGTCGATGGCGGAACGGGCGCGGCAATGGCAATGGGATGGATGTTCCTTGACAAAGATGGAAAAGAAGTTGGTCTTGGAGGAGGCCAGCTTCTGCAGATAGACAGGATAATCCCGCCGACAAATCCGGCCCGGGTCCCTGTTGAAGTCCTGTGCGACGTAGATAATCCACTGTGCGGAGAGCAGGGGGCGGCAAGGGTTTATGGGCCCCAAAAAGGTGCCACCAAAGAGATAGTCGAGGTGCTGGAAGCAGGACTGGAGCGACTGGCTGACCTTGTTCAAAAACAACTGGGCCGTGATGTCAGAGACCTGCCAGGCGCAGGAGCAGCGGGGGGTCTCGCAGCAGGCGCCGTGGCCTTTATGGGCGCTAAACTCGTCCGGGGCGTTGAAACCGTTATGGCGTGGAGCCGGTTAGACCAGGCCATTGCCGGAGCGGACTGGGTAATTACCGGAGAAGGCTGCTTTGATGAGCAATCCTTGCGAGGGAAGGTGGTTGCCGGGGTAGCACGAGCGGCAAAAAATGCGGGCACGAGGGTCACCGTCCTGGCAGGGCAGGTCCTCTTGCCACGCGGGAAATATCGCGGTTTGGGCGTGATAGATACCTTCGCCTGCATGGATAGGCGGATGTCGCTGGCAGATGCAATGGCCAACAGCGAAAAACTGCTGGCAAAAGCGGCCCGTGAATTCGCGCTCAAATATCTTTTTTAGCCTAAAGGTTTTCGCGTACATACCTGACGGTGTTGTTGAAGATGGTCATTCCGTCAGCGTCTGGCCTATCCTTCAAGCGAGACCAGTGCGGATGCTGGGTCGGCCTTACAAACCTTTCCGGATGCGGCATAAGTCCGAGAACCCTGCCGGTGGCATCTGTCAGGCCGGCTATTGAATCCACTGAGCCGTTCGGATTGACCGGATATGGACCTTCTTTACCGTCTTTATCCACATACTTGAACGCGATGTGTTCATCGGCCTTTAATTTCTCCAGGATGGTTACATCTCTGGCGACTACTTTCCCCTCAGCGTGGGCGACTGGCAGATAGATCTGCCTGCCTGGGTCAATGAAAATACACTTTTGGGTTTGCGGTGCTAAATATACCCATCTATCCTCATATTTGCCGCTGTCGTTGTAGGTTATGGTGACCCCCGCTTGTGCGGGGGCAAAGGTCCGCTCCGCGGGCCGATTAGCCTCGGCCTCTGGGCCGAGGGCCCCCCGCCCAGGGGCGGGGGCTAACCCGCCGGGCAGGATTCCGGCCTTAACCAGCACCTGGAAGCCATTGCAGATGCCAAGCACTAATTTGCCATCTTCAATAAATTTCTGAATCGGCTCATAAAGATGGTGCACGATCTGGTTAGCCAAGATTTTGCCAGCAGCCACGTCGTCTCCGTAGCTGAATCCCCCAGGGATCACGATTATCTGGAATTTCTCAAGAGCGGTTTTATCTTCAATTATCCTGTTTATATGTACACGTTCTGCTTGTGCCCCTGCCAACTGCAGGGCGTACTCGGTTTCCACATCGCAATTTATTCCCGCTGCCCGCAACACTATCGCTCGTACCTGTCTCATCTATTCCTCTGGAGTTTTGTTACCAATCAAAAGTTTTTTGCCAGGCTTGTTTCAGTGCGTCTATTTCAGCTTCGATAACGGTTTTGCCGTCCTCTGATTTTATTAGAAGCATCTTTTGCTCGGTTAGCTTTCCAATCTGCCCAAAGGGTAGATTGACCATAAGCTTGGCAAAGGCATCGTAGTTTTCCGGCTGAACTTCTACCAGATAGCGAGAGTTTGACTCGCTGAAAAGTTGCGCATCTATCCGTGAACAATCCTTGCTTTTCGGCAGGTCCCGCAGGTCTGCTTCTATGCCCAGTCCGCCCGCAAAAGCCATCTCCGCAAGAGCAACCGCCAGACCGCCCTCAGAGCAGTCATGACAACTAACAACCAGACCTCGACTGATCGCCGCCGAAATCTTTTTGGCAATCCTTGGAGCTTTCTTGAGATCGACTTTTGGGACATTGGCTCCGACCTCGCCGTGGATGTGGTAGTAGTGCGAGCCGCCCAATTCATTATTGGTCTGGCCTACGATAAAGAGAAAATTGCCTGCTCTTTTTGCGTCCATAGTCACACACTTATTGACATCATCTACTATAGATATTGCACTTATGAGCAGTGTCGATGGGATAGAGATTGTTGTCCCATCTTCGCAGACGAACTCGTTGTTCAGTGAATCTTTGCCCGAAATAAATGGTGCTGCGAAAGCCATTGCCCCATCGTAGCAGGCCTGGGCTGCTCGCACTAATGGGCCAAACGTCTCCGGCTTTCTGCAATCGCCCCAGCAGAAATTATCCAATAGGGCAATCCTGTCGGTGCGGGCGCCTACGGAGATTAGATTCCTGATAGCCTCATCGATTCCCGCCAGGGCCATCCAGTAAGGGTCGATGTCTCCATACATAGGATTCATCCCGCAACTGATGGCAAGGCCTTTATCGGAATTAAACTTGGGTTTTATCACCGCGGCGTCGCCCGGGCCATCGTTGTTTATGCCCACCAGCGGCTTGACCACCGAGCCGCCCTGAACTTCGTGGTCATACTGGCGGATCACCCATTCTTTGCTGGCAACATTGTAGCAGGACAGGATTTGCAAAAGCTCGGCGTTGTAATTATCTTTTTCAGGTAGACTGGGCTCAGCTAACTTTGGACTTTTCCAGACCGCTTTGCGGGAGTACTTCGGCAGGCCTTCGTGCCAGAACTCCATGTCCAGTTCGCCCACGAGCTGGCCGTTGTATCGCAATCTCAACTTCTTATCGCCGGTGAATTTGCCTATCACTGTTGACTGGACGTTCTCGCCATCGAAGATTTTCTTTATGGCCTTTAGATTTTCCGGCTTGACGGCTACAACCATTCTTTCCTGGGCTTCGCTAATCCAGATTTCGGTATAGCTCAACCCGGCGTATTTCAACGGGACTTTTTCCAGGTCAACTTCCACGCCGAGGTTTTTGCCCATTTCGCCCACCGCGCCGCTCAGTCCGCCGGCTCCGCAATCGGCTACTGCTTCATAAAGCCCGGCTTCGTTCGCTTGAAGCAGCACGTCCAGCACCTTCTTTTCGGTTATTGGGTTGCCGATTTGCACCGCGTGCGAGAAGATTGTCTCGTGCTCGTGGGTCATTTGTCCGCTGGAAAATGTTGCCCCGTGTATGCCGTCTCTGCCGGTTCGACCGCCGACCACGACCACAAGATTTCCAGGCTGTGGATTGCCGAAGCACTTCTTTTTGTCAATCAAGCCGATATTGCCACAGTAAACCAGCGGATTGCCCAGGTATCGGTCGTCAAAGTAGATTGCGCCGTTGACTGTTGGTATGCCCATTCTATTGCCGTAGTCGCGGACACCGGCGACCACGCCTTTCATAATTCTTCTGGGATGCAAAACTCCTTTTGGGATTTCCTGGAGTTTTTTGTCGGGCGGCCCGAAGCAGAATATATCCGTGTTGGCGATTGGCTTTGCGCCGAGTCCGGTCGCCATCGGGTCGCGGATCACGCCCCCTATGCCGGTAGCTGAGCCGCCGTAAGGGTCAAGCGCCGAAGGATGATTGTGCGTCTCAACCTTAAAGCAAACCGCCGAGTCCTCGTCAAATTCAACTACGCCAGAATTATCAACAAATACCGATATACACCAGGGCTTATTTAGTTCCTTGGTAGCTCTGAAAACGGTGTCTTTCAGCAGGTTATCAAAATGTATCTGCTTGCCGTTGATTGACATATCGACTGCGCTTTTGAGCGTTTTATGGACGCAGTGTTCACTCCAGGTCTGGGCGATGGCTTCCAGTTCAACATCGGTGGGTTCTCGGCCAAGCTTCTGGTAGTATTTTTGGATGGTCTGCATCTCGACAAGGTTCAGGAATAGGTCCTTTTCCTTGCTCAGAGCGGTCAGTCCTTTGTCGTCAAGGTTGCGGATCGGCCAGTGTACTATCTGCAGTTGGTATGGTTTTAAGTGCGGGCTGGGCGGCTCGGCTTCGTTGCCGATCAGCACGACCTCGATGCAGTCGTTTGCCAGGATTTTTCTGGCAATTGTGTCGGCTTGACCTGGCATAATATCGCCGAAAAGTACGTACTTTCGTGCTGTGCGAACGTTGTTGGCTTTGACACCTATGTCGGCTATTGCCGCCATTACGGACTCTGCTACAGGGTCGGTGACGCCACTTTTCAGGTGCACCTCGATCAGGGTTGCCTTTGCCAGGCCGGCCGGCGGGCCGCTCCTACCTATATAGTACTGCTGGCAAACCTGGTCTGTCAGAAGTTCTTTTGCCAGGCGTTCGGCGAAGTTCCTATCAAAATCAGCCTCAATTAGGAAAACCTTAGCTGATTGGACCGCCTGAACCGAGCTTATGCCCAGTTCTCTGATGTCTTCCAATACGCTGCTGCCGTGCACGTCTGAAAAGCCTGGCCGGCTAAAAACTTCAAAACGCCATTGCTTCACGATAATGCTCCTCTATTTTAGTCACGCGAATAATTCCGTCCTCGTACTATTGGAGGTTTCACACGGTTTGGAACTGCAGAGACGAAAGCTCCTGTGGCGAGGCACGTGAGCTGATTTCGAGGAATTCAACCCCGACGACACGGCCTTGGCTGTCAAAATCAAGTATTACCCCTGGTCGTACTTCCTCTGATTCGACCACTTTACTTTCGTCAAGGCGCAAATAAAGCGTGTCGCTTTCCTTATCAATCCTAAGTCTCATTGCTTACCTCTCAATCTTCGATCGAAAAAAGCTGTGATCGCTTTGTTGGGTACTGCATTGGTGTTGACAATGACTCTAAGCCATCGGTTTCCATGTCTTGGTATTTGTCGTAAGAAATGCCTCGTACCGTCAGGACGATTCTCAACCTTTTCAGGGTCAGTCAGGGTACGGTTGATCGACGACATTGAAATCGAACGTTCTTTTAACATAGCTTTGAAATGTTGTGTGTATTGAAGCTCTGACTCTTCACCCATAATGATAAAACCGCGAAATAGACACTGCGCGAAACAAGCTGTAGCAAACGGGGAAGGTTATATTTGCCCAATCCAGCTAACTCAGCATTGCTAAGTCTGTTTATTTAGCAAAGGGTACTCCTATATTAGTTTCTTTCTTTTGTTTTGTAGTTCAGTAGCGCATCGCGTTTATTTTTTGCTGCTTCCAGCAACTTTTCTATACGTTGCCTATTCTGGTTTTTGATGGCTTTTTTTAGTTTTGATAGTTCGGCGATGATTTTGTCAATACTCCTGATGGTGTTGCCGGCGTTTGTGAGCAGGACGTCAGCCCAAATGTTAGCTGGTCCCGAAGCTATACGGGAGGTATCTAAGAAGCCCTTGCCAGCTAATTTTAGTTCCTGGCTTTTGTTGGCATTCACCAATGCTACTGCTGTTACGTGCGGCAGATGACTTATGTTTGCCAGGATTCTGTCATGCTCAGCCGGGCTCATTATTTTGACCGAGCAGCCCAGGTCCGTCCAGAACCTTTTAAGCGTCTGAACAGTCCGGCGGTTGATCTTTTTGGTGGCCGTCAAGATACAGGTAGCTTGGTCAAATAGGTCGGCTCTTGCGAATTCGATGCCACGCTGTTCCGAGCCGGCAATAGGGTGAGAGCCGACATAGTGTACTGTTTTGGGCAGCATCTTATCTGCCCAGCGGTGGGGCAGCACCTTCGTTGAGCCGATATCCGTGACGATACTGCCGGGCCGCAATGCACCGGCGATCTCGCCGAAGATTTGCTCAAACGTACCTATCGGCGTAGCCACAATGACCAGGTCTGCATCTGCTACGCTCTGGTGGATGTCGTCCACGATTTTGCTCGCTACGGCCATCCTTTTTGCTTGCCGGCGGGTGGCGGCGCGGTGGGTATATCCAACCACTGTAACTGCGGGCAGGCAGCGTAAAATCGCCCGTGCTACAGAACCTCCCAGCAGACCCAATCCTATGACAGTTATTTGCCTTAAATCCTTCAAAGCAAAGACCTTATGAGTATGAGTGCAAAATGGTTCCTGCTAAAGTTATAGCAGGGCAGTGCGGATGTCAATTTTTTTCTTTGATTTCCGCTGGCAAAGTGCTAACATTTGACGTTCAGCAGAAAAAAGCTCATCCCTATCTTCGCAGGGTAAACTTATCCTCGCAAAAGTGGGGATTGGAAATTGGCAATCGCAAATTGAGAATCGAAAGGTGCCCTATGCCAGGCGCCGAGAATCGCATAGCCGCTGGCGATTATTTGGATTTCGAACAGAAGGTTGCTGACCTCGACCGTCAGATCAGCGAGCTGCGTAGGCTCAGTTCAGTTAAAGGCATCGACTATTCTGCTGAGATTCGCCAGCTTCAGCGGGAGCAGGTCGGGGAACTAAAGCGGATTTATTCAAATCTAACCGCCTGGCAGACCGTCCAGGTCGCACGTCATCCCAAAAGGCCCGTGTTAGTGGATTACCTGGAGCTAATGGTAAAGGATTTCCGTGAGCTGCACGGCGATAGATGCTTCGGCGACGACCGGGCAATTATTACCGGGCTTGGCCAGGTTGTCAGGGACAAGGTACTGATTGTCGGCCAAAATAAGGGCAGAACGACGAAGGAAAAAGTGGCCTGTAATTTCGGCTGTCCTAATCCTGAGGGTTACCGCAAGGCAATAGCCAAGATGAAATTCGCCGAAAAGTATGGTATTCCGGTCGTCACCCTCATTGATACGCCGGGAGCCTATCCAGGAATCGGGGCCGAAGAGCGGGGACAGGCTCAGGCCATAGCAGTTAATCTTACCGAAATGTCGCGTTTGAGGGTGCCAATAATTTGCATCTGTATTGGCGAGGGCGGCTCAGGCGGAGCGCTGGGCATAGGCGTAGGCGACAGGCTGGCAATGCTGGAATTTGCGTACTACTCGGTCATATCACCCGAGGGTTGCGCGGCGATTCTCTGGCGTGATGGTTCACAAGCTGCCGATGCCGCCCAAGCCCTTAAGTTGACCAGCAGGGACTTATACAAGTTGGGGCTGATCGACGCGATTATCCCGGAGCCGCTCGGCGGGGCACACCGTAGCGTTCACGATACCGTCTATAATGTCGAAAGGTATATTGCCAAAACTCTGGCAGAGCTTAAACGCATAAAGATCGAGAATCTGCTGGAGGCCAGATATAATAAATGGCGGTCGGTAGGCGCAAGCTGTGTGAACAATCGCAGGAGGCTACGCGCGGCCCCAGTTCGGATAACCGCCACTGCCAAAGCTGTCTCGGCCAAGTCAAAGTCATTTTCTGCTAAGTTATGACCACGTCAGCAGTTAGGTGTGATTGCCTTCCGAACATATTGTTATACCGTTTTGGAAAAGGAGGCCATCTATGTTAGCGCAGAATCAGAACTCACAAGGGCAGAAATCCCGCTGCGTGTCGGGCAAGGGCAAAAACCTGCTTACCAGGCGAGAATTCATTGAGGCAGTGGCAACGGCAAGTGCTATGAGCCTGGCTGGCTGTACAGTGAACAAGCGGCAGCCAGTGCAAGAGGAATCCGAAATGCCTATATGGAGCGGAAGCCTGACGTCTGCCGTAAAGCCTGTCTCTAAAGGTCCAAGGAAAGACAAATTCAACGTGATTGTGATAATTGCTGATACCTTCCGGGCCGACCATCTTGGCTGCTATGGCAGCACCCGCGTAAAGACTCCGAACCTCGATGAACTCGCCAGGCAGAGCGTACTTTTTGCCAACGCTTCTGCCGAAGGGCTGCCCACGATTCCCTGCCGAAGGGTGTACCACTCCGGAAAGAGCGTCCTTCCTGAAGCTAAGTGGCAGCCCCTTACTGCCGGCGATGTTACTTTTGCCGAAGTCCTCAGCAAGCATGGCTTCACAACCGGTTTTATCGTGGATACGTATCATTACTTCAAGCCCGATTATAATTTTCACCGCGGTTTTGATTCCTGGCAGTGGGTCCGTGGGCAGGAGACCGATAGGTGGAAAAGCGGCCCCAAGGAAAAGTTTGACCCCAAAAAACACATGCCCGCTCACCTGTGGAATGAGCGCTACGACCAAAACATGCGGCAGTACCTGATGAACACACAGGATAGAAAAGGCGAGGAGGATTATTTCTGTGCCAGGTCGTGTCAGGCAGCTATGGATTGGCTCCAGCAGAACATAAATAATAAGCCGTTTATGCTCTGGATTGATATGTTTGACCCTCATGAGCCGTGGGATGCGCCGCCGAGATTCCAGAAAATGTATCGGGCTGAGTATCCTTACCAGAGATATTTATTTGGCTACGGCGTTAGAAACCAAGACATTCGGCCCGACGACTTGCCTGTTATCCGAGACCTTTATGCAGCGGAAGTGACATTCAGCGATTATTGTATTGGCCAACTTCTAAAAAGTGTCGAGCAGATGGGCTTAATGGACGATACCATTATTGTTTTCTCTACGGACCATGGCACTCATCTCGGCGAAGAAGGCTGTGTGCAGAAAACTCCCGGCCTTCTTAATGCCTGCGTTACTCATATTCCGTTGATTATAAAGCATCCCGATCCAAAATTTGCCGGCAAATGCGCCAATGGGCTGGTTAGCGCTGTCGATTTTATGCCTACCTTTCTGGCTCTGCTGGGGATAGAGAATTATAAGAATATGGATGGCCAGAATATGTGGAGGCTCGTGACTGGTGAAGTTCCCGCAATACACGATAATGTTTACACGGTTTTTCAAAGATTCGGGGCTATCCATAATTTGGATTGGCACTATTTCCAGAACATAGGTGGTAAAGACCGAGGCAAGGGACCTTGCCTTTACAATTTAAGGAACGATCCAAAGCAAACCAAAAATGTTATTAGAGAGTTTCCGGAGGTGGCAAGAAGCCTTAGAAAAGCCCTGCAAGAACATCTTAAGATTGAGATTCCTGCTTTGGAATCCGGCCAGGCCTAAAGGCCGGGCACCGCTTGCGTATTTCTTTGAACGGCTCGGATTTCGATGTGCAGGTTTTGTTGATGTTGCCCAAGTATTCCGAGCCTGCTAAGCAGATTCTGGCCGCTTTTCTGAATTGTCTCTTGCATTTTCATCTGTGCATCGGCGACTGCGGCGATATCTGCAACCACCAGTTGGGCGTTGCTCCCGATGGTGCTGATTTCAGTCTGTAGTTTTTGCTGATTCTGCTTTATACGTGGGGCAATACAAGTTATTTGATGAGTATTGGGTGCGATCATCGCCGGCAATTTGGCCTGCTGTTTGCTGCATCCAGATAAAACCAAACCTATCGAAACCATTACTGTGCCCAGGGTCGACTTCACAGCCGTCCTTTCACATCAAGTGCGCTTTCTCGACTATCAAACACATCGGCAAAAGCACCAGAAAGCCTTGAACGTTTATTGAGCCGGCTCATAAAAAACCAGTCGCTTAGTTCGTCGGTTAATCATAAATCCTGAGATAGGGGTTTATCCGTTTCTGATTTCTCTTGGATCTCGACCTGCTTCAATAGCTGCTATTTTCTTTACTCTCCTTTGATGTCTTCCTCCGCTAAACTCGGTGTTTAGCCAGACTTCCACTATTTTTCGCAGTAAGACCTCTCCGATCTGGTCGCCTGAAATACAAAGCACGTTTGCGTCGTTGTGGTCCCGTGAAATCTGAGCGCTTAGCTCATCGTGGCACAGTGCAGCTCTGATTCCCTTTATTTTGTTTGCGGCTATGCTCATTCCCAGCCCGGTTGCACAGGCCAGAATGGCTCTGTCGGCCTGTTTTTTCGACACCGCTGTTGCCACCGCATAAGCAA
>Ga0315312_1000910_pt1 | contig 27211 bp, 27 predicted proteins | sample TDP7_MG_FD_203629 | JGI IMG/M metagenome (GOLD analysis project Ga0315312, IMG submission 203629) | Freshwater sediment microbial communities from Lake Towuti, South Sulawesi, Indonesia - TDP7 | ecosystem: Environmental > Aquatic > Freshwater > Lake > Sediment | place: Indonesia: South Sulawesi... | reverse complement strand
TTCAGGCTCGGGGCAGGCATGGTGTTGGTCGCTGCCTGCCACCTTCCAAGCGACTGCCACTACATCTCCGGCAACTGGAAGATGAAGGCTCGCATCGAGGCGTTGCAGATGATGCTTCAGAAGCTCGGGATGAGCCCTGAGAGGCTGAGAATTGCGTATGTCTCTGCTGCTGAGGGCCTGATCTTCTCGAACCTCATCAAGGAGATGACGCGGCAGATGGAGGAACTTGGCGAGGAGAAGATCGTGGCGGAGAATGCGAAGCTGAGACCGGTCATTACAGGCATGCTCGCTCGTAAGGGCTTGATAGTGGTTGCACCGACCGCTAGGTAATTCTCTGGCCACCGCCCTCTTTTCGTATCTTGAGCGATAGTATTTTAAAGAGAGCAATTCACTACCTTTCTCAAACCTTTCTGGAGGCACGTAGATTGGTGAAAGTAGGAGACTACGAAGTGAAGGAAGGGCTCTATTACGTTAAGGAACACTTTTGGGCCAGGATTGAAGGCGATATCGTCCGCACCGGAGCCACAGATTATGGGCAGAAGGCTCTACGGGAGGTGGTCTTCGTCGAGTTGCCTCAGGCTGGAACTGAGGTCAAGCAGGAAGAAGCCTATGGAACAGTTGAATCTGTGAAGGCGGTCGTCGACCTCATCGCGCCCGTTAGTGGTACAGTCAGGATGGTGAATGAGGAACTCCGAGATAACCCTGAGACCATAAACAGTGACCCCTATGGGGAGGGCTGGCTCATAACGATCGCCCCCTCCGATTTGCAGCCGGAACTTAAGAACTTGATGAGTTTCGAGGCGGCAAAAGTCTTCTACGAGGAAATCGTGAAGAAGGGCTAGGCAGAGCAGCTCTTTCCCCCATTTCATAGCCTTTCCCAAATCATCAAATTCCTTGTCCAGCTTCGAGACTGACGACTATGACGCACCCCGACCCTCGGCTGTCGATAGATCTATGGGCGAATCTCCATAGTTGTGGAACTAGTCATTTAAACGCCATCTCAAAGCGTCGTAAAGTGTCCCTTCCGCAAGACTTGAGGAAGTAGCTCAGCGATGCTCAACGCGTTACAATAGTAGGGATTGGAAACATAATACGACGGGACGACATGGTCGGAGTCGAGGCAGTAATAAGGCTCCGTGGGAAGAGTCTCTAAGATGTGCAGCGGATCGCAGGTGGAGTTGTGCCAGGGGACCAGATTCAAGGGATAGGGGTTCAACTTACCCATATCTTGATCATCGACGCCGCCCTAAGAGGCCTGCCTCCGGTAGCATCACCCTAGAAACACCTTGAGACGAGCACTGTGCCAGTTTCGATGCATGCCGATTCACCTCCTAGCTGGCTACCTCGTTGAAACATTTGCTACAAAGGGGGCCGACTTCGACGAGGCCCACCCATAAGGCACTCCCTTCTTAGGCTTCTTGGCGCTCTATAGTGGTATAGACGATTTGAAGTTCATAAAGCCGAAATGAGTGTCCCACCGCGAAAGTAATACAGTTTGACAACGGGTTAGAGAGCAAGGCCCCGTAAAGAATAAATAGTTGAACTGTTAAACATCGTGTCGGTGACTCGCGTTGAGGATGATAAAGAAAGGATCAAAGCTGTCCTTCCCCATCCTGCTACTACTTGCAGTCGCTACTATCGGTACGGCATCGGCCGCCATAATGTATTACTACATAGTATCAATTCCGACGATCCAGTCACAGGCTCCAAAGATCCAGATCCTAGCAGGCGACGACGTGACTCCCACCATTGGGACGAACAGTACGTGGGTTAAGTTGAGCATAAGCAGGCTCCAACCAAACGCCACGACGGTGTACACGAGCTTCCTGAAGTTCAAGCTCCTTGAGACCCCCACAACCGGTGTGAAATTGCAGATACCATTGTTCACCGATACAGACAACATAATTTGGGGAGTGAGACTCTACGTGTTCAAGACTGGTGCTAGCAACTATGCCCTAACGCTGGTCGAGGGGAGTAGGGTTACGGTTGGAAGCACCGACGGCAATGCACCGGTTGGGCAATTGGGGTACAGGCAGACAGGTGCATCATCCGGATATGGTGGAACAACACTACCTCAAGAGTCTTCAGACCTCACAGAATCACCCCAAGCCAACGACACCTACGTCATAGTCACTGAAATCTACGGTAAGGACGGCATATTAACCAGTCAGTCAGCAGTCATGCAGCTGAGAATAATATTATACTAGGGGCTCCTCCCTAGCAGTCCAAAGACTGCCACGAGGCAGTTACGGAGATAGGACGCCACCATGTCCAACCAATCCTTATTCTTATCTCCGTCATCTTCTTAGTGGTCGCGCGCATTTCCTGTTGTGAATATGCTCAGTGGAACAATCCTTACATAGCGATCTTCAGCAATCGAGCGTTTATCATTCAGCTTATTTGCGTTAATTGCTGCCCCTCTCGATTATCTTGGGGACTATCCACTCGAAGCCTATAGCCATAATGTGGATTCCGGCTGCGTTGGTCGTCTTCCTGACATCCCTTATGAGGTCTCCAAAGATCTCCACGTTCTCCTGCTGGACAGCCTCTCTGCCCCCCCTCTCACGGGCCCTTCGCAGGCGTTGCTGCATCTCGTCGGGGACGATGATTCCGGGGACGAACTTCGTCATATACTCCATCATCCCGATAGACCTGAAGGGTGCGATACCGACTAGGATGGGGATCTTGAGGTGAGAAGTTTCCCCTAGGAAGCGTTTGGCCACCTCCACATCGTAGACTGCCTGGGTCTGGATGAAGTCTCCTCCGAGCTTCACCTTCCTCTCGATCTTGAGGATCTCAGGCTCCAAGGGCTTGGCATTGGGATTGGCGGCGATTCCAATATTGAATTCTGGTGGTTCCTCAATTTTGTTGCCGTTGAGGTCAACGCCTTCATCCACGATCTTTCTTAGCATGTAGACGAAGGTTGCGGAGTCAAGATCATAGACTGGTTTGGCTTGAGGGTTATCGCCAACGACTATGTGGTCTCCAGTAAGGGCTAGGACATTCTTTATGCCGAGGGCTCCTGCGGCCAAGAGGTCGGAGAGCAGCGCGAGGCGGTTGCGGTCACGGACGGTTACTTGGTAAACGGCTTCGAGGCCGACCTCCTTCTGGATGAAGTAGCAAGGTATCAGGGGCGTCATGTAGGCGAAGGCGGTGGGGTTGTCAGTAATATTCGCGGCGATAACGTGTCCCTTCAGGGTCTTTGCGGCTTCAATGACCTCATCGAGCTTTGTTGTCTTTAGAGGCTCGAGCTCACCTGTGTAGACGAACTTGCCCGCCTTGAGGCTCCTCATGAGTTCGCTGTAGGCTTCCCCCAACAATTACTTATCCGCCTCCTTGAAGGTCGTCTCGAGCTCCCTTGGATATTGAGATACCCTGAAGTCCCTCGGTGGCCGGAAGACGGTAAAGTAATCCATGCGGTCCATCTTCTTTAGACGCTCATAGATTAGAAACCAGGCACAATCCTTCTTCCAGCCACCCACCTCGCACTTCCCATCAGACATCCCACCGCACGGGCCATTCAGAAGGCTCTTGGGGCAGCGAGTTATCGGACATATTCCACCCGTCTCGTAGAGGACGCAGTCCCCGCATGCGCTGCATCGCTCATGAAACTTCTCCAACTCCCGCTCCTGAGACCCCAGAAACATCGTATCATTACGAGGAACCACTAACTTGTCCTCAAAGACCTCCACGAGGGTTTGGACACCGACGCCGCAGGCGAGGCTTAGAACCGTGTCGCAGCCCTCAGCGACAGGTCGAAGGGTCGTGGCGACGATCTGACGATCGCATTGCCGTAGGGTCGTGGCAGGCACGAAGGCCCAGTCCTTTCCCTTAAGTCTAGCAGCAATCTCCAGCAACTCAGCAGTGAAAGAGGCTTGTTTCTCCCCACCTACCTGATAGATCCCGGCACAACCATTGCACCCTGCTATGAGGATCCTTTTACTCCCTGCGAGGTTTTCCATTACTTCTTCCAGAGGCTTCTCCTTGAGAACTATCAAAGGGCCTCCTCCAGAAAGGTTCGTAGTTCTCTAGATTGCACACTAATAAATCTATTCAAATTCTCCTGAAACAACCCATAAGTCCCAATTCTATGAGAAAATGGTTAGTTCCACACTCTTTATAAGCTCGTCCCATCTAGGTTGGAGCCGGATGGCCCATGGGCTATGCCCAATCCCATTTTGGTTATCGGTGTCAGCGTCACTGGAAGGATTGCGCGGATCTCGCTAAGCTTGGAAGTAATTCTGACGTAGTTGTGAAGGAGCGCTTTACATTGTACACGATGGAGAAGCTTCATAGGACCTTTCCTACCCTCGACTGCTCGATAGGTATAAGGGCGCCTAGCGCTTGCTACAGTTGTACAGCGGAACATTTGATAGTGAGTAGTTGATGCTAAACGAGATCCTTGCAGTAGCCATAGGCCCTACCGGTGAAAAATACAAGCTTGACCTAAAGTTCAGAGATGAGATTTCTAGATTACCCGGTGGGTATAACCTCAAGAGATGCTATCAATGTGGAGTATGTAGTGCTGGATGCCCGGTTAGGGAGATTGATGAGAAATACAACCCCAGAAAGATAATCCGAATGATAATTTTAGGTATGAGAGATAGAGTACTCTCTAGCGACTTTATCTGGCTCTGTTCACAATGCTACACTTGCGAGGAGCGGTGCCCCCAGGACGTTCGAATACCCGAAGTCATGGACGCTCTAAGAAATATGGCTGTCAAAGCAGGCTACATCCAAGAAACACTAGCTAAACAAGTAGAGGCGGTCAGCAAGTTGGGTAGACTACATCCAATAAGCGATTTTGAGAACAGAAGACGGGCTGGTCTTGGACTGCCCAAGCTCACTCCTCAGAATCCTGAGGCTCAGGAACTCTTCAAACTCACAGGTTTAGACAAAATGCTAAGAAGAAAGTGAAGTGTTTAGGTTGAGATACGCATTCTTCATTGGATGTGTCGCTCCTGTTATGGCGAGGGGGTACGAAATCGCGACGAGAAGTATGGCTAAAGAATTTGATATAGAACTAATAGATGTGGAGAACTTCGCATGCTGCGGGTTTCCGATAAGGTCGGCAGATGTAGAGACAGCGCGGCTTCTAGCAGCCCGAAACCTTAGTATCGCTGAAGAACGCGGTTTAGACATATGTACCATCTGTACTGGCTGCGAAGGCACTATCATTAGGACCAATAAAGAGTTGATTGAAAACAGCGAATTAAGAGGAGAAGTAAACAAAAAGCTATGCAAGATTGGCAGAGAATACAGGGGTGGTGTAACTGTCAAACATTTTGCCAAGGTTCTCTACAAAGATGTGGGACTAGAAAAGATAAAGGGCAAGGTTAAGAGGCGTTTAGAGCACCTAACCATCGCTTCTCACTATGGCTGTCACTATCTAAAGCCGTCACATGTCTATGGCAAGGGAGAAGACTTGGAATTCCCCACGTCCTTGGAAGAGTTAGTAGCCCTTACAGGCGCGAAGTGTATCGACTACGAAGATAAGATTCAGTGCTGCGGCGGGAATATCATTGGTATAAATGAAAGGCTCACCTTCAATATAGCAAGCAGGAAGTTGGATCATATAAAAAATGTAGGGGCGGACGCTATGAACCTGGTTTGCCCACTCTGTAGCATCGTTTACGATAGGAACCAGACAGTAATAGAGAGGATGGTCAAGAAAAGTTATGGTCTTCCAGTACTCTTCTATCCGCAGATTCTCGGTCTTGCCCTAGGCCTTGATCCTGAAGAATTAGGGTTTGACATGAACAGGGTGAAAGTTTCAGGACTCCTAAATAAGATCTGATCGTTCATCCCATCAAGGAGGGAATCGGATTCATGGGAGAGGAGATAAAAACCTTCAAAGATCTACGGAAAGAGGTAATAGACAAGGGTCTGTGCGGTAAATGCGGGGGATGCTACTCCTTCTGTTCGGCTGGAGAGTTGAATGCCCTGGAAATAGGGGAAGGAGACCTTCCAGTATATCGCGATGAGGAAAAATGTCTAAAGTGCGGGATATGCTATCTGATATGCCCCCAAATAGATGTTCTAGACGATGAGCTCAAAGCTAGATTTGGATGGATGCCGCCCATAGGCTCCTACCAAGCGATCTCCTCTGCAAGAACGACAGACAAAGACGTGATGGATGTCTGCACAGACGGTGGCGTTGTCACCTCACTTCTTCTCTACCTCTTGGACCGCAACCAGATCGATGGGGCGGTCGTCTCAAGGAAGAAGAGTCCCTTTGCAAGAGAACCAATCATTGCCTTGACACGTGAGGATGTGGTGTCAGCGGCTGGCTCCCAATATTCGGTCTCTTTTCATCTCGAAGAGATTGGTGGAAAGTATAGCACCTACTCTCCTATCCTCCCCTCGGTCAAGAGCCTAGAGAAAAGATACCTTACAAACATAGTCGTCGTGGGAACCCCCTGTCAGATAAGTTCCATCAGGAAGATGCAATGTTTGGGCATCTTACCAGCCCATCTAATAAAGTACACCATAGGGCTTTTCTGCATAGAGAGTCTGTCCTTCGACGATCTTGCGAGGAAAAGTCTTGAAAAGAGATTTGACATCAATTTTGACAATATTCGAAAGCTCAACATAAAAGAAGACTTCATAGTCACGTTGAGTAATGGTGCAACTGTCCACATCCCCCTCAGGGAGGTAGACGAGTTTGCACGCCCAGCGTGTCTAGCCTGTTCGGATTTCTCCAACGAGTACGCTGACATATCCGTTGGCGGCTTAGGATCACCGGACGGATACACGACGACCATAGTTAGGACGAGGCTAGGCGAGGAACTCTTCTGGAATGCCCTTAAACAGGGATACATCGAGGAAATCGCATTCAGGGACTCGGAAGAGAGGAGGCTTCAGAAGACTAAGGCGCTGGCCAAGATAGTCTCATTTTCAAGGAGGAAAAGGCTTCGTGCAGAAAATGAGCTTAGAAAGCTTCTGGGAGCCTAGTCCCTTGGTAGCAGGAAGCGACCACTCAGTTCTCGTCATCGGAGGCGGCATCGCAGGGATCCAGGCCTCGTTGGACCTAGGTGAGACTGGGATAAAGGTACACCTGGTGGAGAGGGAGCCCAACATAGGGGGGAGGATGGCCCAGCTCGACAAGACCTTTCCAACAAACGACTGCTCAATCTGTATACTCTCCCCAAAGATGGCTGAATGCTTCCGACACCCAAACATCACTGTACACACCTACTCGGAAGTAAAAGAAGTCAAGGGATCCAAAGGTGATTTCTTCGTCAGAATACTGAAGAAGGCAAGGTTTGTCAAGGAGAAGGAATGCGTCGGCTGTGGTGACTGCACTGCCAAGTGCCCGGTAAAGGTTCCGGACGAATTTGACATGAGGCTGGGGAGGAGAGGGGCCATGTACTTTTACTTCCTCCAAGGCCTTCCGAGGATTCCGACCATAGACAAGGTTCACTGCTTGTACTTGACCAGAGGCGTATGTGGGATATGCAAGAAAGTCTGCAAAAAGGACGCTGTAGACTTTGAGCAGAAAGATGTTGAACTAGAGTTGAACGTAGGAGCGATAGTTGTAGCTACAGGTTTCGACCCATTCGATCCAACCGGTCTTTCTCAATATAGTTATGGAAGATACAGAAACGTGATCACAGCCCTTGAGTATGAGAGGCTGATCTGCTCCTCAGGGCCGACGGGAGGGGAGCTTGAAAGGCCCTCGGATAGAAAACCGGTGGAGACGATCGCCTTTATTCAATGCGTGGGCTCGAGAGACGTTAGAAACAACCCATTCTGCTCGTCTGTCTGCTGCATGCATGCGACAAAAGAGGCAATCCTAGCAAGAGAGCACAATCCGAACGCAAGATCATACGTGTTTTACACCGACCTCAGGGCCGTAAGGAAGGGTTTTCAAAAATATGTTGCAAGAGGCCAAGAACAATATGGGGTAACCTACGTCAGGGGGCGGGTCGCCAAAGTCACGGAGGACGATTATGAGAATCCCATAGTGTGGTATGAAGAAACGAGAGGCTCCGAAATGGTGAAGATGAAGGTGGACATGGCAGTTCTGGCAACAAGCTTGGTTCCTAGGCGTGGGGCCGTGGACTTGGCGAAGGTTCTTGGAGTCAAGTTAGACGAATATGGCTTCTTCAAGACGAATCCACTCTCACCCCTAGATTCTAGTAGGGACGGGATATTCGTATGCGGCTCCTGTCGAGAGCCCGTTGACATACCTGACTCCGTCGCGCAAGCTAGTGGTGCCGCGGAGAAGGCTGCTGAGACTGTCATGAGGATGTGAAGGCATGGAAGAGGCTAGAATCGGCGTCTTCGTATGTCACTGCGGTACGAACATCGGAGGGTTCTTGGATGTTCCCGCTCTAGTTGAGTATGCCACAGGGTTGCCCAATGTGGTCTTCTCTCAGGATGGTCTCTACTCGTGCTCTGAGGCAGGGTTGACAGATATCAAGAAGGCTATAGCCGAGCAGAAGCTGAACCGAGTAGTAGTCGCATCCTGCACCCCAAGAACTCATGAGGCCCTCTTTCGCCGTACTTGCGAGGAAGCGGGCTTGAACCCCTATCTCTTCGAGTTTGTGAACATAAGGGATCAATGCTCTTGGGTGCATATGGAGGAGAGAGCAAGAGCAACGGGGAAGGCGAAGGACCTAATCAGGATGGGGGTGGCAAGAGCCAGACTCTTGGAGCCTCAAGAAGAAATAGCGGTCAGCGTTGTTCCTGCCGCTCTGGTTATTGGCGGAGGAATAGCCGGAGTGACGTGCGCACTCAGCTTAGCCAATCGCGGATTCAAGGTTACCCTAGTTGAAAGAGAGAAGGAGCTTGGCGGGCTTCTAAAGAACCTGCACAAACTATACCCGACCCAAGAAGACGCCTCACAATTCATTGAATCGAAGATAGAAGAGGTTGAAAAGAACCGAAATATTGAAGTCCTTACCTCTGCGAAGGTTGGGGAGGTTAAAGGATTTATTGGCAACTATGATGTGAAAGTCAGACAGGGAGGGAAGGATATTCCCTTCAGGGTTGGAGTTATAGTTGTGGCTACAGGTGCCCAGGAATTCAAGCCTATAGGAATGCATGGTTATGATGGAGTAAATGTCGTGACTCAGCTTGAATTGGAGAGGATGTTGAAGGAGGGAAGATTCAACGCTGTTAATGTTGTGATGATCCAATGTGTGGGACCAGAGGAGGGGAATAGAAACTATTGTTCAGGAATCTGCTGCATCACTGCTTTGAAGAACGCCATCATGATCTTAGAAACAAATCCAGAGGCGCAGGTCTTCATCCTTTACAGGGACATGCAGACCTACGGTACATCTCATGAGGAGCTCTACAGAAAAGCGAGAGAGAAGGGGATAATATTTATAGAATATTCTCCTCTAAAGCCACCCGTCGTCAATGGCGGATACGTGAATGTCTTCGACGAATTGCTCGGCGAGGAACTGCAACTAACCCATGATCTGATCGTACTATCAACACCCATGGTCCCGGATCCTGACACCGAAGAATTGGCAAGGATGCTGAAGGTGCCCCTAGACGAAAACGGATTCTTCTTGGAGGCCCATGTCAAGCTTAGACCCCTTGACTTCGCGACGGATGGAGTGTACATATGTGGTTCCGCTCATTGGCCCTCGACTGTGAGTGAAAGCATAGCCCAAGCATACGGTGCCGCCTCAAGGGCGTGTACAATACTGGCGAAAGACCATATCGAGGCTGAAGGAATCGTCGCTTCAGTCGATCCAGATAGATGCATAGTTTGTGGGAACTGCGAAGCAGTATGTGAGTTTGGCGCCATAAGGGTGGGAAGGGGCGCCGCTGAAGTCAATCCCCTCCTCTGTAAGGGCTGCGGTACCTGCTCTGTGGAATGTCCCGCTATGGCTATAACGATGCGTCACTTCACTGACGACCAGATCTCGTCCATGATAGATGTGGCTTTGGAACCGATGTCTGATAGGGACGAGCCGAAGGCTTTGGCTCTATTCTGCAACTGGTGCGCTTACGCTGGCGCCGATATGGCGGGGGTAAGCAGGTTCCAATACCCGCCCACGGTGAGGATAATCCGCGTTATGTGTACTGGAAGAGTGAATGAAAGGCATATACTTCAGGCCTTCCTCTCAGGTGCCGATGGGGTCCTCATCGGTGGATGCCACCCCGGCGATTGCCACTATGTCTCCGGCAACCTAGAGGCGGAGGCAAGGGTGAAAAGGGTCAGACGACTGCTCGGAGAGGCAGGGTTGGAGGCAGATAGGCTTAGGTTGGAGTGGGTCTCAGCAGGGGAGGGGAGAAAACTCGCCGATGTTATGAAGGATTTCTCAGCTCATCTCAAGAAGATGGGACCCAGCCCCCTCAGAAACGTGGTCCAATCCCGTCATGAGCCTGAGCGGGCTCCCTTTGGTGAGCCTTGAGACCGCCTGTGGGGCTTCCTGAGAAGGTAATAATAGTTCCCAGAGGCTAGCGCGCTGTAGCCTCTTCGTCTAGCGGCGATTGCTCTTACTTGTCAAGGATGGGAACAATTGAGACTGAGAACATAATGCATATTAGTTTGCCAACAGGTTGATTCGTATCGCAAGCTTCGACATACGAGGAGAGAGGTGTTGAAAAGTGATCCTGACCTCTCGGAAGCCCATGGATGAAATCAAGAAGTACCTCGAGCCTTACAGTAGCATTCTCGTTGTCGGGTGTGGCACCTGTGCTACCGAGGTTCAAACGGGCGGGGAGAAGCAGGTCAAGGAGTTGGCCGAGGAACTCAGAGGTAGATGGTTCGTCGACACGCTTATGGTTGAGGCCCCCTGCGATGAAAGGATTGCCCGTAGGGACTGGAGAAAATTCACGAAGCAAGGGAAGGATTTTGATGCCCTTCTCGTTCTCTCCTGTGGGGCCGGAGTTCAGACCATGTCAGAAGTAATTGAAATACCCTGCATCCCCGGGTTAGATACCCACTTCCTCGGGAAGGTTGAGCGGATTGGTCTCTATTATGAGCGATGCAGAGCGTGTGGAAAATGCAAACTCGCTGAGACAGCAGGTATCTGTCCTGTAACCCGATGCGCCAAGGGTCTTATGAACGGGCCATGCGGCGGCATGATAGACGGCAAATGTGAAGTGAAAGGCTATGTCCGGGACTGCGCTTGGTACTTGATATGGAAGAGGTTGAAGAAACAAGGCAGAATGGAGCTGTTCCGGAAGATCCGGCCACCGAGACAGTTTGGCCTCGAGGCCTATCCGCGCGGGATCGATGCGACGCCTGATCATGCGCCGATCAGGCGGGGTAGCCCAATTCTTGGACCTGACGAGTCTGTTGCGACGATAGAGAAGGCCATAGCGAGAGGGAACAGTAGTAGAAAGGGGGATGAAACATAAGTCAGATGAGGTGAAATGCCATGCGGAAGGCCTACTCGGATCTTATGAAAGAAATCCAGAGTGGAAAGTTCGTCTTCACGGGAGAGCTTGAGCCTGCGAAGACGACGGATCCCACGCAGGTCATTCAGGAAGCGAAGGCGCTGAAAGGATATGTTGTCGCTAGCAACATCACGGATAATCCAGGATCCTGCGCTTCTCTCTCCAGCCTCGTGGTATCTTACTTGATCCAGAGTCAAGCGGGGATGGAGGCTGTCTACCAACTCCGATGCAGCGACCGAAATCGCATAGCTTTGACGAGCGACCTTCTAGGAGCGGCGGCACTGGGTATTAAGAACGTACTCGCCTTGACGGGGGACCACACGCTCCTAGGTGATATGCCGAACGCTAAACCCGTCTTCGACTTGGATGCCACACTTCTGGTGGGTATGATACGCCGGATGGTGGATGAAGGGAAAGACATGAATGGCCTCGATATTCAAGGCCCACGTCCCAGTTTCAATATTGGGGTCGCTGCTAACCCGAACGCTGACCCTATTGAGCCAGAGATATTGAAAGTTGTCAGGAAGGTGGAGAATGGTGCCGACTTCGTTCAAACACAGGTTTGCTTCGACATAGACAAGACTCTGGAATTTCTCCGGATGTTCAGGATCTTCAACATCCCTGTCCTCGTCGGGATCTTTCCCATGAAGAGTTATGGCTTTGCGCAGGGTTTCAACGAGTATGTTCCAGGGATAAGCGTGCCACCGGATATCATGGAGAAGCTGGCTAGGATCAAGGAAGGTCCTGGATCTAGGGAGGAGAAGCGGGAGAAATACGACGCGGCAAACCTAGAGTTCTTCGTACCCTTTGTTAAGGAGTTGATGAAGTCGGGTCTATGCGCTGGCTGTCACATTATGTCCGTCCATTATACAGAGATAGTGCCGAAGCTATTGAGTGAGCTGAAAGTCGTCCCGCCCTTACAGGTCAGCGCCCCTTAGCCCCGAGACAACAGAGACCGTCAAATCCTCGAAATTGGATCGCTTACAGCAGGGGATGATTCTCTTCCCTTGTCTCCTGTTTAAGCCCACTCAAAGGCTCTTGTAAGCGAGGATACTCGTTTTCTTCGGGTATATTGAGACGGGTAGTCGCCTGCTTGCTGGGTTCGATACAGCTATTAGGCTATTTTAGCTTCCGGGTTCCTATCAAAGTCTTAGTGCTTTTGACACCATCAATGGTTCTTAATACGTCGAAGATGAAGGTGTCTAGTTCATCAAAGTCCTTAACCTCGACCCTCAGAATCAGATCGTATTCACCGTAAATCTGAACCGCTTCCTTAACCTCTTCCATCTTCACTATTTTTTCACATACTTCTCTATCTTTACCTGGCTAGTATATATGGCCTCGGATTCGGAGGATGTGCTCGTTTTAGCTTTGGGGCGGTAACAAGGCTTTTGAGAATGGACATTCTACTTTGCCCTAGGTGGATTGAGATGGGTAATATCGAGAGGACGATCGCCTACATGGATGGGCCAGGGGAGGAAAACACTGAAACAGTCCTGAAGCTCGTGAGGAAGAGGGCTGATGAGCTTGGGATAAGGGATGTAGTAGTTGCTTCTACTTATGGAAATACCGGTGCCAAAGTCTCTCAAGCTCTAGAGGGTTTCAACGTCGTTGTAGTCACCCATTGTACGGGCTTCTCGGAGCCCGGAGCACAGCAGCTCACCGAGGAGAACAGGAAGGCCATAGAGGCGAGCGGGGCGAGGATGCTCACGGGGATGCATACCTTCATGAATGTGGAGAGGGCCATCAGGGGCAAGTTCGACACAGCGTATCCTGCCGAGATTATAGCTCAGACCCTGAGGATCTTCGGCGAAGGGATGAAGGTGGCGGTTGAGATTGTGGCTATGGCCGCTGATGCCGGTATGATTCCCGCGAACAAGGATGTGATAAGCATCGCAGGAACGGGTAAGGGGGCGGACACGGCGATAGTTGTGGCGCCGGCGAACTCGCATCGCCTATTCGACATGACCGTGAGGGAGATCATCGCAAAGCCTAGAAAAAGATAGTAGCGTTGCCGTCCCTTCATTGGACGGCTCTCCGAGCTCGGCTACTTCCAGAGGGCCTTCGCAACCTAGTCTAGGCCGAACTTTTTCAGCGTCTCAGGTAGGGGCTTCCCATCGCTATCCCAACTCATGCCGGCGTAGTACTTGTCCAGCATCTTGTCCCAGACGTCTTCGAGGGTCTTCCCTTTGCCTTCTCCTGAGTCAGGCGCGGAACCGTACCGCACTGAAGGCCTGTCCAACTTCCTTCCTGCGACCCCATGCCTCATATTGAAGGCTCGGAGGAGATGGACGACCCTTCGTCCCATCTGGAAAGCCTCATCCACAGAGAAGTCCCAGCCTGTTACCGCGCTTAAGGCTTGACTTAGGAGGTCCGTGTTCATTCTCGTGTTAAAGCGGCATGTGACAAGGGAGTCCTCGAACATCATGGCCCCCTTGTCGTGGATGTTTGCTTCCACGATATCTTCCCAGTTGGGGAACGAGCCCAGCGCGATCGGGCCTCCCCAGGTCTCCAAGGTGCCTGTGTTGGATATGCTCGTGTCGAACTGCTCCGTCGTCCTGTTCCGGTGGTCGTGGCCTCGGGGTGTGTTCCCCTTCAGGGTATGAATGGCCATGTTCGATGCTTCTCCGCCTATGATACTTGCGGCTCGCATAACTCCCTCGGCGAGGGTGTTGCCAATGCCTTGTCGATTGGCTATGAGGTTGAGGAGAAGCCTTGCGCTCTCAGCGTTTCCCCAGGAGAGGTCTAGGCCATTCGCCTTCTCCCTTGTTAGGATGCCCTTCTCGTAGCACTCCATGGCGAATCCTACGACCCATCCTCCCTCATTGCTCTCCATGCCTAGGCGGTCGATCTCCTTGCTGAGCATCATGGCTGATGTCACGTCTTCCTGGCCTATGGCCGAGGACCAGGCTGCGAACTGCTCGTATTCGGGTTCCTCCAAGACTTCGCCGGTGTAGGGGCCTTCGGTTATCTTCATGATGTCGCAGTGGTGTATCTGGCAGGCCCAGCAGGAGTTGCGTCTGGCCGGGAACTTCTCCCTGATGTATGGCCCGCCGAACTTCTCCAACTTGTCCTTGTCAATCGCCCAAGTGGCAGTCGTGTAGTTCTTGACGGGTATCATGTTCCGCCGGCCGTTATTGTGCAGGCCGTTGAGGGTTCCATACTCGTAAGTGTCCTTCGATTGTGTCTTCACATTCTCAATAAGCTCCTTCGCAACTGCTCTGACGGCTTCAGGGTTGTGTATTGGTACCTGTTTCTTCCCTCGGGCGACTGCTATCGCCTTGAGCTTCTTGGAGCCCATAACGGCACCGGGCCCATTGTGGGAGGCTGAGTGGCCATGGTCGACGAAGACTCCCGCGAACTTCACAAGGTTTTCGCCGGCTGGCCCTATCGAGGCGACGGCCATCTCGCGCTCCTTGACGCGGTGCTCGTGCTTCACTAGGTCCGCGGTCTTGTAGGTGTCCATATCTCTGAGCCATTCAGCGTCCCGGAGTTCGGCTGACTCCGAGTCGACGTAGAGATACTGGAGGCTGTCAGCGGCGCCTTGCACGATTATCCCGTTCAGGCCACAGAGCCGGAGATATGCCCCGAAGTAACCGTTGGCTTGACTACATCCTGCCCCATCGGTTAGGGGCCCTTTGGTGACGACTGAGATAGAGCCTGAGCCTCCTATAGGGGTGGCGTTGAGAGGGCCCGCGGCGATTATGAGGCGGTTCTCCGGGGCAGACCACTCGGTTCCAAGTGGGACCTCTTCGTAGAGGAACTTTGCTCCTAATCCTGTTCCTCCTATGAAGTTTCTTAGGGTCTCCTCACTGATGGCGAAACGTTCAGTCTTGCCCTTTCCTAGGTCAACTCTTAGAATCTCTCCTGTATATTCTCCAATCATCGTCAATGCACCGCTTGGAGAGTTCGGTATCGGATATATGAAGGTGTCGAGAATTACTATCGGAAGAGATGAGGGATGAAGACGTCAAAGGAAGGGGCAAGAATCAAAGTTACTTGGGAGAAGGAGGACGAGAAGGACGTTGAAGAGGCAAGAGGCTTCTTCTTGAAGCTCACAAGGCAGGGCTGGTTGGCGGCGACACGTGATGGGGAGTACAGGCGAGTCCTAGATTTCAGGCCGGAGGATGGGGAACTGTGGTTCATACCCTTGTCCGAAGGTGGCTAGAATAGCGTTGATGTGCTATTGATGTGGTCCCTAACCACATATCATGACGCTGGAGGCTCTCTCAAGAATATTGTTTCACAATCCCTAAGCCTCGATCTCCCTCTCCTTAACCCCCTATGGAGAACGATGAGGAGGAAGCCTCCAGCGAAGAAGCGGTGGACGAGGAGGCCGAGCGGGTTCTTGAAGAGGCAGAGGCAGTAGCTCGGTGGAAAAAGAAGCCCTTCTACATCTCTTGAAGACGAGTTATGGTTTTGTCTTGAAGAATTTTTCCTGTCAAAACTAGGATATGTCCGTTTTGATGAGACGAATAGCGAGAGTATTTTGGTATTGTTTCACGTGGTATCTTCCAAATTTCTTTGGGTTCAAGTGATTCGTCGAAGAAGACTGCTATCAAAAAATCGAACAGTCTTTGATCTAAGTTTCTAATGACACTTAGTTGTCTTGACTGATTATGTCTCGTCAATCGACGACTCTTTATTTGATATTTAATTCCGGTCTTTTCGTCTATGGCATCATAACCTTTCTTTGAGCCTATTTGAAGAGAGAGGCCCATCCTCTTGCATACCAATGTTTCTGCATAATCTGAGATCGGATTGTTGCTTGACCTGATAAGTTTACGTTGACGAAGCTCTTCCATCAAATCTCCATAGAGTCCGAGTAGTTCCTTATCGTCCAGACTTCCTAGGTTCATTAAGTTCCTCCCTAGGTGATATTCTACGGTATTTAATAAATACACTACTTCGGCACATGCATTATTATCTAGGTTCCGTAGAAGAGTGAGAGGTTAGTTTGGATAAGTTCGAGAAGATCAAAGCTGTGATAAAAGGGGAGTTCTTAGAGGAGATTCCGATAAGCCTGTGGCACCATTTCCCCAAAGACGACTTGAAGGCGGAGAGCCTCGTCGGGAAGGCCATGGCCTTCCAAGAGCGCTTCGACTCCGACTTCATGAAGTTCTCCCCCAGCGGAGCCTACCCCCACCTCGCCTTCGGAGCAGAGGTAGAGTACTACGCATCTATGGAAGAGGAGATAAGGGCCCTGGGCGTCTACAACGGCGTCTCAAGGGTCACGAAGCATAGGATCAACTCTCTAGAGGACTGGGAGACCCTCGAGGAGGTGGACGTCAACGAAGGAATCCTCGGGGAGATGCTGAGGGCGGTCAAGCTCGTGGGGGCGAGGTTGGATGGGAAGGCCCCCTTCTTCGAGACCATGTTCTCCCCAATAACTACCTGCATGCGCCTCGCCGGGGACAGGTGGAGAAAGGACCTTGATGAAGCTCCGGGAAAGATGAGCCACGCTTTGAACGTAATAAGTAGAACGATTGCGAACTTCGCAGAGGCCGCCATAGATTATGGAGCGAGCGGCATCTTCCTATCCGTAACCCCGACCTACGACTGGTTCACCGAGGAGGAGTACCGAAGATTCGGGATGAGGCATGACCTCCCAATACTCAGGGCAACGAGGCCCAAGGCCTTCTTTGACGTCGCCCATGTCCACGGCAGCAACCTCATGTTCGACCTCATAGCCAAGAACTATCCTGTCGAAGGCATCAATTGGGCCGACCAGAGGACCCCGCCCACCTTGGGTGAGGGAATGAAGAAGTTCAATGGAGCCCTTATTGGGGGGTTGAACGAGACCGAGACCCTCCTCAAAGGCTCCCCCAAGGATGTGGAGGAAGAGGTGCTCCGCGCCATAAATGGAACTGGAGGAAGACGATTGATCCTAGCTCCAGGTTGCGTCATACCCCTCAATGCTCCTGACACAAATCTGGACGCGGCCATTAGGGTAGCCAGAAGCCATCGTCGAAGTTCATAGGCTCCGCTCGGCAAAGCCTCCTCCAGGCACCAAAACGGACAGAGGCGGAATCATTCAGGCCAAGAAGATGGACTATTTAGATGTCAAGTTCGAGGAGTTTACAGTCTAGTCAGGGAGCATGTTCGGCAGGACGACGGGAAAAGGTTTCAGAAGAGGGAGGTCATGTCAATATCTAGTGGGATTCTGCCTGCCGCTATAGACGATATGGTTTTGGGAGCTCTTATCTGAGGTTTCCACCCTGAAATTTGGGCGTTCCGTGAACGGTAGGAGCCTTTGCTGAGTATTCCTAAGTGCTATGGCTCCTCAGTTCTGCGGTTCAGGATGCGTTTTGTGAAACTTGGACCCATATCGAGGGTAGGTTGAGGGGCTTCACAATCGGGATATTCCGGCGACCATGTTATTTGAGAGGCTGAAGAAGATGGAGGAAGAGATTCAGGAACTACTGGAGAGGATCGAGGCGGCGTGGCGGCGGAACCTAGAGAGTTCTGAGGGGGGAGATAGAGGGCGAATTCGGGGGCTTCGGAGATCCACAGCCGTCATTGTAGGTATTATCGCGATCCTAGTGGCAAGCTCGGGGCTGACCTTAGGTCTCCTTACGAACTCCGTCAATGTTCCGACAAGTGCGGTCCTTGCGGGAGTAGATCTGGGGATCTACACCACTGAGCAGTGCACCGCCAACTTGACGCAGATCAGTTGGGGAACGGTATATCCTGGATCAAACTACACACGTACCGGCTATATCCGAAACAACGGAAACGTGAACATGACACTCGCTATGTCTACATCTAAGTGGAGCCCTGATGCAGCCTCATCAGTCATAGGCATAAGCTGGAACTACGACGGAAAGGCCGTCAAGCCCGGTCAGGTGCTTGCTGTGACTTGGACGATCAGTATACCGTCAGACATCTCCGGAATCCAAGACTTCAGCTTCGACATCGTGGTTACTGGAAGCGGTTAGTTCCGCCTCCTTACCACCACCATCCCATCTCTTTTCAATTCTTTTTTCGCGTTCCTAGCTTGGACTTCCGGCTCTTCCAGAAGCTGCACGAGCGTCTTATAGCTCTCGAGAAAAGCGAGACCCTTCGGGGTCGTTGTGTAAAGATCATCCTTCACAGCGAGAAGTTGGAGGTCGACGAGGGTTTTGAGATACCTCCTGAGCTGGCTGAAGCTGAGGTTAGCTCCATAAAGGAGCCACGTCTTCTTCATCCCAGGGACTGCCTTTTGTAGGATGTTGGCCATTATGTCAAACCGGCTACGATTCGAGAAAGCCACCTTCAACCCCCCAGCACCAATTCTACTTATCTGTTATCAATATTTAAAATCTATACCTTTGTTCCCTTGCCCCGGGGGCGCGCGCCGGGGGGGGAGGTATGATTTGTCGGGATTTTCTATAACGACGTTACAAAATTCATAAAAGATGTTATGATTTAGAGATAACCCTTGAATTACTTCTGGTCGAGACGTCCTCATTGACGGCCATAGAGATCCTGCAGACCCTGAGGGACATGCCAAGGCTCACTCCAACGCTCATAGGACGGAAGATGAAGAGGCCGCCGAGCGTCATAAGAAACGTCTTGGTTATCTTGGTTGAGCTCGGTCTTGTTGCTCCTGCTGCTAGGGGTCTCTATGAGTTGACTCCTGATGGGAAAGATCTTCTGGAGAGGATAGAGAAGCGAGAAGAAGAGAAGGCGCCGGAACGTAGGAAGGTTCCCATATTCAACAGGTGAGTTGAAGCCTTCTTGGAGCCGTGGTCCCTCGCTAGGGTCATGAAAGGATTTTCCTGAATCTCTCATCAATCTTAACTTTGTTGCCTGTCTCATCGAAGACTACGAAGTCGAACTCCGCGCAGAACTTGAGGATTCTGTTGATTTTCTGTTCAGGTTGGTTCAGTTCTCTAGCTATGGCGCGGATGTGGTGCCATCTACCGTCTCTTAACAGTTCAGCGACGTAGTCAACGAGCAACAAGTTACCATCCCGCGCTACTATTTCATCGCTATGATTCTTCCCATGTTCATCGACAGTTTTTTAACACTTGCCATACACGATTTGATAATTTCTCGAAATATGTTCTAGGCATGCTGTCTGGAGGAGAGAAAAATATAAATGTTCAACAGTTATAAGCTGAGAGTGCCGCTGGGTGTTAAGTGTGACGAGGGAGCACCAGCCAAAGAGAAGCCGCTTCGAGACCATGTACACCATTCTGAAGCTATGCTCTAAAGGATCCAAGAAGACTCACATCATGTACCGAGCCAACCTCAGTCACCAACAACTAGAGAAGTACCTTGCAATACTCCTCGATAGGAATCTCCTAACAATAGGGGAGAGCAACTACCTGACGACGCCGAGGGGCATGATCTTCATGGAGAAGTTCAATGAACTCAAGAGAATCATGGATGAAGGTAACGATCAATCTCTCTAACAGGCTCAAAACTCTATGTAGCCCGCGTACCCGAAAGTCAAGGGTTTTGTAATGGTTCTGTCAGGCGACTATCGCACATATATGCATCTCGCTTGTTCTCTAGGTCAACAAGTCGCTAGTTGCTCGGATAGGACTATACTTCGGTAGTAGAAACGGAGGCCTCTAGGATCTAGTAAGATCTGCTAGGGAAAAGGGAACTCGGAAGCCTACTCCTCTCCAGTTAGCCATTCTCAATGGCGGGTGCCAACCCTCACCCTTCTCCTTGAGAACCACGCGCCCACGCCGACAGCCACGGTGGCGATAAGACCGAGGTAGAACCACCATTGGGTGTAGAACGGACTTGGCAGTTGAATCATAGAGGCGAAATAGCTTAGATGGGTGATTCGAGCTGAAACGTAGTGACCTGTGGTGTTCACTTGGCTAGATCCGATGGGGGTCCATCGTTCCCCGTCCCACGAGAAGATCTTGAGCGAACTCTCGTCCAACCGCTTCTCGGCTACCCTTCGCGGGTCGTAGTAGAGCCTTAGAGTGGCGTCTATCTCGATCGACATATTCGAACTGATCTCCACGATGTTGCCTAGAAGGGCGAAAATACCGGGCTGCGGTATGATGTTTGATGGAGGAGTGACATTGCTGATTGAGATGATGCATGGCACCGATAATGCCGATATGATTAGTACCGCTCCCGTGGTGTTCCTCGCATCTATGGTCGCGGGTTTCGTCGAGGTAAAGAGTCCTGGTTTCGTTATCTCCGTTATGGTTCCCCTTGCTACGTGCCTTGTGATGATTCCTTCTGGAGTAAGTCTGATGGTGATCCCGACGATGGTTTCGAGCACCCCAATGCCAGCACCGGTCGCGTTCACTGCACGTGCTGAGACTCGGAGTCCACCAATGTAGGTTCCTTCAGTCTCGGGGCATTCTATGGTAACCTCAATCTGCTGCGTGAGGTCCGAGGCTAGTCGAAAGGTTTGAGGGTCTACTTTTACGCTCCAGCCCTCTAGATCCACTACCTGCCCTTCTGGCTTGACTGCGTAGTCTGAGGTCACCGTCCCTTCATTTATGACTGTTATGTGTCCGATGAATTTCCTTGTGCCTCTCTCTGCGACAAATTCCATGGGATTTTGTCCAGTCACGCCCAGTCCGATGCGTGGTTCAGCTCCAAGACCTATGTAGATGGAGCTGGCAAGGGGGCTCAGCACTAGGGTTGTTAGGACGAGGACTAGGGTGGGCGCATAACGGACATCCAGTCTCGCAGTCGAAGTTCTCATGATCACCACTCCAGCGAGTCCCAATTTGAAATTTCCGAGACCAAGAACCTTACGAATTCTCTTGCTAGGCTGTCCCTTAGGGGCTATTAAACATAGAGCTAGGGCAAATTGTATCTTGGACTAAGCAAGTTGCATTACAAGAGACTATGCAAATCTGCACTGAAGTGACCGTGTGTCTTGAGTGTCTACTGCATTGCGTCGCTACATCTGATTCTCTAATCAAGGCTTTGGTCGAAGATCCTAGATGACTTCGAAGTAGAAGTTAAACGAGTATGCTCCTTGTGGCGTACCTAAAGGCACTGTTAGGAACCAATAGGTCGGGTAAGGTGTATTGTCGGGGGATGATAGGGAGGTATACAAGTCCTGGTATGAGGTAGTCAGTTTCACCCCATCAGTGAGACCAGTCTTGCCAACGTAGACGCAATTCAGAGGTATCGAACCATCTGGTGGGCTTTTTTGAAGATCACCATCTCCCTTGACTTGGACCTTAACAACGTAATTCGCGGTTATGATCACATTGGCAGGCATCGAATCAGCCGTACGATTATTTGTGCCTGGGTTTGTAGCGGGCCAAGAAACCGACGTGGGGGCGGTGAAGCCCAGGTACTTGTTTACACCGAATCCGTTACTCTTTGTAGCAGTTTGTTGGGCAGAGTCTGTCACCTTGCCTTTCATTGTCCAAGTGGCTTCGTAGTGGGCGGTCTTGTAGAGCTTCAGAACGAATTTCCACGTGCCTATGGTGGAGCCCGTTGGGTATGTGCTCGCGCTGTCCAGGTAAGTTAGGGTCTGGCTCCATCCACCAGCTGTCAGCTCCTTCCATAAATTGTTGCCCGTTGTGTTGTCGAACTGAAATCCATAACTTCCGGTTTTGTCGAAGTGACCCACCTGTCCTGATGATGAGCTCAGCGTTATGGTTACGTTCCTAATGTCTTTGAGTTGGTTCTCATCTGATGCGGTGACTTGGAAAACGTATGATACCCATGGGTTTACATCGGAAAGGTTGCTTGAGCCGCCTATCGTATAAATGCCCATGCTATTAAGGGTCGGCGGCACATTTCCTACTGTGACGGTACCTGTTCCGGATTGGGCCGCTTTAACATAGGGTGTATCAAGCGGCGTCCTCAATAATAATGTCAGCATCGAAGCGACTAGGATTGCGCGTTCCCATCCTTTGTTTCCTCTTAACACATAACCACGCGCACTTTAATGTCGTTCGTTCCCGCTTATGAATTATATGGAAACACTTTCTAGAAGATGGCCTACTAGATATGCAGACTAAGTTTCTAAGTAAGAGATCTTGTAGTCTTCCTGTCTTCTGATTTAGACGCCCAGCTCAATACGTTTCCCTGATTTGCTGTCCTATGAATTTGGTCAAAAAATCCTTGGCAAAATCTGGTCTTGACATTGCAACTATTTGATCAACAAGACTTCTCTTGGTCTTCTCATTTTTGCTCACTTTTTCCAGCAGTGCCTTCCCAATCGTCAAAAAATGAAACTTGTGGGGAGTTTTGAATTGTTCTGCTGCCAGCCTGCGCTTCTCGAAGTGATCTTCTCCTAATTCCATAAGAAGCTGGTTTATCTTCCCTGGTACTTCCCCATGCGTTGCTTCGTGTAGGGCCCCTGAGAGAGTTACGTGCGACGACGCAGCCTTCGTTATCGAGTTGTCGCGTATGATCTGGCTGAAAGTTGAGACTTCGTCGGAGCTCATTCTCGCCAGGTAGATGAGGAAAGAGTAGTACTCGGAGAGGGTATACATGTGCTCCTTGATTACGGAATGAGCCAACAACGTGACTAGGTCGGCTGCGGGTGAGAGTGTCCTCACATATCCTCCGCCTGGTAGCTCCCATCTAGTCACGTGGGTTTCCAAGCTTGCCTTGTCAAGATAGATTACGTGGCTCACAGCAACTTCACTGTAGAGGTCTATCCCGATGTCCATCAAGGGGTCACCAACGGTTGTGGACCAAGGGCCGGAGCCTAATTCCCTGTATCCTGCATCTACCATTACGGCTATGGCTTCCCTATAATCTCTTCCCGAGCCGAGGATTATGGAATCTATGTCCACGGTCGTCGCGGGGTAGGGCCTGAGGGTCTTGAAGAGGGTGTAGTTTACGCCGGCGTCTTCAAGGGCTGTCGAGGCTCTCCTGATGGCGTCATACATTCTAAGGTAGTTGGCATCGGCCTCATAGTAGGCCGCTTCCAGTTTTCTCAGCGATCCTCGACGGTTTAGGGCATATAAGAAGAAGAGGGGCATTCGATTCCTTGCTGAGAGGGCGTAGAGCTTGGGAGCTTCAGAACCATCGATAGGGGCTTCTGTTTCAGGGGCGAAGGGGGAACCTATTATCCTTAGCAGTTCCAGCGAGAGGCTCATGGCAGAGTAGTTCCGGGGTTGAGCCTAATATTATGAACGCAAGCTGTACTTAGATCTAAACACAGGAAGATTTGGGGTTTGAAAAATAAAAAGTGGCTATTGCAGGCTCTCTTAGTCTGGGGGCAAGACCGTGATCATTATGGGAGGTATCTCGAAGGAGTATTGGACGCCGTTTACTCTGTACTTTACCGTTGGACCGGAGTTCAGCTCGTACTCTCCAGGGCTGGTGTATTCCTGCTTCCCAGAGGGGTTTAGATCCGTCGATACTTTGAACAATATGTATGCAGCGGTTTCTGGTGTAAGGGTGCCGACATCCCAAGTGAGATGCACCTTCTCAGACTTCCCTGTGGTGTACCAGCTTACAGTTCCTTGAGTCACTTGGTCGAGCGAATCGATTTCCAGTTCGGCGGCGAGGTTGTCTGTCACCACTATATCGGTCATCATTGAGCCTACGTCATTATAAACATAAATCTCTATGACCCAGACGACGTTTTCCCCAGTCTCGATGATTCCGTCATCGTCTCCATCAGAAACAAAGTATGCCCTCTTGTACCAAGCATTGGCTGCCGGCATTGCTTGTGTTGCGATGAGGACGCCCAGAATGAGGCTGAGTAGCACCAACTTTCTTTTCATAGGATCGCCTCTTTGTCAGAGTAAGCGTTGAAGGAATAATATAAAGAGTTGGAAGAAGGACTATAGAAGATCAAGAATACTTTTCTAAAGAATAAGGGTATTCGTCATTAGAATAAGTGGAGTCTGTCTACATTTAGGTGATTCTCATGTTTGTTCGCTCACTTCGACGTAGAAGGTGAACCTATAAGTTCCGCTGGGTGTTCCGAGAGGGATTGTTAGGAACCAGTAGGAAGGATGAATCCCTCCTTCTGTGGGTGGTATCGATGTCTTCCAATCTTGGTAGGTCGTCGTTAGCTTCTTCCCGTCACCTGAGGGCGTGTTAGTTTGAGAGACGTAGACATTGGATAATGGAATGGAGTTGGAACCATTCTTAAGGTCTCCATCGCCTCTGACCTGTATCTTGACGTTGACATTTGATGTAATGTTTATGTTCAGGGGCATCGAGGAGGCGCTGACATTTGAGTAATTCGGAAGACCATCCCAATTTACAGAGGCCGCGGACAAGGAGAAACCTATGTAAGTGTTCATCGCCCATGGCGACGACTTCTTTGAGGAGGAGGTCGTTGCGTTCAGATACGCGGTTACCCTGCAGGTCCAGTTGGTCTTATTGGCGGTTTTGCCGAACCTGAAGGCGAGGCGGAACCATCCAGAAGAGGAGGAAAGGGAGGCGTTCACACTATTCTCTGCTATCAGATGGCCGGTTGTTGTTATCTCCCTGAATCCTTCAGCCGGCGTCCACTTGAACGTGTAATGGTTTCTGACATTGTCTGGGGCGCCCTCGGCCACATCGCTGGAGTTGAAGACCCAGGTGACGTTGAGGAGGTTGCCGAACGTCTTCGTCGTGGTTATGCTGGCGTTCGCGTAGTACTCCGTCCAAGGGTCGGTGCTCGAAACTTGGCTGGGCGAAGAGGTGGACCTGACGACGACGCTATTGACGCTCACCTCACTCGGCTGTTCGGGCGCTACGTAGACGTTCATCTGGGCCTCATTCATTGTTACCTGATAGCTGGCATTCCCTAGCACATTCTTTGACCTTCGTAACCAAACTCCAAAGACTTCAGCACCATCTCCACTTTCCCCACTATTTTCAGTATGGTCGGGATTTAGAGACCTTAGATCCGTATACCCAAGTGATTGAGCAGTCTGCATCAGCACGTGCTTCGCGGCCCAATAGTCCAAGGCAACTGGGTCCCTACTAGCCATGACAACATTGACTTTTGTAGCCTGATCATAACTTGTTTCCGGTCCCGCAAGAGGAATTGCGTTCACATAAATAGCATCAATTATGTTCAGAGTTGGAAACGTCGTCTCCACCATCAATGTTCCCATTCCCCCGGTTGAAACTTTACCGTGTGTCTGATCCCTTGATGGCGATGTTGAAATAATACCCATGTAATGTTTAATAGCACCAGTTACTCCCATATAAGAATGAGATTTCAGCACTGGGACATTGATTACTTTGAATTTAGTCTTATCGTATGTGCTTGTGGTTGTGTTCCAGATTCCGTATTTAAAACTGATATAAGTGTTAAAATCAGTCTTAAATTTCGGATAAGACACGAGTATTCCCGTAGTGGGATCGACTGATGGATATACAACGTATCCGTTATTCATATTACCTGCAGAGTACTCAGCAACAGCAGTATTCCTAATCGAATCCCAGCGAAAAGTAGAAACATTATGCGATGCTGCAAAGTAATTGACAACATCTTGAATTGATTGAGTTATGTCTTCGGCATTATTTTGTGTTCCCAAATCAGGCCAAATGGTTCTCATACCTTGAGTATTTTCAACAACGACAATCTCACCAATAAAACCATCGGGATGATCGATAATTGCCTGAATGATTCCTTTGACCGCATCTGTATTTGTGTTTCCCCGCTCAAGCCATTGACCATTAACTTTTATCAGGACGATATCGTCCTTGGCTATGAGTCCATCCGGGCCTTGGTTGGGGCCGCTGGTACTCGAGTTGTAGAAGAGGAGGCCGTGAGTGCCCATCAGGTTGACTAGCTCGGTTATTCCAGAGTCACTTCCCGACCTGTTGTTTACGACGAAGATGTCTGAGGCGGGAAACTGCGTCGCGCTACTCGGGTTCAGGACGAGTTGAACGGTGCCTCCTGCTGAGGCTGGTAATATGTCGATCCAGAGGGGGACGCTCAGGAGCGCAATAACCACAAAGAATACGGCCTTGGTCTTCCTTGATGTCAGGAGGCTGGATATCTTTCTAGGGAGAGTCACGAAGAGGGGAACAACTGCAAGACTAAACATCGTCGTGACGTTGGCCGCCGCGGCCCTCTGACAAGGGTAAGCAGCCCTCGACGGCTTCGTCCCAGTCCTGAGGACAAGCCATAGGAGGCTCCCGAGACCGAGCAGTAAAGTCTTCCTGTCCAGTCTCCGTCCGGGCTCATGCTCCTCGTGACTATGCAATCCTATCTACGTCCCTCAGGCTCTAACCCACGGAAAAGGGAACATCCTCACTTAGAGGACGTGCTACCATGCTAAAGGGGTTATGGATTGCGTCCATACCTTCGTCGAGGCCATCGCATAACCCTACAAACTCCCTCATCGAACAGCCCCTGCCCCCTGTAGAGCCGTGGAATACCTCAAGAAACGTCACCTAGGAGGGAAAGGGAAATAGAGTAAATGGCTAGAAGCTAGCTAGCCCACTAAATCCATTGAGGCCCTATTTCATCCGTAATTACTGCCGAGGCAAAAATGAGGAATTCCCTGGACAGATTTTCTCGTCCCATCCAAGAGGCTTCTGGATGTAGTCGCTAGAAAGGGAGGACATTTCTTCTGGAAACTTACTCTAGAACTTATATATCTCTAGTCTATACGGGTACCTCGTCGGGGGGAGGTCGTAGAAGACGAGTTCAAACAATAGCAGAGACGCCGCACGTGTTTCGGAAAACTCCCCCCAGGCGCAGCTAACAAGGTGACATGTGATGCAAAATCCTTTGTCTTTCCATATCAGAGGCTGGAAAGCCATGGTCGTCCTGACCATAGTTATCACTGGAGTGGTATCTACGGTCTACGTTGCTATCGGTGGCGTAGGTACGGTAACAATCACACCAAGTCCGTCTGTGATCTTCGAAGACGATTTCGATCCTCATGGAGACTTTAGCAAGTGGACAGGAGTGGCCGGTGGCCTAGAGATAACAACTGCTGTGGCT
>Ga0315312_1000909_pt1 | contig 27212 bp, 30 predicted proteins | sample TDP7_MG_FD_203629 | JGI IMG/M metagenome (GOLD analysis project Ga0315312, IMG submission 203629) | Freshwater sediment microbial communities from Lake Towuti, South Sulawesi, Indonesia - TDP7 | ecosystem: Environmental > Aquatic > Freshwater > Lake > Sediment | place: Indonesia: South Sulawesi... | reverse complement strand
TGGAAGATCGAAGCAAGCGATGTAGATTAAAAACATCTTTCCAAAGGCTGTAGCCTCAGCCCTATATAGAGGCATCAGAATTGTACCGCCACCAGTAGCTACAGGTATGAAGCCTCTAAAAGGCAGATCAAGGTCGCTACTAACGTGTGCTGGGACCAATGTTTTCGTCGCTGCAAAATCTATATGCGCATTGAATTCCCGTTCACCCTTAAAACTTCTAATCCTTAAGGTGATTAATGGCATATCGTCCTTGTACGGAAGCAAATTAGCCCTTCCTCTAAAAGTATAAGATAGCGCAGGCTGGGGTCGGCCCGATTTTCCGCACGTAAAACACCTTGTTTGGATATTTTTCTTCAGCTTTAACTAGCGCGTCGTCTATTGTGTCCGCGATGCTTGCCACTCCATCCTCGTATAATGCTACCACCTTGCCCAAGTATTCTTTCTCAAGGTGTACTCTATGGAGTTGGTATACTTCCTCGCACCTCTGAATCAACTCTTTGGCTTCAGGCAATGGTCATCACCAATTATTTTACGTCATGAAGCCTTAAATAAACCATGTAACGCTAACATGCAACCGCTATGTTTCGCATTTCCTTTAATATGCGTTGATGGCTTCTGATAGGTGTTTTACTTCTTCGTTAATAAGAAGGCGATCAATAAAGTGGGCAACTGCTTTGCTTCTTTAATTCCAAAGCGGCTAACGCGATATCGGATAAGGCGACGGTTAAGCCTTAAATAGTTAACATTATATATTTTGTTAAATGATTGCCATGGCTGAGAGAACCGTTTCCATTCTCAAGGCGGTTGGAAACCCGAACAAGGCTAGGATAATCGCCCACCTGACCAAGCATAGAGGGGAGACCGCCGAAGACTTGGGCAAGCATCTGGGCTACCCGCTTCCAACCGTTTACAAGTATCTTAGGGAGCTTGAGGCCGCGAGGATGGTTGAGAGTGAAGTTAAGGGCAAGGTCAGACTTTATTATCCAAGCGACTTCAAGTTTATGATATCACCGGAGAAGTTGATGGAGGCATTCGAGGAGCAGGGCGTCTTGGACGTTTACAAGGCTAGGTTCGGAGAGGATGGGATGAAGCGGCTTATCGAGGTGATGGAGAAGGCGAAGGCTGGCAATATGACCTACAGGCAGGCCGCCTCGACGCTGGGAATAACTTATTACGAGTTCATCTCGCTCTTGGATGAGACTGGCTCTGTCAATGAATAAGAAGCTCGTGATCGACTCATCGGTCCTCATAATTCTGAACAGGAGAGGAACGCTAGAAGAGTATTTGAAGCGAAGGAAGGATGAAGGCTACGAAGTTTTCATTCCAAGGGCGATAGCGAGAGAGCTCCTGGATGAGCCGAAGAAGTACGCTGAAGAAATCAAGGAAAGGTTGCCAACCTTAGCGAGAAAGATACTCGACTCTGTTGGCAGGATAAATGTTGCTATCGAACACGGTTTGATAAAGGTCGAGACGGTGAATTACAGGAAGTATTCGAGAATAATGGACAATGTGAGAAAGCATCTGAGCGAGCTCGAAGCGAAGCCGGAGCACGCCCTCAAGAAAGGCGACCCAGAGCTGATAACCCTCATAATCCAACTCTACGACAAATCTAGAGAGAAGGTTTTCGTCTCTACAAAAGATAAAGGATTGCTGAGGGCGCTGAAGCCCTTCGAGAAGAGAGTTGAATACGAAGTTCTGGAAAGTCCGTGATCGTGAGAGCCCATGGGAAGTTAAATGGAGAAGCTTGTGAAGCTTAGCTGATAGAAAGCTCCTGAAAGTTATAAAAATGTGGATGTCATCGCAGAAGTTAGCCATTATGTTGGAATCGCGACGGAATTCTCCTTTATGGGAAACCACCAGTCGAAATAATCACGGAATGACCTCTGTGGCAGCGCCGACTAAACGCATTGGAAAAGAAGCGTACCGCGCCTACCTCAAGAAGGCGATTGAGCTTTATTTTCATGCTTAACGTAGCTTTTGTTTGCTTGATTCGCCATTAGGTTTATTAAATAATTCTATGGTCTATAGTTATGGTGAAAAATGTCTCGAACAACCGTTGAAGTCAAGAAAAATACGCTTCAGGCTTTAGAAGAATTAAAGGCTAGGTTAGATGCCAAAAGTCTTGATGAAACGATTCAAGAGCTTATCAGACGAGTAGGCAAGATTCCGAAGTCGAAGTTTGGGGCGCATCCCGAGATGACGGCTTTTACGCCTGAGGATGAGGCTAAGGTACATGAGTTATAAGTACACAATTGACTCCTATGCTTGGGTCGAATATTTCCGCGGAACAAAAATTGGTAAGAAGGCGATGAAATACATCGAGAGTAGAGATGCCGCAACAGCGACTATCACGATAGCTGAATTGAAAGAAAAATATTTGAAGCAAAATTGGGGCTTCTTCGACGAAGATTTAGCATTCATAACGACGAATACCTTAGTTGTTCCTCTGGATAGGGCGATATCGATTTCGGCTGGCGAAATAAATTATCAAATGAAAAAGAAGGTTAAGGATTGGGGGATGTCCGACTCAATCGTTCTAGCGACGGCTAGGATTTCCTCGGCGAAGGTTGTAACTGGTGATGAGCATTTCAAAGGCGTGAGTGACGCCATATTTCTTGAAGCGTGATGACTATAAGAATGCGGATGCGGTTGCGGAAGTAAGCCATCAAGTCGGAATAGTCACAAAAGTTAGCCAGAAACCACGAGCTTTTAGCTGTAGGAGTGCCGCTAATGTAATAGATGTGCTGTAAATACCAGTATGTTAACATTTTAAGGCTGCGTTTTCAATTAATTAGTTGAAGTGGGTCGCCATGGAGGCATTGGTGCAAACTCTTTCGAAATATGAGGAGAACGTAAAGTGGTTGAATCAGCGCTATGATGAATTAAAACAGAAGTACAAGGATGAATGGGTTGCGGTGATGGATAAACGTGTTATCGATCATGACAAGAGTTTGGATAGGTTGGTGCATAGGTTAAGGAAGAACTATCGAGAAGCTTATGGAGAAATAGCGGTTGAGTACGTTACCAAGAAGGAAATAGATCTGATTCTCATTCTTGCAACGTGATTTTTGTGCGTATCAACGGTTTCTTTAAAAGGGGGCCTTTTGAAGCTGCCTATGTTGTAGCTATCTTTTCTTCTAGGCAATTGGACATAAGAGGTACAATTGAATTTATCATCGATACCGGAGCTTCGAGAACGACGATCTCCGATAGAGATGCAATTAAACTTGGAATTGATTATTCAAAATTAGAAAAACTCCCAGAGGGAACTTTAGGAATCGGAGGAAGTGTTGACACTTACATCGTTAGCCAACCAGAGTTAATTTTTGTGACTTCCGATGGCAAGCACCATGTAGAAAAACTAGATAGGATATACGTCCTAAAGCATAGGAGAGTAGATGAGAAAATTAAAAGGATACCGAGTATTCTGGGCAGGGACGTTCTGAATAAGTATATCATAATTTTTGATAGGAAACGCGAAAGAGCAGTTATAACTGATGAAACATTGTGAAAAATCAACTTCGCCCGATTTTCCGAACGTAAAACACCTTGTTTGGATATTTTTCTTCGGCTTTAACCGATTTGAGTTGATGTAACTGCTTCAAGAAGAAACATGTAAAAAGGTCAGTGAGGATCGCGAGCATAGGTTGTTTATATTCTTCGGTCTAAAATAATGAGTATATGCCCGAAAAATTAGACTTCATAACTCCGACCCTTTTAAAGGTCCTGTACGTCTTCCACAAAGATCCCATGCAGGAGCTTCATGAGAGAGAAGTGATGAGAAAGGCGAAGGTAAGCAAGGGGTCCGCGAACTCGATCCTCAGAAAGCTTTCTGAGACAGGAATACTCAGGAGGAGAAAGACTGGGAGGATGGTTTTCTACAGGTTCAACGATAGAAGTCCCGTAGCAAGGCAGTTTAAGATTCTCTTCAACGTCTACTCCCTGCAGAAGTTAGTGGATCAGCTAAAGCCCCATTGCAAGAGAATAATGCTCTTCGGAAGCTGTGCAGAAGGGCTAGACGTAAGTGAAAGCGATGTAGACCTACTCATCTTGACGCAGAAGAAGAAAGAGGTCATGGAGAAAGTCAGCGCTTACCAGAAAAACTTGGACAGAAAGCTGTCGCCGATTATAGTGGACGCAACCGGGTTTACGAAGATAAAAAGGGAAGATGGACCACTTTATGAAAGAATTTTAAAGGGCATTATGCTGTGGGAGTCCGAGTGAGCTCAGAATTCGAACGCATGATAGAGGAAAGGCGGCTGACTCGATTTAAGATAGATAGAGGCTGGCTTTTGGCAGGTGTTTTACTTCTTCATTTGTGATTATGCCTGCCCCGATTAATCCAGAAATGAACCTAGAAGCTTCAGCGGTTGATGGTTCTGTGTTGTGTAAAGCGCTTGTGCGGTAGGTTTAAATGTTCATTAAATTAAACATATGTTTACAAAAGTGAACAAGATGACTTGGCATGCGTTTCCATAAGTTTGCTGAGAAGGTTTTCGGATCCCGCGCCAAGATGCGGCTCCTCGAAGTTTTGTTTACGCGTTCAACTACCGAGTTTACAGGCAGGGAGCTTGCGCGAGAGGTAGGCTTTTCCCCTGCCCGTGTTCATCGGATCCTCCAGGATTTTACAGATGAAAACTTGGTGACGATGCGGCGGAGCGGGCGCTCTTACTTGTTTAGGTTAAATGAGAAGTCGTTCTTAGCTGGCAAACTTAAGTATATTTTTGGGAAAGCATTTTCACCACTTGAGGGGGTGAGGAGCATAGTCTCTTCAAAGTTGGCCTTGCCAGAAGTTGTCTCAATAGTTTTGTTTGGTAGCATCGCGCGGGGTGAAGAAAAGCCCACCAGCGACATAGATTTGTGTATTGTGGCAAAGGATGGCGTGGATAAAGACGTCGTCAGGGGGAAAGCTTTGGAATTAAACCATTTGACAACCGAGCTTTTCGGAAATATGATTTCGCCAGTTGTCTTTGTAGTCAGCGAGTTCCGTGACGGCTTTAAAAAAGAGCAGGCGGTAGTACATGAAGTTCTCCGCGACGGAATCCTCTTTTATGGGAAACCGCCGGTCGAAATAATCATGGAGTGACCTTTGTGGCAACGCCGAGTAATTTATTTGGCTAATTTTTGATGCGCAAGTTTCTTATTTTGGTTTTCCAAAATGTATTTCGGAAAACCGAAATTGTAGGCGATCGCCATGTATCTCGATAAGATATTGGGAAGCAAAACGAAGATCAACGCGTTGTCTGTTTTGGTAGCGCATCCAGAGAGAAGCATAATTGAAAATGAGTTGGCTAAGGAAGCTGGCTCGTCGGTTTCAGAGGTTAATAGGCAGGTAAAGGATCTTGTCAATGTTGGCTTAGTTATTATGGAGAGAGTCGGCAAGACCAAGATGTATCGGGTGAACCAGCAACATTTTTTGTATGAACCCTTGAGAGGCGTTTTTAGAGGTTTGGAAGAGGTGTATCGAGAGATTGCGAACAAGGTTGCTAAATTCGTGGTAGGGAAGCATAAAGTTGAGGCGGTGGTGCTTTTTGGTAGCCTGGCGAAAAGGAAAATACGGTCAGATTTTGTGAAAGAACCCAGCGATGTAGACATTATGGTCGTAGTTAAAAATAAGAGTCAAACTCGGGCTGTAGAAAAAGACATTTTGGATTTTGTTAGTTCCGAGGTTTTTCCGGTGTATGGGATTAATGTTTACCCTATTGTTTTATCGGTTGAGGAGTATTTGGCTGGATTGGCTGAAAATGCGTTTATTATGGATGTGCATTCGAGGGGGGAGGTTCTTTATGGCGAAAAGCCGAGAAGATTTGGTTAAGTGGTGTTTAAAGAAGGCTGAAGAGTATTTGCAATCGGCTCAGGATAATATTCGTGCAAATCGGTTGTTTCCTGCGGCTGAGGAGATTTTTAGGTCTGTTGAGAGCGTTCTTGAAGCTCTTTTGTATAATTTTGGGGTTAGAAAGATTGAGTATCCAGGCGGTCGGACGAAGTTTACTGGGCGGCTTGCTTTGCAGTTTCTTATTCGAGATAATCTGGTTAGGGCTGGAAGGTTGGAAAGGGTGGTTTATGATAAGTATTTGAGTTTGGCAATGGAATTGCATATGGCTGGTTATCAGCCCAGTAAAACTTTTAGCAGTGAGGAGTTGAAGGAGAATTTGCGGTTTGCTGAAGACCTTTTTACTAAAGCCAAGTCAATTGTGATGCGTTAGTTGTTATGAAATTTGTGGGTGAGCTCGCCGCTGGTAATGAGGTAGATACTCTTCTTTGCTCATGATTGAACGTTGCTGAGTTGTTCGAATTTAGCCTTCTTTAAGAAAAGCCTTGATGACTTCAGGTCGGCGTTTTACTTCTTCGTCAATGAGAATAAGGTCAATTGAATTAACTAATCTTTCAGTATTTTCGACGCCTAATCACCTAGTGTTGTAATTTTGGATTTAATTTATAATATAGGTATAGTTGAGACTCCATGCGGACTAACGAGAATTCTAGCATTTCTACCAAGTTTTTCAAAGGCCATTTCCAATGCTTCATCGACAGTTTTTGCAGGTGTCAGGTGCATTTCACGTATAATCCGATCAGGCAATACTGAGTTTGCCATTATAATTTCAGCATGGCAGAGAATTTTAGATACAAGGCAAGGCTTATGGGCTCCCGTTTTATATTCCCGCTTTGTCCTCTCTAATGCTTCCAATGGAGTCCTCGCGGTTTTCATCCATTCGTAGAAGAGTTCGTCGCCTACGCCTTCTTGGCATGGAGCAGGAATGATGATTACGCCGCCTTTTTTAACTGAGGGATTCGGAACCAAGACGATGTTATTTGCTGCTCGTGTGGCTTGGTAGAGGTTAATGTCCTTTGGGTAAGCGGGAGATGAAATGACTATGTCGGCTTGTTCGTGGATTTTGACTTTGTACATTTTATCGTAAGTTGCGATTAGTTTCTCATGGGCGGCGATTAAATTCCCTGCCGTAGCTTGCACTATTTTATCTTCGCTATTGAGTACTACATTTACGATAAAATCGACGCCTACTGATCTAGCCAGTTCTACCATGTCTTCGTGTACGGGATTTCCTTTGATGATGCCTGTTCCAACTCGGGGGTCGTCTAACCATTCTGGGCGGTGAACAGCAGCGATGGCTTCTTCTCCTGAGACGCCGGGTACGATGCTTTTTCTGCCACCGCTGTATCCCGCAAAAATGTGAGCTTCAACGACTCCTGTTGTTATTGTGACATCTGCGTCTGCGACTATTTTGTTAATCCATATCGGAGTTTTCAGACGCCTGGTTGTCCCAATGTATACCATTTGTGATTTGTCTAGGCAATTGTGGTTAACCACTTTCACTTGCCTGAAAGCTTCCTCGCCGATTTTCGCCCTGATTTCTTCTTGGGTCATGGGGCGGTGGATTCCCAGCGCAATTACGGCCGTTATATCTTCAGTACGCACACCTGCTCTCTTGAGTTCACTTAGAATTACTGGCATGATGATGTTGTCCGGGCATCGGCGAGTTATATCTGTGACCACAATTGCAACCTTGTCGCCTAGCTTAGCGATTTCGGAGAGGTGGGGACTTGAAATTGGGTGCGAAACAGCCTTCTTAACAGCCTCTACAGGGTCTTTCACTGGCGGCAGATCGTATGGTTCAATTACTCCGATGAGATTTTCTTTAGGAATTTTAACTTTGATTGTAGATTTTCCGTATGGCAAAGAAATTACTTTGAAAGACATGTTTAACAACCCTTAACTTTAGCCAGCTAGGATAAACCTGAGCTATGCTGATCCACGCTTAAACACATCTCGAATTGCTGAAACAACCTCCATTGGACATTCTATAACCTTGACCCCTGCCTCACGGAGTGCGGCTACCTTGGTTTCAGCTGTACCTCGACCATGTTCGATAATCGCTCCGGCATGCCCCATGCGTTTTCCAAGCGGAGCATAACGTCCCCCGATATATGCAACTACGGGTTTTGAAACATGTTCCTTGATGAATTCGGCGGCTTCCTCTTCAACTGTTCGCCCGATTTCACCTACAATTACTAGTGCTTTCGTATCTTGATCGACTTCAAACATCTTCAATACGCCAACAAACGTCACGCCAGTCACCATATCTCCGCCTATCCCTAAACAAGTGGTTTGACCGATTCCTGCCTCGGTTAGGTTTCCTGCAATTTCGTATGATAAGGTTGCACTACGAGCTGCTATGCCGACTTGTCCGGGCATGTATAAGTTGCCTGGCATGATGCCTAGCTTGGTTTTTCCGGGACTGATTATTCCAGGAGTGTTTGGACCGAGTACCGTTACTCCATGTCGCTCTGCCATCGCTTTGATTTTCATGGTGTCATGAACTGGAATATGTTCCGTAATGATAACAAGCAGTTTAAGTCCAGCGTTTATCGCCTCGAAGGCTGCATCTTTAGCAAAAGTGGCAGGGACAAAAATGACTGATGAATCAGCAGAATGTTCTCTGAGAGCCTCACTTACTCTGCCGTATACTGGCACACCTTCAACCGATTGACCGCCCTTTCCAGGGGTGACCCCTGCGACGATCTTTGTACCGTAATTCAACATAAGGCGGGTTTGCACGCTGCCAATACGCCCGGTTATTCCTTGAATGATCGCACGCGTGTTTTCGTTAACGAGGATCGTCAACGCTTTTCCTCCATCTGTGCAAGCTGCACGATACGTTGCGCTGCCAATTCAGTTTGAGTTGCCTTAACTACGTCCACGCCAGCCTCTTCAAGAATTTTCCACGCCTCATCTTCGAAATTGCCTCTAACTTTTACAACAACTGGAATTCGCAATTTCTTTTCACGAACAAACTTTACAATTCCCTGGGCTCCTTCTACGATGGGATTGATACCTCCATACATGTTGATCAAGACGGCGCGAACGTTTGGATTCATCATAACGATTTCGAGAGCATTTTCAATATGTTCCTGTGTAATTCTGCCACCCGTATCCAAAAAGTTAGCAGCCCTCCCGCCAAAATGTTTCACCAAATCCACTGTAGCTATTGCCAATCCAGCACCGCTGCCAATTGTTCCAATATCCCCGTCTAAACGTACGTATGGGATGCCCAGCTTCCATGCTTTCAACTCAATTAGATCTTCTATACGTTCTTCCGGTTTGGCCGCTATCTCTGGATGACGGTATAATGCGTCGTCGTCAAGATTAAGTACCGCTCCTGCCGCTGAAACCTCTTGATTCTTTGTGATGATGAGGGGGTTTATCTCAGCGATAACCGCGTCATATTTCTCGAATACTTTGTAGAGTGTCCACAACGTTTGACTTACTTTCAGCAGAAGATCTCCGGTTAAGCCCGTCTTTTTAACAATCTCTTGGGCGACAAATGGCTCTAGACCCGCAAATACGTCAACGTAGGTATGAATCAGTTTTTCTGGAGATTTACGAGCAGTTTCTTCAATTTCGATTCCGCCTTCAGGGCTGGCGATTATAACTGGCTTTCCTTTTGAGCTGTCAAAGGTTACGCTGAGATAGAGCTCGCGATCTACGTCAAGATATTCCTCAACTAGGAGTTTCGTAACTTTACAGCCGCAAATTTCAGTTCCAAGCAATTTTTTTGAAAGTTCTTCAGCCTCAGCTGGATTGTGGGCTAGCTTTATACCTCCAGCTTTTCCCCTCATTCCGGCAAGCACTTGAGCTTTAAGCATTACAGGTTTCTGAAGACTCTCTGCTACATCACGTGCTTCGTTGGGAGTTTCGACGATTTTGCCTCTTGGAATAGGGATTCCATTTGAGCTGAAGGAGGCTTTTGCCTCGAATTCGAAGAGGCGCATTTATCTCATCTCTTTTAGCTGATGAGCAAAACTGAGTCCTTTCTCGAGGGCTTGAATGTTTACTTCTTTTGTACCTTTAGGTGCCCCTTCCTTAACCGCGGTCCGAATTGCGGTTTGCGAGACAACCTTGGTTAAGCCCACAAGTGCACCAAGCATGATCATATTTGCTACGATTTGATTGCCAAACTCTTTGGTAGCGATGCTGGTAGCTGGAACTTTGTAGATTTTAATATCTTGGCGCGCTGGCACCTTTGATACTAAATCTGCATCGACAATGACAGTCGCACCTTGTTTTAGGTTTTCAAAATAGCGGTTCACCGCCTTCTGTGACATAGCTATCAAAATGTCCGCTGAAATAACCTTAGGATAGTCAATTGGTTCATCGGCGATTACAACTTCTGAGCGTGCTGTTCCACCGCGAGCCTCTGCACCGTAGGATTGAGTTTGTACGGCTTTCTTTTTATCGTAAGTAACCGCTGCTTTGCCAAGAAGCTGCCCGGCAAGTATCACGCCTTGACCGCCAAAACCAGCTATGCGGACTTCAATTCTTCCCATGGCCTAACCTCATGAACAATTTCTTATATTCCTCTGTTAACTCAGGTGCTTCGATATTTACGAACTCGCCAATTATAATTCGATTCTTTAATTCTTTAGAGTTCATTTCTTTGGCTTTTTGAATAGAAACCGAGTTTTCTTTAAACCACTGCATCATTTTGGCAGGATCTTCCATACCGATGCGGCGGCCATACTGAACTGGACATTGGGAAATAACTTCGATGAAGGCAAAACCTTTCTTCTGCAGAGCTTTTTTGATGGTGGTTGTTAACTGCTTTACTTGAAACGTTGTCCATCGGGCAACGTAAGTGGCGCCAGCTCCTTCTACAAGCTTGCAGAGGTCGAAGGGTTGTTCAAGATTTCCGAAGGGCGTTGTAGAAGTTCGAGCTCCGTAAGGAGTGGTCGGAGCAACTTGCCCTCCAGTCATTCCATAATTAAAGTTGTTGACAAGAATAACTGTGAGTCCGATGTTTCGGCGTGCTGCATGAATTAGATGATTTCCCCCAATGCCGGCTCCATCTCCGTCTCCAGTAAACACCATGACATGAGTTTTTGGGCTAGCAAGTTTGACTCCAGTTGCGAATGTAATTGCTCTACCATGAGTTGCGTGGAGCGTATCCGCATTAAATAATGGACTGGGGATCCAGCTACTACATCCAATACCGGATACGAAAACCATTGAATTCATGTCTAAACCTAATTCGTCTATTGCCCGTAATGCGCATTGGGCAATTATGCCATTCCCGCACCCAGCACAATGGGCTTGGGGTAGCCCACCCTTTCGAATGTATTTCATAAGCGGATGGACGTACGCGTTCATTTACTTCACCGCCTGCAAAACCCGGTTTAATGCGTAATCCGGACGATGCAACGTACCGATAACTTCCGGTGAAACGAGTTCAACTTCAGCGCTTCCAGCAACTGCTCGTTGGACTTCATTTATGATTTGACCAAGGTTATTCTCAAAAACTAGGATTTTACGGACTTGTTGTGCCACTTTATGAACTGCTGAGTCGGCGAACGGCCAGAGGGTAATCAACCGTACAAAGCCAACCTTGTATCCTTTTGCCCTTGCTTCCTTAGCGACGTATAGTGCTGCCCGGGCACTGCTGCCATAGGAAAGGAGAACGACGTCCGCGTCATCCATATACTTCGTTTCAACTTTGGTAATTTTGTCGATGTTTTTTCGAATCTTGGCGGATAATCGCCGAACTACTTTGTCGATGGCTTCTGGATCGCGAACATTTCTGAAGCCTCTTTCGTCGTGGCTTGAACCTGTAACGTGGACATGATACCCAGTTCCAAAAGAGGGCATGGGTGCGACATTTTCGTCGAGGAAGGGTTTACATTCCTCTGGAGGCACTGTTGGTTTTTTCCGCTCAGCTAGTTTTAAGCTTGAATAACTGGGAATAATTACTTCTTCCCACATGTGCCCGACAATTTCGTCGGGTAGCAAGATTACCGGCGTTCGATATTTTTCAGAAAGATTAAAGGCTTCAATGGTAAGGTCAAACATCTCTTGAACTGAATAAGGAGCTAACACAATTATTTCATATTCCCCGTGGCTTCCACGCCGGGCTTGATATACATCACCTTGCATTGGTACTGGCGGGATCCCAGTACTTGGACCAGCCCTTTGAACGTTAACAATAACGCAAGGTGTTTCAGTCATCACAGCATGCCCAATATGTTCTTGCATGAGGCTAAAACCAGGACCCGAGGTAGCTGTCATCGCTTTAACGCCTGTCCAAGCAGCCCCGATAACTGATCCTAGCGCCGCGATCTCATCTTCCATCTGAATGTAGATTCCACCGAGCCTTGGAAGACGTTCAGCCATTCTCTCTGCGATTTCTCCAGCCGGAGTTATTGGATAAAATGCAAAATAACGGCACCCAGCAGCGATAGCCCCTTCAGCGCAAGCCTCATTACCTTGCATAAAATATGTTCCAGCTTCTATTGGTTGGCTCATCGTTGGCCCTCCTTAACCACGTAGATTGCGAAATCTGGGCAGAAAAACTCACAGATTCGACAGCCAGTACACTTATCTGCATTCTCGATCACGACGGGAAAGGTGCCTTTTGAGGAGAGTTTTTCAGATTTTTTTAGCACATGGAGTGGACAGAACGCGATACAGAGATAACAACCCTTACAGAGAGAATCGCTTACCTTAATTTCTGGCAATAAAATCACCTAACGAGAGATGTTGCCGATAACCCAAATCGTGGATAAATTGGTTTCGGCTTGGCTCAGAAGGCAAAGGTAGAATTTATTTGAATTTTTGATTTGGCAAGACAGCTCCTTTACTAGCCGACTCGACCTCTTTTAAGTATCTATAAAGGTATCCCTTAGCGACCTTCGGTTTCACTTGGAGGTGCCATTTCTTTAGTCGACCTTCGATCTCCTTATCCGACAGTTTAACGTTCAGCGTTCGGTTTGGAACGTCTATCTGAATAATATCGCCATCACGAATGATTGCAATCGGTCCGCCTTCCGCAGCCTCTGGGGAAACATGCCCAATGCAGGGACCGCGAGAGCCTCCTGAAAATCGCCCATCCGTAACAAGAGCTACCGATGATCCTAAGCCTCTTCCCACAATTGCAGCTGTAGCCCCAAGCATCTCCCGAAAGCCTGGTCCCCCCTTCGGCCCTTCATATCTGATAACAACCACATCGCCTTTCACGACTTTGCCCTGGGAGATTGTTTTAATTGCGCCTTCTTCCCGATCGAAGACCTTAGCTGGTCCCTCATGCTTGAGCATTGCAGGAGCAACGGCAGCGGATTTGACTACCGCTCCTTCGGGAGCTAGATTGCCTTTGAGTATTGCTATGCCCCCTTCTTTATGCAGTGGGTCATTCAATGGTCGTATTACATCTCTGCGCATCACTCGCACACCTGAAATGATTTCTTTTATAGTTCTGCCTGATACTGTTAGACAGTCAAGGTTGAGAAGCGGAGCTAACTCTTTCATTACGGCTGGAACCCCTCCAGCTTCATGAAGGTCTTCGACGAAAAACCGCCCTGCAGGATATAGATCACAGATGTGCGGCGTTGTTCTGCTTAAGATGTCGAAGGTCTCTAATGAAGGGTTTAAGTTGGCTTCTTGGGCAATTGCTAAGAAATGTAGAATTGTATTTGTTGAACCGCCTAAGCCCATGTCTACCCGAATTGCATTTTCGATTGATTTTTTGTTAATTATTTTAGACGGAGTTAGCCTATTTTTGAGGAGATAAATTATTTGTTTACCGCTAGCTTTGGCGATGCGGAGCTTCTCAGATGAAACTGCTAACGCTGTTCCACAATAGGGAAGGGATAGGCCTAATGCTTCAGTTAAACAACTCATCGTGTTTGCAGTGTACATTCCAGCACATGAACCTGGCCCCGGACAGGTGATGTCTTCCATCTCCTTCAGTTCTTCTATCGAAAGTTTACCCGCCTTAACCGCGGCGACTTTCTCAAAGAGCTCTGAAGTGGCGATTGGCTGCCCTTTATAACAGCCCACAAACATCGCTCCTCCAGTGACGAATATGGTGGGAATGTTAAGCCTACAAGTGGCCATTAGCATACCTGGAATAATCTTGTCGCAGGATCCTATGCACACCATGGCATCGAAACAATGAGCCTGAATCATTAGTTCAATTGAGTCTGCAATTAACTCCCGGCTGGGTAGCGAGTACCTCATTCCTTCATGCGCCATCGCAATGCCGTCGCAAACAGCAATTGTATTGAACTCTAGTGGGGTGCCTCCAGCCGATCGAACTCCGTCTTTGACGGCGTCGGCAATTGATCTAAGATGAAGATGCCCTGGAACAATTTCATTCCATGAATTCACGATGGCGATTAATGGTTTCTTCAAATCCTCGTCACGCAGTCCAACAGCTTTGAATAAAGCGCGATGGGGAGTTCGGTCTATCCCCTTTTTCACCGTGTCGCTTCTCATCTTCATTTAAAGACCTCCAATTTTTCTCAGATGTTTAACTTATTGAAATGCTAAAAATCCAAACCAATTGATTTTCAGCCAAGACAGGTTCAGGACTTACCACAGACCGGACAGTTAGGATCTCTGCGCACTTCCATAATGCTGAACGTCAAAGCTTCTCCGTCGAACAACAACATTCTTCCAACCAGCGGCTGCCCAAGACCGATAATTAGTTTGATTGTTTCCAACGCCTCGAGAATGGCTAACGTAGCCGGTGTAACACCCGCTACTGGAAACTTTTTAAGTTCTGGAGGTTTCTCAGGAAAGATGCACTGTAGGCAAGGACCCTTCTTAGGAATAATTGTAGTCATCTGTCCATCGAGACCATAGATACCTGCGTGAACAAACGGAATTTTCTCTTTTACGCAGCCAAAGTTCAAGATAAAACGCGTTGTGAAGTTGTCCATTCCATCTACAACTATATCCGCGCCCTTGATGAGGTTCCGGACAGATTTTTCGGTGATTTCTGCTTTTACAGCTTCAACCTCGATCTTTGGATTTAGTGATTGAAGTTTCGTAGCAACAGAGTCAGCCTTATACTTCCCTACATCCGGTTGCCAGTGAAGGACTTGGCGGTTTAGGTTGCTGAGTTCCACTGTCTCCTTATCGATTATGGTTAGATGCCCAACGCCTGTAGCGGCTAGATAGAGAGATGCCGGACATCCAAGCCCGCCAGCACCAGCGACGATGACTTTTGCCTTTTTTAATTTCTTTTGCCCTTCAACTCCCCAACCCGGAATCCGCAGTTGACGGTCATATCTTTCAAGTTCTAAAGGATCTAATGAGACGTTTTTAGGGTTCATTTTCACCACCTTCCGGTGTTGCGCGTTCATTCGTTTGTTGTAGAAGAGTATTTGCTATTATGAAACTTAAATGTCACTACGGTTTCTCCGCAATATAATGATATAGTACTGCCCTACCGTAGTTGACTAGCTTAAACTCCTTGAAACCATGCGGCTGTTCATCTGTAATCGGTCTTATAATAAGATCAGCTTTGACTTGCTTTGCAATTTTTATCATGGCTGGCAGCATTTCTGCGGGTGGCCTAATTGAGTATATTAAATTGGCATGTTGATAAACACTAACGTTTGGACTAAATACGTCGTCGACAACTGGAACCAATTCGGGATATTTGCGCGTTATGTCTTCGAGCACAGCTTGGTTGATATCAACCACCAAAAGAAGGGTGGTAGGCAACCTCTTCTTAATCTCAACTGCAATAAGCGGAAGATTACCAATGCCGATTTCGATAATTTTCGTCGCCTTCTGGTAGTTAGCGACTATGTAAGACGCTGTGTCATAAGTATCGGATAGCATAGCAGTTTCCTACAAGGTTAAAGACTAAATGCGAAGCTTCAAAGCATTACGCTCAAAGTAAAATGATAAGATAAAAATAGTGAAAGAAACCTCTGCGGTATCGTACAGCTGATGGAAAAACTACTTCCCCCCTCAGCCCTTGAAAGCCTTTTTTAATTCCTTCCTAGATTTGAGAATATTACTTTCCAATTCTTTTGTAGAAATTTCTCATATCTTCCTCTAAATCTTCTGCATCGTATTGGGCTGATATCCTTCTTTGCTTTAAGTACTCCATCATTTCCCTTACCGACAAACCAGCTTCTATGGCTGCTCTTTCCAGAGTTACAGTGCCTTCAGCATATAGTTTAGCGGCATATTCCTTCTTCCACTCTGTTACAGCTTTATACAATAACCTTCTAAGCACCGTTGAGCGGTCAGTCTGCTCCACGCTCTCTATTTTCTTTATGTCCGATACTAGGGGTTCAGGTAGCCTTGCAGCAACCATTTCTTCCTTTTTCATTTTCCCACCTTCCTTGCTCTTCTAATTACCTCGGTTATGACATCCGTTGAAATCCACATCAGCCTGGTTAGCTTGGTCAAATCCTCGATTAGCTCATCGTAGCTGATGATGTTTTTAACAAAGGCCTCGTACAAAACCATGACAGTGCTGGTATATTCTAAACCCCAGCTCTTTGCTAAGGCTCTAGCCTCTTTATCGTCAAGAATGGCTGTTATTCTTTTATCCTTTGCAAGGGTTAAAGCCCCAGCCTCTCCAAAACCAACCCTCACTTTACTGACCAACCTTTGTATCCTCTGGCTCTGTCTGCTTGTTAGCTTGGCTATCTTAATCCAGCCTTCGTTAATGGCTCTCTCGATCTCCACGGCATCAAGTGCTCCAAGCTCCTTCCCTCTGTCCACACTCTCAGCCTTCACGAAGGGCGTGATGTAAACTGTGCCGTAAAGACTCTTCAACAGTTCCAGCCTTCTAATCTTCGCCAGCACGATTAAGGGTGATGTGTTTGACGTCACTGGCATAATAATTAATTATCAAGCAAATACTTAAAGTTAACATTTTTTAAATATGTAAACAAAAGGCTGATCCATTTCTCACCAAGTACGTTTTTGGTTAACATTTAGAATCCTGATGCGCGATTCATTCAATTACCATGTGCCGTTCCTTTCCGAGGAAAAGAGTTATCGAGCTTCTTGGTAAGGATCCACTTGGAAGAAGTTCGACTTCAGCGGGAACTGAGAAAGCATTAGCCAACTTTTCTTCGACTTTCGCCTTTAGTTCAGCTAAGTTTTTGGCGTCCTCGCTAGCTTCCACTTTAATTTTTAGCTTATTCATCGATCCTTCTTTTGGCTTAACAATCTGGTATTGGCTTCCAATGAAATCCATGCTCATCAAAACATCTTCTATCCAAAGCGGGAACAATGCCTTACCAGAAACTCTAATCTCATCACCCCACCTGCCCAACACCTTCGACATCCTTGGATGAGTCCGACCGCAAGCACACACGTCACTGTCCAATACTGCTATATCCCCAGTCCGATATCTGACCAGGGGCAAAGCCTCACGTCTCAGGGTTGTAAAGACAAGTTCACCCTGCTCTTTATCTCCAACGGGCTCGCCGGTCTTTGGATCGATGACTTCAACGAGATAATGGTCAGCCCACACATGCAATCCATCGTGTTCGGAACATTCAATTGAGACTCCTGGTCCCCAAAGTTCAGATGGTCCATATTCATCGTAGGCCTCTAACCTGAAGATGCTCTCATAACGCTTCCTAAGGGATTCAGCCCAACCCTCGGCTCCAAATATACCGAGCCGTAAATTCAGTTCCTTAGAAAGATCCACTCCAAGCTTCTTTGCAGTTTCAGCAACATATAGGGCATAGGAAGGAACCATGCATAACACCGTTGGTTGGATGTCCTTCAAGATTTGAATTTGCCTCTCAGCCTTATCGAAGCCTATTGGGATTGATAGTGCCTTTAGCTTATCAGCTCCGTACATGAACCCATGACCGCCGTCAATTAATCGCTCGAAGCCAAATGCGAGATGTATTATGTCACCCTTCTTCACGGTTGCACATACAAGGCATCTAGCCATCAAATCAGACCAAATTTCGAGGTCGTTAGGAGTCATTAAACAAAGGGTGGTTTTCCTCCCAGTAGTTCCAGTTGAAGAGTAGAGTCTCGCGAGGCGATCCGGTGAAACCGCACTAAAGCCGAATGGGTACGCGTTTCTCAACTCATCTTTTTCAGTAAATGGAAGTTTAGCCACATCGTCAAGTGAAGTAACCTGCTCTGGTTTTATTCCAGCCTTTTTGAATTTTCTTTGATAAAGTGGACTTTTTTGGAAAGAATAACGAACGATTTGCTTTAGAAGCTTCGTTTGATATTTTCCTAGCTCCTTCAAAGGCATAGTCTCAATCTTAGGATCCCAATACACCACCTTCAAACCTCATACCTCCTCTGCTCTTTCTCAACCACTCCTTTTGGAATTGTAAACATTTAACAAAATCAACTTATTACAACCTCCGTCAGTCTATTTTTCCTGACGTCGATTAACCCTAAATCAGTAAGCCCAAGCTCTGGAACGGTTGGAAGCGTAACAAACGATAACGACATAAATGGAGACTTAAGAGGACACCCCAATGTTCTCGCTGCCGCATGCAAAGCTTCCAACTTTTTGCAAACCTCAGACACGCTTGCCTCTGTCATCAAACCGGCTATTGGAAGAGGCAAGCTTTCGAGAACTTTACCGTCCTTAACCACAATGAATCCCCCGCCGAGTTTAGCAAGCTCATTCACAGCAGTAGCCAGATCACTTCCATTTACACCCACCACAACTATGTTATGGTGGTCGTGAGCCACCGTCGATCCCAGCGCGCCAGACTTCAGCCCAAAACCATGAACGAACCCAAGCCCAATGTTACCGGTTTTATGGTGTCTTTCAACAACAGCAATCTTAATGACATCTTTTTCTAAGCTCGGCATAATCTGCCCTTTATCTACACTTAGTGTCTCCACCCTAGCTTCCTTTATGATCTGGTCTTCAATCAATCCGATTGCACGAACTTTAACCGTGCCAAGGTTCCGTTTCACCGTGACTTCAAAGTCGTTTGGCTTGACGTTTCTTTTTAGGTGCACCGTCTTTTTTGCCCAGAGTGGATACTTGTATTTAGCTAATTTCACTAACAATTTCCCATCTTTTGCCACGACCAGCCCGTTTGCCACCACGAACTTTACGTTTAACAGTTCTAAGTTGTCAACTAACACTATATCTGCTAACCTTCCAGGTGATATGCTTCCGATTTCTTCGTCAAGATGAAATCTCTCGGCACAATTGATTGTTGCAATTTGAACAGCGGTTATCGGATTAAGCCCATTTTTAACCGCAAGCCTAAGAATGTAATCCATGTGTCCCTCATTAACTAGGTCAAGTGGATGTTTGTCGTCTGTGCAAAATAGACAACGCCCAAATGACACTTTCTTTTCCGTCAACAGTTTGAGGAGGTCTAGGAGATTTCTTTCAGTTGATCCTTCCCTGATCATAACCCATATGCCTAATCTAAGTTTTTCCAAGGCTTCCTCAAGCCTAACGCATTCATGATCATCGCCAGCGCCAGCGGCAACAAATGCATTTAACGCTTCACCAGTCAAACCGGCTGCGTGCCCATCAACGGGTTTGCGTATCTCTCTGGCTGAAGAAATTTTCAAAAGGTAATCTTTCTCTTTCGCGAGAACATGTTGAGAATTAATCTCTCCAAGGCTAACAGCCGCATCCCAAGTTAACATATCCGCAACTTCTTTTACTCCAACAGACGCCCCTGTAGTTTCAAGACCTGGTGCTGTCGGAACTCTGGATGGAACTTCAACGTAAACCTTCAACGGAAGCTCCTTAGCTTCATTTAGCACTAACGAAATCCCCTTCATTCCAAGGACATTTGCAATTTCATGAGGGTCGACTAAAACCGATGTAACGCCTCGCGGTAAGACAACTTCTGCGAACCCACTCAAAGTTAGCATGGTGCTCTCGACATGCATATGACTGTCAATTAACCCCGGTATCGCGCATAAGCCATCCGCATTCAGGATTTTTGTATCTGCACCAACTGTTCCACTTATATCTCCAACCAAGGCGATTCGTTTACCCTTTACCGCAATATCAGTTTTGTAAACTTCCCCGGTGCACACATTAACTAGGTTGGCACCCTTAATTGCTAAATCAGCTGGAATCCTTCCTAAAGCCGTATCAATTAGCTTAATCCTTTCACTAGGTTGCATCAAACGTGAACCTCGCAATCCTATGAATTCGTAAGCTTCGTTATTCGGTTAACTTAATCCTTCGTAAAATCTGCCAAGTATTCCATGCATCTGTTGCACATTCAAAACGGTTGGAGGCACCCCAAACTCCTTCAATTTATGAGCTAACTCCGTAACCTGCGGTGGACGTAAGAAAGCTTTGTTAAGAATGTCTAACACTGAAAAAACTTCCTCCACAGATCCCTCAATTAATACTAACCCATCAAGCATTACAACAACTCGCCTAGCGTACTCAGCCACCAAACGCATATTATGTGTAATAATGATAACCGTCTTGCCCGTTGCATTTAGAGACTTCAGCATATCCAAAGCCGCATATGACTGTTTCCAATCCATCCCAGTTGTAGGTTCATCCACAACCAAAACCTCAGGCTCCATGGCTAGCACAGACGCGACCGCCACTCTCTGCCTCTCCGCCTTGTTAAGAAAGAACGGATGCTCATTTCTGAAGCCCTCGAGACCTAGCATATTAAGCCACTTATCTACTCTCCTTCGAATCTCATCCTCCGAAAGATCAAGTTGCCTCGGTCCGAAGGCAACTTCGGCTTCAACGGTCGAGCAACAAATCTGATGATCCGGATTTTGAAAAGTGTACCCAACTTTAGTGGCTAACGTAGAAGTTGAGGTTTTTCTCGTATCTACCCCGTCAACAACAACGATTCCTTTAGTCGGTTTTAAAAGACCGTTAAAGTGTTTTGCTAACGTTGTTTTTCCAGAGCCATTTTGCCCAATCACTGCGAGAAATTCCCCTCTGGGCACATCAAGATTTACTCCTTTTAAGGCTGTAGTCCCATCTGGGTAAACATGCCAGAGATCTTTTACCTGAATTATCGAATCTACTTTTGACACCGACCTGGGATCCTCCTTAAAGTTGATGTAATTTCTTCGTAGGCCTGATTGATTGTTAGGGGAAGTTCCCCGTCAAAAGCACTATATGATTTGGTCAGGAGATAGCCGAGTTCTGTGACTTGCGGTGGAAAAACGCCTTTTTCTTTTAACAAATCAACTTCTTTGAAGAAATCTTTGGGCGAGCCCTCAAGCTCGATTCGCCCGCCATATAGTAGGATAACCCTATCAGCGTATTTGACGATCTCCTCGGTGAGGTGTTCCACCAAAATTATTGTGACGTTATGATTTCGTTTCAGTTCACTAATAACTGAAAATACCTCGGCTTTCCCTACAGGGTCTAATTGCGAAGTAGGCTCATCCAAAACCATTATCTCGGGACGTGTGACTAGTGCAGATGCGATTGCGATCCGTTGCTTCTGACCTCCAGAGAGTTCATAAGGAGCTTTGTTTAGGTAATCCTTCATCCTGACTATGTCTAACGCCTGGTCCATTCTTTGCTTAATTTCTTCCTTTGGAACTCCCAGATTTTCCGGACCGAAGACTAGCTCTTCTTCAACGGACATCCCAATAAATTGACTTTCAGGGTCATCAAAAACTAAGCCCACTTTTTCAGATAAATCGGCGACACGCTTTTCTAAAGTGTTCATTCCGCCAACAACTACAGTACCTTTTATTGTTCCCATGAAATTATGTGGGATTAACCCGTTAAGGCACATGCAGAGAGTTGACTTTCCAGCACCTGTGGGGCCAACTATAGCTAGGAATTCACCTTTTTCTACCTCTAAATTGATGCCCTTTAAATTCCAATCTTGACTCCCATCGTATTTCCACCACAGATCTTTGACTTGCACTGCTTTGACCATTGTTAAGCCTCCTAAATTGGATAGCCCATGAAAACACCTAAAGTCAATTTTGAAACCACAAGCAAAGCAAATAATGCGAAAAGGGTACCGATAATGACGTAATCAACTGGTTTAACTTGTAGTGTGAAGTAGAATGTCCGCTTTTTAGTGGAAAAACTAAAGGCTCTCGATTCAATTGCGTTGCTGATAGTCTGTGTCCGCTTTAACGAAATCACAATTAACGGAACAAGGAGGGCGATAAATTTTCGCAAGCGTCTTATGAGATTCCCCTTGTTAAATTCTACAGCTCTTCCCCTCTGCGCTTCCTGCACCTTCGTGGAATCTTCAAGAAACATAATTGCACACCTAAATGCAAGCGCCAACATAAAGGAAAAGGCGTAGGGTAGCCTTAGCCACCTTACTGTCATTACTATATCTTTTTGGTTGGTCGTGCAAAGCAGGAGGACGGTAGCATACGTCATGGTGAGAAAACGCAGAATGATGGACGCAACCATGTAAACGCTTGTATCGACAATCGAAACAGGTCCTAATTGAAAGATGACATTTCCCTTATAACCACTAAGAAATAGGTAAAAAATGGCAAAAACAAAACACATCCACACGGCAGCCCCTGTAAATAATTTAACGTAGGCTGACGGCGGTTTAGCCAGCGCAAAAAGAACAACAAGAATTGCAAGCAAAAGGAATAAGTTTAGATAAAAATTTATTGTGACCAAAGCCATGAAACTGACAATGACTGGGAGAAAAAGTTTAGTCGGAGGGCTTAGCCGCCCGACTATTGATTCAGGTGAAACATAGGTGAGATACGATCGAATGGCCACTTCGATGCCTCGGCTTTTGAGTCTATGCCACCCAAGTCTTGCTGTACAATCCCATCCGTTTGGTGAAACCAGTTAAAGTCCTCAGTAAGGTTCCGCCGATCAGGATGAAACACACAATATCGCCGATTGACCAGCCAAGCCAACTGATGTAGAATGCGGGAGAGAATATCCCTGGAACCCAGCCAACCCAGACCTCAACGTTCGCACCTATGAAACCTCCTAGAGTGCCTGCTACCACGCTAGCTACGACATATGCTGTCCAGTCACGTCTCGTCTTTAGCTCCGGATTCAAAGCGAGGCTCCTGAAAACTAATGCTGGAATTACTGGCTCAATAAAGTCTGTAACTCCGTCCAAAAGCAAAGCAACTGCAAATGGTAATCCTCCCCACATCCCGCCAATTATAGCCCCTATCGAACATCCAATGGCACCCCAAATCCCAAACCACATGGTGAACGCAACCATTAGTCCAATCGCCCAGAAGAAGAACGATATGCCAGGAGCACCTATTGGAAATGCAGTTACTGAAATCCAAGTTGCAACAGATGTTAAACCGATTGTCACCGCGCATAAAACAATGTGCATCGGTCTCACCTTAGGCTTTGTAGTTTCCCCTTCCATAAATACACCACCACTTCAGAACTAGGAGTGTATGTATTTATAAAAATCTTTTACACAGACTGGTGATAATTAACAAAAATTTGTTAAAGATTTGCCATTCGAGTAAATGTGGCATTTCTTAAGATTTGATAAAAAGTAAAAAGATTACTGTTCCCAACGGGGTTTAAATTCTGAGGATTCTTTTCCTAATTTAATTCCCAACGCCTTCTCTAACGTTATCTTTTGTTCCACTGATGCAACAAGCCTTCGGGTGGCGATTACTGTATCTGGGTTTACACTCATGCTGGTCGCGCCTTGTCGAACTAGAAACTCACAGTATTCAGGGTAGACACTCGGAGCTTGCCCACATATCGAAGTTGTTACACCGTGCTCATTACAAATACGAATGGTATGAGCAAGAGCCCGAAGCACCCCAGGGTCACGCTCATCGTAGATCTCAGCAATGGAAGCATCGTCACGATCGATCCCAAGAATTAACATTGTTAGATCGTTTGTGCCGAAGGAGATACCGTCGATTCCGACTTCAATGAATTTGTCAATAAGAAAAACTGTGTTGGGAACCTCGACCATAATCCATAGCTTAAAGTCTGCCGATCGCCGCAGTCCCTCCTCTTCCATGATTTTCTTGGTTTCAGCAAGGTCGGCAATGTTTCGGACGAACGGAATCATAACGTGGACGTTTTTGAGGCCGTATTCTTCACGAACCTTTTTGATAGCTTGACATTCGAGGCGGAAGACCTCAGGTTCTTTTCGATAGCGAAATGCTCCCCTATAGCCTATGAGGGGATTTGGCCCAACGTGACCAGTTTCTTTCTCGTATTTTTCTCCACCCGGGAGACTGAGAAATTCGTCAGGCTTGAAGTCGAGTGCGCGGTAGACTACAGGCCGCGGATAAAAGGCTTCAGCAACCTTACGAACGCCCTCAGCGAAAGCATTGATCATTTTATCAGCACCACCCTCTTCGATGAGTTTTCGAGGGTGTGCACCAATGCTAAGCATTAAATGTTCGGCGCGTAAGAGCCCGACTCCGTCAGGCTGGCTTTCTTTTACTACTTTTTCAGCAATTTCTGGAATAGAGAGGTTAACGTAGATTTTTGTAGCCGTAATTGGTTGCGACATTGGAGCCACCACGGCAACACCTGCCGCCGGAACAGCTGCCGGAACCGCCTCAGGTTTTCTAGCACCATAGAAAACGGTTCCGCGTGCACCATCTACTGTAATTTGTTGTCCTTCATATTTCTTTAGAAGCTCTGTAGCGTTTCTTGCACCAACGATACAAGGTGTACCAAGTTCGCGGGATACTATTGCGGCATGACAAGTCATTCCCCCTTCATCGGTTACAATGGCGGCAGCCGTTTTCATAGCTGGAACCCAGTCAGGGTTGGTCATTTTCGTAACGAGAATGTCACCTGTACTCACTCTGTTGATTTCCTTAACGTCCAAAACTACTTTTACCGTACCGACGCCAATGCCGGGACTAGCGCCCAGTCCCTTGAGGAGGATTTCCTCGGGTACCGCGACCTTCTCCTCAACAGGTTTGGCAGGTTTCCCTTCTTCAAAAAAGGCGGTTACGGCTCTCGTTTGGACTATGTATATCTTTCCATTTTCCATAGCCCACTCGATGTCTTGTGGAAACTTGTAATGATCTTCAATTCGTTTCCCAATTTTGGCGAGGTTGATTATAAGCTCGTCTGATAGCGATTGAGCAGAGACCTTATTTTCTGGAACTGCAACTTCAATGGTTTTTCCAGTTTCAGAGTCCCGTGTTCGCATAATCTCCTTTTTGTCGGAGATTTGTTTGTCAATTATTTTGAAAGTATTTTTGTCGACAATAAATCTGTCTGGGGTTATCCCACCTGAAACAACACTTTCTCCAAGTCCCCAACTCGATTCGATGACAATTTTATCCTTTTCACTAGTGGTAGGGTGAACTGTAAATATCACTCCTGCCGCCTCGGAGTTGACCATTTTCTGGACCACAACCGACATAAGTACTCTAGAGTGATCGAACCTATGCTCCTCTCGATAAAAGATTGCACGGTTCGTAAACAGCGAGGCCCAACATTTTTGAACATTTTCAACCACGGAGTTTGCACCGTGAATGTTAAGATAAGTTTCTTGCTGCCCTGCGAATGAAGCTTCGGGAAGGTCTTCCGCCGTCGCGGATGAACGACATGCCACGGAAACCTCGGCGTCACTTAGTTTATCGCAGAGCTCCTGGTAGTGTTTGACAATGGCCTCTCGAGTGTTATCTGGGATTTTTGCATCTCGAATAATTTTTCGAATGGTTTCTCCAGCTTCTTCTAACTGCTTAGGATTGTTAACATTTGTTTTGGATAGGTTGTTCTTGATTTTCTCACTAAGACCAGTTTTTTCAATGAACTCTTTATACGCCTCAGCGGTAACGACAAATCCTGGAGGGACTGGTATTCCTGCCCGAATCATTTCTCCAAGGTTCGCACCTTTGCCTCCAGCGATTGGCACATCAGCCTTGGTAAGATCCTCAAACCATACGATTAGTTTCGCCAAGTATTTACACCAGCGGTAAATGTTTAGGTTAAATCCGAATTACAAATTACAAGCGTAAAGCCTGAATAAAAAATCTTTGCAGCTAAGCCTTCCACTTTGGAAAGTCTTCAGATGCATTGTTTACGCTTAGAAATTTTGGGTTGTTTGAGGTAACTTGCAAGAATCTTAAAGACACACCATTCGCCACACATAGAGCATGTTCCAAATTTCGATTGGGCTCGGTTATGCACTTCTTTTGCTTTCTCTGGATTTATCGCAAGCTTAACTTGCTTCAGCCAATCTAAATTGGCGCGGGCTTCCGCCATCAGCCTGTCTCGTTGAGCCGCTTTAGCTCCAAACTTTACTATATCCACAGCGTGAGCTGCAATCTTGGTTACAATTACCCCTTCAGCTACATCGGCAATCGTGGGCAAACCAAGATGTTCCGCACCAGTAAGATAACAAAGAAAATCTGCCCCAGCCATTCCAGCAAGCGCCCCGCCTATCGCGCCAACTATATGGTCATAGCCAGGCGCGATATCAGTCACTAGCGGACCAAGCACGTAGAATGGCGCGTTTTTGCAAACTGCTTTCTCAAGTTGAATATTTGCGATGACTTGATCAAGAGGAATATGCCCCGGACCTTCAACCATGGTCTGAACGCAAGCTTTTCGCGCTCTTTCAACGAGGTCACCTAGAGTCAGCAGTTCTTGGACTTGATACTCGTCAGTTGCGTCAGCAATGCAGCCCGGTCTTAACGCATCGCCTAAGCTAAGGCCGAGATCATATTTTTTGGCAAGTTCAAGAAGGTAATCAAAGTTCGAGTATAATGGGTTCTCTTTATCATTATGCAGCATCCATGCCGCAAGAAACGTTCCACCACGACTTACGATTCCAGTTACACGAGGATGTTCCCGCATGTGCTCAACAACTTTCTTCGTAATCCCGACATGAACAGTGGTGAAGTCTACGCCATCCCTTGCATGTTTCTCGATCGTATTAAAAATGTCATCTTCAGTCATGTCTACGATGGCTCCCCGCTTCTTCGCAGCTTCTATTGCGGCTTGATAAATCGGAACCGTTCCGACAGGAACCCTTACAGCTTTGAGCACAGCACGGCGAATTTGGTCAAGGGTCCCAGCTGTACTAAGGTCCATAACTGTATCGGCGCCATACTTGATAGCGACAAGCGCCTTTTCAACTTCAAGCTGGGGATCACAGACGTCGGGAGAAGTGCCGATGTTGGCGTTAACCTTGGTCCTCAGACCCTCGCCAATTCCCATCGCTTGGACATCAGCACGCACTATGTTCTTCGTAATAATTGCCGTCCCTCGGGCTATTCGTTGCCTTAGATCGTTTAGGCCAACACCTTCATTTTCGGCAACAAAACGCATCTCATCAGTGACTACCCCCCGCTTTGCGTACTCCATCTGAGTTGTCACGTTAATCAACGCCCAGAATAGACAAGAAAGCTAACACTGGTCACTAAAAAAGGATTACGCCTGTCAACTCTTCGTTCAGTCAAAAAGGTTGTTTTATGGATACTCCAACAATCTTTTTATACCCACAGAAACCATGAGAAGGAATAAGTCTCCATGGAGCAC
>Ga0315312_1000908_pt1 | contig 27220 bp, 26 predicted proteins | sample TDP7_MG_FD_203629 | JGI IMG/M metagenome (GOLD analysis project Ga0315312, IMG submission 203629) | Freshwater sediment microbial communities from Lake Towuti, South Sulawesi, Indonesia - TDP7 | ecosystem: Environmental > Aquatic > Freshwater > Lake > Sediment | place: Indonesia: South Sulawesi... | reverse complement strand
CTCAGCGGGGATCGTTACCGTACCTTTCTGGGTTATGGTATAACTCAAATGATTTTCACCATACTTATTAATAAAAAGTATCATATTTAACTCTTATGTAATGACGGATGTCACGACATTTTTGCCATAGAAGCCCGTTTTTGTTTATGTTTAGGGATGGTGCGGGGGGTTAGGTTTAAAGCTTGGTTTAAATTCTTGAATTCTGCGTTCTTTTTATGTCTCATTTCTTCTTTTAAAGGTTTATTTTAGGTATTTTATGACTTCGTCTATGTTTTTGTAAGTTTTCTCTTCTAGTTTTTGGAGAAGTTCTTCTGCGTGTACTCTTCTATCCTCTGTTAAGTCTATGAGTTTCCATCCTTTGTGCTGGATTGAGGGTTCATTTGATGCCAAGAATCTTTGCTTCGTTGATAAGGAACAATGTGCCCCTATCGATTCTAGGATCTTCTTTTCGCTGATCGCAAATCAATATGAGAGCTACTATGGGTCAGTGTCTAGGCCCTTCCCTTCTTGAGCATGCGTATCACGGTTTCAGAGTGTTGTATCATCAACTCTTTTATTTCCCTCGCTTCTTCTACCACTCCCTTGGCAGATTCTAACATTGTAACAAGTGGATCTACGAGTGACGCAGCGTCTGGGTCAAGATCAAATAGAGAGAATCGATTACTTATTTCTTCAGCTTCTTTTGCAGACCTTCTCAATCGTTCAAGTTGATATACCAACATATCTCGGTACGGGCTAAACATTCTTTTATCCATCGCCCGCTCATAACTGGAAAGTAAGCGAGAACCGCCGTATTTCAAAACTGCGTTCCAACATTCACGATCTAAATTGAAATAAGTATTCCGAAATCTATCATGTACGTTAGTAATTGTCCTGTATCCCCTTGATAGTTCAGATACATCGTCCTTAAAATGTTTGGCGGGTGAACTTGACACACGCCCAATTACATGCACTGTATGTTCTACCTTTTCGACCAAGTCATTCGCATTCTCCTCAAGTAAATCTAACATCTCATTCAATTCCTCGCCAAGATCTCTGAGCAATTTGATGTAAATATCGCGTGCCACATTGTTAGAATTCAAGATTACCAGCCAATTCTTTCATATAAGCCTTTTACTATGTAGAACACATAAATACTGAGAGGTTACTCGTTTTCTTCGGCAATTGATGAGATACGCTCACTAACGAACCAAAGATAACAGAAGGCACGTCAGACAAGCTTTTCTGAGACAGACATCGAATTGTTGCTTCGGCTCGTCTCTAATGTGCTCAGTAGCTTCTTCCACAAATTGTGCTATGCGACCAATCTAACAGATGGTTCTTGGGACCATCATAATTCTTTGACAAACATATGGTGCGGGGGATAGCGCTATAACTCGAATTTAAATCCACCTTATAAACCTGTTATGACGCATTAAAAAGAAATGCCACGTTTTTCGTTTGCTGTATGACTGGCATTTGAGGCTTTACTTTTCGAAGAGTATTTCGCCTTCAGGACCGACGACGGTCATGTGCTCGGTGCCAAAAAAGAGTTGAAGATCATGCTCACGTCAGGACTAGGCTCAGTCAACATGACGCTATCAATAACGGTAAAGGCGTCTATGTCGCTAAGAAGCTCGTTCTCTCCAAGATTGAAAGTTAATACATAATCTTAGAGAAATTTGACCTTAAACCGCATGGTGAGAAAGTTTAGATCATGGTTGAGAGCGTAGGTTCAGAAAATCTTGAGTTTGCGAGAAGAAGGCTAACCTCGATTGAGGGAAAATTCCCAGAGCTCTATCTCAAACAGACTATTCCCGGAAAAGCTTAGACCCGAGACCCGAATGAAGTTTAAAGCCTACGACGGAACAAACAACGCATTCAACCTTGCCCATGAGGTCTTGTCTTGGAAGGTTCGTAGAGCTATAATCAGGGCGAAGCTTGAGCCTTATCTTGGTTTTCTGCATTCAGTTCAGTTCGGTAAGCCTAGTTTAGTGTGCGATTTTCAGGAGCTTTATCGCTATCTGATAGACGATTTCCTCATTGAGTACTGTCAGAGACTTAGGAAGAAAGATTTTACGATGAAATCTGAGTGGTTGTCAAGGGATAAGAAAGGGAAGAGGGAGTTCTTGAACGGTGCTGAGTCTTCCATGTTGATGAAACGAGTGAACCAATATTTTGAATCTATGGTTGAGATTCCAAGAATAAGAGTAGGTAAGAGGCAGACATTTGAAACCCTGATCAACGAAGAGGCTTCTGTTATTTGTGAAGTTTCTGAGAAACGAAAGAGAGTCTTGGTGTCCTCGTGTTGTTGTGTTCTAGTTGCTGACCTATAACAGCATAAAAACGATATATTCTTTCCCAAAAGCAGATAAAAGATCTAGTCAGTTATTAGCTATAGGTCGATTATTGTGAAATTCCAGACAGTAAAGAATTGTGGAGAATTGGGAGTTAAGTTTCAAAATATCGACAGTGATGGAGCAAGGGTTTCAAGAGATTTCCTGAGGAAACTTTTGAACAACGCCGTTAAGAGATGTACTGACTATTATAATGAAACAGGAGAACACATTTTTACCTATAGAGAGAAGCAGCTGCATTCAGTTATTTGTCCATCTATTGCAGATATAACCCCTAGTTACATGATTGAACATCCACTTAAAAGACGACCTTCTGGAGAAGATGAAATTTCTGGGCATGTTGACTATTGGATAAGTTATAGGAATTATTCATTTCTAATGGAACTGAAGCATTGCTATTTTGCCTATCGAAATGCAGATAATCCATCGCAAAGAATTAGTTACAAATTCAATTCTGCTATGAACCAATTGAAGAATATCAGGAAAGATGAATGCAAGAATCTCACAATAAACAAGGGTTTGATTAAAATTGCATTATTGTTCGTTGTATTTTATGAAGGATCAAAAGATACAATCTCTACAGATATTCTGGGAGATAGAGATTTCAAAAATTTATTCAAGAAATTAATGGAAAACGTTGAATTACAGAATACATCTAACCTGAGGTGTCTTTGGTTGCTCAATGAAAGACTCATTGAAACTGTAGAATATGCTAACTGGTCTGAAATATATCCAGCGGTTGCGGCTATAGGTAACATTTCAGAAATGATATAGTTAAAAACAGCATAGACACAACTTGTTCGTAAAGCCTAGAAAGCTGCATACCGATCTATAGGAAGGAATACAGTCTATATGGAGAGGAATGCATCAATCAAATCCTTATAGTGGCTAAGTGATCCGCACTCAAAAATCCAAATTTGAATTTTACTGTGGATGTATAGTTCTATAGATCAATGTTTCGAGTTATGTGCGTTTTACTATGGACATTTCATATTTCCAACACTCAACTATGTTGTGTTCTTCTTTATCTCAGAGGTCTTCAACATAATTTGCCTTCACTAATTTTTCCAATATAGAATATCTTAAAGCTCTTGGTGCAAGTTTTTTATTCTTCAAAGGTATTGGATCCTTTAGCTCGACTAGACTCCCTAGCTTAAGATGAATTACCCGTTTTCCAGTTTCAAAAGTCTTGAGATCCTGTTCCTGAATCTTGCTTAACTCTTCTTTAGATTTCAGTGGCTGAGTTATGGAGTCTACTTCTGCAAGATACATTACTGACGAATGTGGCTTAGCTACGTACAATGCAAAATATTCTGGTTCATGATCCTTACTTATGTTCACAAATCCCCAAGCATCATACTTTTTGAGAAACCCTACACCTTCAATTCGACTCGGACAAAGGATTACTTCCCCAGACGATTTCACAGAAAGATCTTGTCTAGATATTGATGGAACTTCAACTATAGGCCCTTCACTTGGCGGCTTATAGCTAGGTCTTGTTTCAGCTTTCTCCTCAAATAACTCAACTGTTAGCTTGGCAAGCTGAGACGAAACGATTTGGACGCGGTTCTCTAGCTCAGGTCCCGTAATCTTGAGAAGAACTTTTTTGAAATTCTCTATGAGTTCCTCTTGTCTCTGCCTCAAGTTTCGAATAGCTGCCTTAGTTATGGCTAGTCGCTTAGCAGTCTTCTCGATCTCTCCTGTCAATATCGATTCTCTAGAAAGCAATCTTAACTCACTAGCGTGCTGTGGTAGTTTCTCCAAATCTATTTCAGCAACTAAACATTGTTTCTCGGTCTTTCCTGCTTTTGTATCAAAAATTTTGAGAACTCTGCCATTTGTCAAAACAGTCCATTGTACATCTTCGATTCTTCCGTAGCCGATGATTTGAGAAGCGTGAACTTCAGAAAGTACTTCATCGAAAGCCTTAGCTTCAACTAGGACAACAGCCTTATCCTCTAACATCAAGGCGTAGTCCACATACGTTGTAGATGTACCTATCCTTATGGTATATTCTAGTCTTACTTCGTTGCTTAACAAATCCCAGCCTAAAGACCCTAATAAAGGTTCGATAATCCGCTTCTTAGTGTTCGCTTCACTACCAGTCAGACCTGTTTTGGAGAAATTGATGATATGGGACACAATATCATCAATATTTTTCATAACTCATCTCAAACAATTGTAACTCCCTTAGTGGCATAAAAGACTTTGCCTTGATTTGATGCTCGTTTTGTGCATGTGTGATATATGGGATATATGAGTAAGAAAGAAAGAGGAAATTGCCGTGGAAAATCGCCATTTCATTAAGGATAATTGAGGGAAATCAGAAAGTGAGTGGAAAACCAGAACTAATACGATTGCTGTCTGCGTAGTTGTCATCAAATTTTGAACTTCTAGATCCTTAAGCGTGGAACAACCTAGTTTTGCTTTTCTGGATTTGAGATGACTAAGCTAACTAGTTTGAGGATTCCAGAAAAGTATACAAGTGTGGATATTCATAAGAGTTAACAAAAAAAAGAATATCATTAGAAAGAAGAGAGAAAAAATTAGGGCTCTTTCTGCGCTTCTTCTCTCCCACCAGTAATTTTTTCCTCTAGGATGAATAGCCACACGTGTATGCATTGGCGTTGGTTCAAGCTTCATTTTCGATTCTATTTGTCTCATTTTTTCCAGCCACACCGCTCTAAAAAATCTATGTTTGATAGCTGTAAGGAGGGACACATAGGACATGAGTGTTGCAAACATGATTAGAAAAGTACGCACCAACTGATACGCCAGATATTTATTACACATTTCTTCGGAAACATAAAAATAGCCCGCAATAACCAATCCACTGGCTATCACAATTATTACTGATGGTTCCTGCCAAATAAGCTTGAGAAGTTCTCTCTGATTCGCATTTACTTCTCGGTATTGTTCTCGAAGGTTTCTTTCATTTACAGAAGGAATATTCTCAGTCATTCAGATCTTCTATATCTAAATAGAAAACAAAATCTTAAATCTTTTCATTTGGCTTGACTAATTTTCAATTTTTTGGGTTTGGGATTAAAGTTTAATTATGAAGCCTTACATTCGTTTTGTATGGAATATGTTGCCAGAGTTGAGGTCGGTCTCAAGCCCGGACACTCTGACCCGGAAGGTGAGACTACAAAGGCTTCTTTGGCAGAGCTTAATTACCCAGTCAGATCTGTTAACGTCAGCAAGGTCTATGAGATACTTCTAGAGGATAACTCGCTCGAAGAAGCAGAGAGATACGTTGAAGAGATGTGCCGGAGGCTGCTAGCAAATCCGGTTAAGGATAGCTATACCTTCCGAGTGGATGAAGTGAGATGAGCCGCCCGCCGTACATGAAGAAGGATCTCGCTTTCGAGCTTTATGAAATAAACGTTCTCGAATCAGATGATGGGCAGCTTCTAAGAATAAGCGAAGAAATGGGTCTGGCCCTAAACCTTGAAGAGATGAGAGCGATAAAGACACACTTCTCAGAGAAGCATAGAAACCCGACCGATATCGAACTGCAGACGATTGGTCAAACATGGTCTGAGCACTGCTATCACAAGACCTTTAAAGGAACCGTAAAGACGCCCGAAGGCAAGGAGATAGAAAGCCTTCTAAGGACATATATTGTCCGAGCAACAAAGGAGCTGAATGAGCCTTGGTGCATCTCTGTTTTTGAGGATAACGCCGGCATAATACACTTCGAGAGAGACTATGCAATTGCAGTCAAGGTTGAGACGCATAATCATCCCTCGGCGATAGAGCCGTTTGGAGGGGCAGCCACAGGCACAGGAGGCGTGATAAGAGACATCCTAGGAGTTTGGGCTGACCCAATAGCTTGCACCGACGTTCTGTGCTTCGGACCCCTAGACTATGATTTTGAAAAATTGCCGCCTGGAATAAAACATCCCAAGTATATCTTCCGAGGCGTAGTCGCCGGAATAGGCCACTATGGAAACAACATGGGAATACCGACAGTAAATGGGGCAATATACTTTGATGAGAGCTACGTTGGAAACGTCGTTGTATACTGTGGGTGTGTAGGAATCTTACCGATAAAGAAGTACATAAAGGATGCAAAGGCTGGGGACTTCATCGTAATGGCGGGCGGCAAGACCGGCAGAGACGGCATACACGGCGTAACCTTCGCTTCTCTAGAGCTAACAGAGAAATCCGAAGAGGTTTCAAGGCCAGCAGTCCAGATAGCCAACCCAATAGAGGAAGAGAAGCTCAAAAGATCCATGATAAGCATACGCGACCGTGAACTGTCCTCTTCAGTAACCGACCTTGGCGGCGGAGGCTTGTCCAGCGCAGTAGGCGAGACTGCAAACAAATATGGGTGTGGGGCTGAGATTCAACTTGAGAAGGTTCCATTAAAGTATGCAACGATAGCGCCTTGGGAAATCTACATCTCTGAATCTCAAGAAAGGATGCTTCTCACGGTAAAGGAGGAGAACGTCGACCGTGTCATCGGAATTCTTGCCGCGGAAGACGTTGAGGCCACTGTGATTGGTAGACTGACAAATGACAGCAAGCTTACAATTCATCATGGCGGGGAAAAGGTCGCGGAACTCGACATAGAATTTCTATTCAGTCCGCCAAAGATCACTAGGGTTGCAGTGTGGAAGAAACCTAACTACACAGAGCCTTACTTTGATGAGCCGAAAGAATTGACCGGCGACCTTTTGAGGATTCTCGCATCGCCTAATGTTGCGAGTAAAGAATCAGTCATAAGAACTTACGATCATGAGGTCAAAGGAAACACTGTCTTGAAACCTTTGTGCGGCGTCAGTTACGGCCCAAGCGATGCTTCCATTATCAAGCCGCTATCCGACTCTTGGAAAGGCATTGTAATATCGTGCGGAATGAACCCCCAATACGGGAAGATAGACCCTTACTGGATGGCAGCTTCAGCCATAGATGAAGCCCTCAGAAATAACATAACAGTTGGCGGGAGAAGAATCGCCCTCCTCGATAACTTCGTTTGGGGAAGTCCAGACAAACTTGACAGACTCGGCTCATTACTGAGGGCTTGCGAGGCATGTTACGATTTCGCAAAGGGATTTGAGGTTCCCTTCATCTCCGGGAAGGACAGCCTATATAACGAGTCGCCTTTGGGACCTGTTACCCCAACGCTTCTGATAACAGCCGTCGGCATGATCCCGGACGTAAGGAAAAGCATATCCATGGATGTGAAGGAGATTGGGAATCTAATATACCAGATTGGGAGGACGTATCCGGAGCTAGGCGGATCCGAATACTACAAACTTAGAGGCTATATTGGAAGAACCGTTCCGAAAGTCAGAGTAAGACACGCGAAGAAGACTTTTGATGCGGTAATAAGAGCGATAGACGAAGGATACATACGCGCGTGCCACGACCTCTCTGAAGGAGGATTAGCGGTAGCGTCCGCCGAGATGGCTTTCTCTGGAGGATATGGAATGGACATCAACCTAGCGAGTGTTCCACGATCTAGAGGTACGCGAAAGGATTACCAGATCCTTTTTTCAGAGTCGAACAGCAGTTTTCTCGTAGAGGTGCCTCAAAGATTCAAGGCCGACTTTGAGGAAACGATGGAAGGTTGCACATTTTCAATGGTTGGGAGAGTTAGAAAGGACGAAGAATTCTGCGTCCAAGGTTTGAGCGGCGAGAAAATCATCTCCGCAAGTTTGTCAGACCTGACAGATGCGTGGAAAAGTGCATTCGAGGTTTAAGGAATGAAGAGAGAGGATATGAAAATCTGCGTACTAAGGGTTGGGGGAACCAACTGCGACGAGGAGACGAAGAGGTCTCTCGAGGAGCTAAGTACTAAAGCGGAGATATGCCACCTGAACACGATAATTAAGAAACGGAACCTTCTTGACTATGACGCTTTGGTCATTCCAGGAGGGTTCTCCTTTGGAGACTATGTTAGAGCCGGAGCGATCCTTGCAAAGGGTTTCTTAGCTAAACTTGGTCGAGATCTAAAGATATTCGTAGATGAAGGAAGACCGGTACTTGGAATATGCAATGGTTTCCAAGTGCTGGTTGAAGCCGGTCTACTACCTGGGTTCGACGGCGTAAGCGAGTATCCTGAAGCGGCGCTAGCCACTAACTTGCCGATTGGGTACCGCTGCAGATGGGTCTATCTGAGGCATGAAAACAGGGGGAACTGCACATTCACAGCAAAGGTTCTGGAGGGAAAGGTTCTAAGGATGCCTATAGGTCATGCCGAAGGCAGATTCCTATTTCCGAAGGATAAAGAAGATCAGCACCTAGAGAAGATTTACGATAACGATCAACTCGTCTTCAGATATTGCAAGGAAGAGGGCGAGCCAGCTTCGGGCAGCTACCCAAATAACCCAAACGGTTCATTCCACGATATCGCAGGCATATGTAACGCTGATGGAACCGTATTTGGATTGATGCCTCACCCCGAAAGAGCCTATTACGGATGGCAACTACCAGACTGGACTAGGATGAAGAGTATGAAAAAATACGGTGACGGTAAAATAATCTTTGAATCTGTGGTAGACTATGTTGCCAAGAAGTCCACTTGAATCTGTCAAATATTCGAGGCAATCTTACTGCACTTCGAATGTGGGTCGGGTGAAAACCACACATCCTGAGAGATAGATTCATATGCATGTAAGACTCCTTTAAGCATGCTCCATTGTGAGGATCATCAAAGAGATGTTGGGTTCGAATAGGCAAAAAAGCGACTTCTTGAGTAAACTCAGGAAGCTCTGGAAGAATGAGACAGTAAGGACATTACTTCTCATGGGCCTAGTCGTAATTATTGTATTATTTTTTAGAACAATACTAATTGCCGCCCTAAGAACAGAATATCCTCTCCACACGCCGATCTCGCCTAGCATGGAGCCAACACTAAACATCGGCGATCTTCTTATCGTCCAAGGAGTTAACAGTCTTGACGAGATCAATGCTGATCATGAGAATGGGGACATAATCGTCTTCCAGAAACCCAACAATCCAAATGATTTTGTGGTCCACAGAGCAGTAGAGAAGTCCAAGATGAGCGGTAACATTGCTTACCTCATCACCAAGGGAGACAATAACCCTTCTGAGGACCCATGGAAAGTCAGGGATGAACACATAGTCGGCAAAGTTATATGGCGAATCCCACTTTTGGGTTACATAAAGATATTCCTAGGGACGCCAGTCGGGATGGCGATAACCATAATTGCATTCTTGCTTCTTATCTTCCTCGAGAGAGCAAAATAATAAATGGGAATCCGCACTATCTCTCTGATTGATTCGAGGCAAAATCTGCCTCCAGAAATAGTTGAGTAGATGAAATTGGGCGGTAAATTTCCTGGATATAAGGGAGAAGCTTTAAAACTGCTTAAGGAAGCTGGAGCGGAGATCGAAGATCATATCCGTGTCATGAAAGATGGGTTAAGGTATGAGGGCATCCTTATCCCTAGACCGGAACACGGTGATGACAGACACCTTGTACTGAAATTGAGATCTGGATATAACGTTGGCGTTAAGATAGCACATGCAACGAAGATCGAAAAGACAGGATCAAAGACGGAGCTCACGTTTAATCCGCCTCCTCCACCTGAGCAAAAGGCGGGCTTACCCAAAGTTGCCGTACTGAGCACAGGTGGGACAATTGCCAGTCGAGTTGATTATCGGACCGGGGCAGTCCGCCCAGCCATTTCTGCCAATGACCTCTACAGCATCATACCCGAACTATCAGATATCGCCGTAGTAGATGCAGAGATCTTGTTCAGCCTCTTCAGTGAGGACCTGACACCTGAACACTGGGGAAAGATCGCTGAAGCTGTGGCCAAACATGTTAAGGAGGCGGCAGATGGCGTCGCGATCACTCATGGAACTGACACGATGGCGTATACAGCTGCAGCTCTTAGCTTCGCTCTGCACGATCTACCCATACCTGTCATATTGGTTGGCGCTCAAAGGTCGGAAGATAGACCGAGCTCCGACGCCGCTACCAACCTAATAGGGGGTGTTCTGGCTGCGGCGAAGGCTCCATTCGCTGAGGTAGTGGTGGCTATGCACGAGACGATCTCGGACGAGTCTATCGTTTTCCACAGAGGAACAAAGGTGAGGAAGTGTCACACGAGCCGTCGGGACGCGTTTAGATCCGTCAACGTCAATCCGATAGCAAGGATTAGGAATGGCGACGTGATGATGTTGACCGATGACTATTCAAGGAGAGACCGAGATAGACACTTAATCTTGAAGCCAAGATTTAGCAGTAAAGTGAAGCTTTTGAAATTCTATCCTGGTATGGATTCAGAGATGATTGACTTCTTGGTGGGGAAAGAGTATAGAGGATTAGTGATTGAAGGAACCGGTCTGGGCCATGTAAGTCGACGTTGCTTCCAATCGATTCAGAGAGCCGTTGAGGAAAACATGATCGTAGCCATGACTTCGCAGTGCGTCTGGGGACGAGTAAACATGAACGTCTACGAGAACGGTAGAGACCTTTTATCCATAGGCGTGATCCCCCTTGAGGATATGCTTCCGGAAACTGCTTTCGTGAAGCTGTCATGGGCTCTCGGACAATCTGACGATCCTGAACAAGCAAAGAACCTCCTCGCGGTAAACATAGCGCATGAAATATCCGGAAAAACGATTAAGATGTGAAGGAAAAGGGAATCGAGTTGAAGTTGGACTATGACAAGATCGGGCTTCTCGTGGGGTTGGAATGCCACCAACAACTCGCTACGCGTGGAAAGCTTTTCTGCAGATGCAAGCCCCACTTGTTTAAAGGTGAACCTGAAGTCACTTTTCTTAGGAGGTTAAGGCCTACTCAAAGTGAGCTCGGCCAGGTTGACCCAGCTGCATTCTTTGAGTTTCAAAAGGGTGTCAAGATCCTATACGAGGCGAACAACGAGACATCCTGCCTTGTGGAGATGGATGAAGAGCCGCCTCATGAACTTAACAGAGAAGCCTTAGAGGTCGCACTGACTGTGGCTATTATGACGGAGGCGAACCCCGTGGATGAGGTCCACATTATGCGCAAGACTGTCATAGACGGCTCCAACACCACCGGTTTTCAACGGACTTGCGTTGTGGCACTGAATGGGATGATGACGGTTGACGGAAAGAAAGTTCCAATACAACACATAAGCCTAGAAGAGGATGCTGCCAGAAAGATGGGTGAAGAAGGCTCTTTGATCCACTACCGGATTGACCGTCTAGGAATACCCCTGATTGAAGTGACTACTGGCCCGGTGATCACCTCGCCGAAAGAGGCTGAGAAGGTCGCATTGGCAATAGGGAAGATCTTGAGAGCTACTGGAAAGGTTAGGAGGGGAATCGGAACTATCCGCCAGGATCTGAACATTTCAATTCGAGACGGGGCGCTCATGGAGATAAAGGGTGTTCAAGAGTTAGAGCTCGTTTCAAGGGTCGTTGAGTATGAGGTTCAACGTCAGCTAGGCCTCTTATCAATTCGAGACGAGCTAGTAAAACGTGAGCTGAAAGAGGAGAACATACGAGAGGAGTTCATCGAGGTCACATCCATATTCAAGCAAACGAACTCTCGAGTTATCAAGAGAGCCATAGACCAGAACGGATGCGTGCTTTCGGCTAGACTGCCGAAATTCGCTGGACTCTTGAGAGCTGAACTAGGTCCAGATATTAGACTTGGAAAGGAGATGACCGAGAGATCTCGATTCTGGGGGAGGGTCGGAGGAATCTTTCATACAGATGAGCTCCCAGCCTACGGAGTAACAGAGGACGAGGTGAAGGTGCTCAAGCGTTTCACAAAAGCGGCAGATGAAGACTGTGTTGTTTTCGTTGCCGATGCGAAAGATAGGGCTATTGATGCTCTTCAAGCTGTGGTCCAAAGGGCGAAGGAAGCATTAAGAGGCGTTCCGGAAGAGACGCGAGCAGCAAATCCCGACGGAACAACGCACTACATGAGACCGAGGCCAGGTGCTGCTAGAATGTATCCCGAGACGGATGTTCCACCGATACAGATCAGTAAGAGCTACCTTGAGACGTTGCGTTCACGCTTACCGGAACCTCCAGAAGAAAAGATGAATCGGTTAATGCGAGAGTACGGCATCAATGAAAAACTCGCAAGACAGCTCCTTGACTCCGAATATCAAGACCTATTCGAGTTTATTGCAAAAGAGGTTTCGGTCTCGCCAACGGTGATAGCAGCCACTCTCACAGAGACCTTGAAGGCTCTAAAGCGCGATGGAGTAGACATTGATAGAGTCTCAAATGAGCAAATCTTGGGAGTCTTCAAGCTCATCGATTCGGGAAAAACAACGAAAGAAGCTTGGCCTGAAATTTTCGCCTGGCTTGCAGAGCACGAAGAAGCCAAGACGATTGAAGCGCTTGAACAGATCGGATTGACCATGATTCCGCAAGAGGAACTTGAAGCGATGATTGACAGGATGATAGACCAGAATGTAGCGCTCATAAGAGAGCGGAAAGACAAGGCTTTCGGAATGCTCATGAGCATGGTAATGAGAGAGGTAAGAGGTCGAGGAAAACCTGAGACCATTAGTAAGATTCTGAAGGACAAGTTGGCAGAAATAATGGAAAAATAGACACGTGCCAAAGTGTTTGACATCGCAGTCTTGAACAGGCATCTGAACCCTTTTTAACCAACGCTCTTGTGAAAGAAAATTGCAGCGGGAATTTGAGGGTCACGTCTTCCAGGGCTCAGATGGGCAATGTTTGGCTTTTCTGCCAGTACCGGATATACCTGCATCATTGAGCCCCGTACTTTGGCATGTCCACATGATCATGTATAGGACAGCAATCTTTTAAGTTTGTTCCAAGAAAAATCTACCATAGGTGTTGGTGGTGAAACGCTACACATTCGGCATCGTTTTACCTTCGGCTCTGGCAACCTATCCGGAAGTTCGGGACGTGGCGTTGGAGTGTGAGCACCTTGGTTATGACTCTGTCTGGCTTAACGATCACATGTACGAAGGCTGGTTGCCCCTTGAGAAGCATGCACATCCATACCTTGATTGTTGGACGTTGCTGCCGGCGTTAGCTACGGATACAAAGTCGGTTCGCCTCGGAACTTTGGTGACGTCAAACACGTTTCGGCATCCCGCTCTGGTTGCCAAGATGTCCACGACTCTCGACGTGATCAGCGGAGGAAGGCTTGATTTTGGAATCGGTGCTGGTGACCTGCAGATCGAACATGAAACCTATGGCATAGAGTATCCGCCAGATAGAGAACGGATATTTAGGCTGCGCGAAGCCCTTCAAGTAATCGTTTCTATGTGGACGATGCAGAAACCTAAGTTCAAAGGGAAGTTTTACGAAATCAGGGAACCACCCTGCTGGCCCAAACCCGTTCAGAAGCCGCATCCACCTATCTGGATTGGGTCAATCTCGGGTAGAAGTCGTATCGTAAAGCTTGCCGCGGAGTTCGCGGATAACTTCAACATTCTAGACGCTTCGCCTCAGTCCTACAAGGAAAGAATGGAGATTCTTGATCGCTGCTGTAGAGATATAGGGCGTGACCCAAAGAAGATAAGAAGGAGCTGGCACGGGTTCGTAAACATAAGGGAGGAAGGACAGACGATTGAGAAGACGATTACAGGCTTAAAAGCGATGGCAGATGCAGGCGTCGAAGACTTCATCCTAGGATTCGAAGACCGGAAAGACATCGTTGCCCTAAGAATCTTCGCCGAACATGTGCTTCCAATCTTTCAATGACAGATCAGTACTACATAGGATTCTCTTTCTTAAAACGACAAAGTGTTGCTGATTTTAAAGGTCTTCTGGAACTAACTCGCCTGATCCGGACCTTTACAGTGAAGGAGGAAACTCGCGGGCTACCCCACACACGGAAGACGTACACCTCCTGGTTTGACACCTGGTCACTGTAAGTGGAATACTTCGCCTCGACCGTCTGCTTCAAAGTTCAAGGCAAGAACATTTAGACTAAGAGTAACCAAAAAAAGCATTCCGGCAATATCAGAGGTTTCGGAACGATAAATTCTAAAAGGGGTCAGCAGATATTACTACGTATCGTCTTGCGTATCTTAGGAGCAATGCATATGGGGAAGATTCAGGCTAGGATCAAAACCTCATTTGGCGAGATCGTTGTAGAAGAGGATGGTGCCGAAGAGCTTGTCAGAACCGTCAGAACATTGCCTGCGAACTTTGTTCAGGATCTCGAATTCATCGTAACGGCAAAAACATTCTCAGTACCAGCAAGAGCATTCGAAGGAATAATAGAGTTCGCAAAAGAGGGTCCCATTCTCACATCCAAAGCGAGGCTTACGCATTATGAAGCGATCGGCTTGATTCTCTATGCTTCAGATGAAAGGACAAATTCAGCTACTCAGGTAAGTCGACTATTAGAGCGTAGTGGTGTGAAACCGCGAGTCTCCTCTAGGCTAAACGAGATGGCCAAGCGTGGACTAGTCTACAAACCCGATCCCACAGAAGCTGGATGGAGATTGACAGCACAAGGTGAAAGATGGATCCAGGAGATCGTTCTACCCAAGACAAGCACCATCTAAAGTGAGAGAACATGCTACTTACGTTTCATCAAGACTTTGTTTTCTCTGAAGATGACATCACCATATGGATAGGAAGTGAATGATTTGGTACAATTTTCCCCGAGGGAGGCGAGGTACCTTGAACAACAGGTGGTGGGTAGGCTGGCCACGGCCTCAAAGAAGGGGTCTCCGCATGTGGTACCTGTCTGCTATGCCTCTAACTCTGAAAGGATTTTCATCCATACTGGTCGGGAGAGTAAGAAAGTGAGAAACGTTATGGAGAATAGGGAGGTGGCCTTTGTGGTGGATGAGTATCTTAGTTGGGAGAAGAATAGGGGCATTATTGTTCTGGGCGTTGCAGAGGTTCTTGAGGGCGAAGGAGAGTATGACTTGGGGAGGAAGCTCGTCTATGGGAAATATCCTAAGTGGGAGAAGGAATACCCCATTATTGAGGGTGAAGAGATTCTCTTGGCGATAATTCCCAAGAAAGTTTTGAGTTGGGGACTTGAGTGATAATTGAAAAGAGTCACGTGCGCCATTCTATTTCCCTCCTAACGAATGTACTAAAAAGGACATCCCCAACTCCCGCCGATAAGGGAAGGAATTTTCCGGTCTAGGATTAGCAATCTTTCGGTGTTCATATTGCGTAGGGTGAAGTTTGGAAAAACGGGTTTGGAAGTTTCCAGGCTGTGCGTTGGAACCGACTATAGGGATTTCTATGGAAATGCCAATCTTGGAAGTGCCTTGCTTAGAAGAGCTTATGAACTTGGTTTGAACTTCTGGGACACCGCCGATGATTATGGAGCACACCCGGCTATCAGGGAGGCTCTTGGGGGTGTGGATCGTTCTAGGATAGTTATCGCAACAAAAACCTACGGCAAAGAACGAAGTGATGTCCTGGAGAGCATCGAGAGGTCTCTTCAGGAGATGGAAACCCCTTACATAGACATCTTTATGCTCCACGCCGTCGACACCGTCCAAGAATTCAAGAACCGTTCACAAGCCCTTAGAGCAATCATTGAAGCAAAGGAGAAGGGGTTGATCCGTGCAGTAGGTCTGTCAACACATTCAGCCCAGATGACATCGATACTGGCGGATATTCCCGAGATCGAGGTTGTCTTAACAGTTCTAAATAAGGCAGGATTGAGAATGAAAGGAAGCCTAAAGGAGATGGAGACGGCGACTAGAAGGATATACAAGGCGGGAAAAGCTGTATATCTAATGAAAGTTCTCGCCAGAGGAAAACTGGCCGACAACATAGAATCAGCCCTAGGCTACGTTTACGAATTGCCTTATGTTCACTCAGTTTCTATAGGCATGAAGAGCCTAAACGAACTGGAAGCAAACGTAAGAATCGTTAAAGAATTATTATCAAAATATGTTAGTTAGACGAGACTCTATGGATGAGCGGTGACCTATTGCATATACAGATTTGAAGGCAACTGAAGAAAACACTTACTATATAGCGGAGATATCCTCAGATGTAGCCAAAGAAGGCATGGTCAGAGAGTTTAAGCCCGAAGAAGTGAAAGACCTTCTGTCCAACGAAAAGTATTACATTTTGGTGGGAAAGCTGGGAGAAGAAGTCGCTGGGTACGTTTTATCAACCTACTCGTGGGCTAAGATACACATTCTAGATATGGCAGTGAAGAAAAGCAAGAGGAGGAGAGGTATAGGAAAGATGCTCGTAAAACATGTCATATCTCACGCTACGGAAAAGGGGCTTTCAGAGGTTTACTGCGAAGTCAAAGCCAGAAACATACCAGCGCTAAACTTGTTCACCAGCTCAGGTTTCAGATCTAGGCTCTTTTCTACACTTGTAAATGAAGGCTTCTACGTCTTTCCTTAACAATGCAAGCAACGCGCGTATAAACTGGAACCTCCTTACTGTTGGAGTAATAAGGATGACTGCCATGTTTTCACTTGACAAGAAACCAGTTAAAATTGAACTAAGGTAAGTTGAAAGTCTGAACTTGGCGCAATCATAGACGTTGAAATCGACAGTCAGTATTCGTTCGTATTCGTTTTGAAAATTAGAAATTGTTTCCAAGTCCCCTGTAAACTTCATCATTTATTTCCGTTAGCTCTCGATAGTCGTGGGAAACGAGGGACCACTCGAAGAAGGTATGGAGGAAATGTTTGAACAAATCGGTGGTGAGATACAGAACTAATTCAATTGAAGCGCTGATAGTTGAGAATAATAAAAAAGATTATAGGTCCCTTCTTCATGTTATTAGATATCGGGTTTGTCCCATTGGCTTTGTTAACGCTGTTGCCTAGTGATGCAAGTAAACCCAACTTGCTGGGTTATTATGGTCACTGTTCCTTTGCACCAGTAAACACGATATCCTATTTGTTCTCTTTCCTGTCTTCATTCTGCCAGGTTTCAAAATGTTTAAGTCTCTGACAAGCGCATTCCAAAAACGTGGAATATGAAGGTATGTGTGAACCTGGTCTTTTCATCTTATGTGCATTTTTTGGTCCCTTCACTTTGGCCAAAAATCCCGAGAATGTAAACCGGGTTTTAAACCTAGCCCCCCACACCAAGTTTCTATTTGGGTTGGTTAAGGGCAGGATGGTTTGGCATTGTTCTTGCATGGTTGAGCTTAGGGTAGCCTTGTAAAACCGGCTTGCACAAAGTTTTGGTCAAAGGCAAAGGTTTCATTTACGCTGAGTTGTTTCATTATGACGAAGCTAGTGCAGTCGGTGAAGCTCCATCTCTTGTCCGGTCTCTCCTTCAGTAGCTTTAAGGCTTCATCAAAGATTAGTCTATCAATCCAGATGAGGCTGACACTTCTGCTTCGAAGCACTTTGTCCGCAAACTTCAGGGACGGTTCAACGCCCTTCTTTAATCTAAGGAGCGTTATTACCTCATCCAGTATATAGTCAGAAGTGAGTAGGGCTCCATATCGTCCTCCTCTCAGCTCTTCGCTGAAACTCATCGCAGATGCATGGTTTTCATCGTCCTCTACTTCAAGTGCATACCATGCACTCGTATCAACGAAGATCATTAACAACACCGTAGAGCAGCCTATCGTGCTCAGCGGAAGTACGCTCCTTCTTACCCGTGCCCTTTACTGAGGGGGGTTCCGTGAAAAGAGGATCATCCGGATGAACCCTGTCTGAGATAATGAGTTTAAGTGTTGCCTCTCGAAGAGCCTCCTTTATTGTCCTGCCCCTCTTCCTTGCGTAATCCACAAGGAGCCTATATTCCGCTTCGTTTAGCTCGGTCTGAACCACCTTCATCTTACATCATTCATTTTAAATGGAGAATGTTTCATATAAATTTGATGTCTTGCTGTTCGGTCTAAATCGCTAGTTTCAAGTGGTTGTCGAACCCAGAACCGTCTGTTTCCATAGTATACGTACGTTTTTAGTCTTTAGTTTACACAAAAATTGCGTAACCTAAACGGATAAAGTCATTTGACCCCTCGCACCACAAACGAACCTAGAAACTGATTGTCCAGACAAATCAGATGCTAGCGAATTTTGAAAATAAATCGGAAAACCGATTTCGTGGGTTCGAATCCCACCCCGCACTTTTCAACGAATTCTCCCCACTTTTGGAAGCCTATTTACATTTTCCGTAAATCTTGAGGCCCTAGAACTGGAGATTGATTTTAGACTGCGCTAAGACGTAGAAGAAGTGCTCACAAAAACTGCTAAAAAGAAGCGAAGACCAAGAACATTAATAAGTAACCTGGATTAAGATACTGCACTGAGAGGAGTTCGAGATAGGTATAATTTATTCTGCAATAAACTATAGATTATGCAAGAAGACGATTTTAGAGCTTACGCAGAATACTATGATCATATCTATCTGAAGATGAAAAACTACGAGAAGGAAGCTCAAATTATTCATAACATTATAGAGCAGTTTGAGAACAAACAATCGAAGACTTTACTCGATGTAGGATGCGGGACTGGAGAACACCTAAAGCACCTCTGTTCAGACTATCAATGCACTGGAATAGATATAAACAGAAACATGATTAGAACCGCCAAGAGCAAAGTTCCAAATGCAAAGTTCAAAACTGCTGACATGACAAATTTCAGACTAAAAGAAACTTTCGATGTGATAACTTGCTTGTTTAGCTCCATTGGTTATGTTCAAAACTTCAAGAACTTAGTAAAAACACTCGAAAATCTTTATAGACACTTGAATCACAAAGGGATACTCATTATTGAACCTTGGATCTTCAGGAGAGACTTTAGACCAGGTTTGGTAGGACTTGACACCTACGAAGATGAAAGAGTGAAGCTTGCTCGGATGGCAACGAGCAAAATTGCAGGATCGAGATGGATTATTTTCATGAATTACTTGATTGGAAAGAAAGGAAAAATCGAATACATTAAAGAAATTCATCAAATGCTAGCTCTAGATTATGAGGACTATCTGCGCATTTGAGTTGGCTAAGTTTAAAAATCTAAGGTTTCTGAAAGAGAATCTGTGGAACGGTTGTAGAGGTCTGTTTATTGCCGTAGAGTAACTGTAATAACTACCTTGCTTCGTTGTGCCTCAAGAAGAGTTCTCCAATTACCTAGAAAGTAGAAACCTGCAATAGCTTAAGACCATCTAAATTGTGCTTAAAGCTCAATTTCTGCATATTTTTCCCAAAGAAAGCAAAATCAAGTTCTTAACTCCAATAGCTCAAACCGATATTTGAAGCTATCACGAGCTATCATTATACCGGGGACAACTCAGTGCCAGACAAAACATGCAATGAGTCCCAAACCAAAAATCATCACCAAACAGAAAAAGAGGGATTTGCGGATGATATCTCCATGTTGTGAGGAGTTCAAATCCCATCCACACACCCAAATGTCTATACAACTGTCTATTCTTCTTGACGAACCATAGCTCTCACGTATAACATATTTGGATCCAAATAGAGGGGGCAAGTAGACGTTGCACACACATATAACCCGAGAGCACCAGCATAACTTACCTCTTAACAATTTCCACCTTCCTCCCTTTGGCGGCGCTAAAATCGTCAAGATCTGTCACAATTGAATCTTATTTCGGTTCAATTCTTCCTTTCCTGACTTTCGATTTGAAAACTTAAGATACAGGGAGGTTTACGGGTCTTGCTGAATCTTTTTCCGACGTCAGATACAGATCTACCCAAGACAAACACGATGAGCCAGACATAGACGTGTCATTCTCCCTCTTTTTCATGTTCGTCATAAGCCTCAAGAATGGCTTTCACGTACTCCTTCAACTTTTCAGGCGATATCTCTGGACTGACTGATAGCGTGATGGACAAATTAGTGTGAAACATGGGCATTGGCAGGGATGTGTCGAAGGTTCTTCTGGGGACCCCGCGAACCTGCTTGAACAGTCTGGGTCTTCTGGGCTGCTCCGAACGTTTCACCGCACCATACAGCCCTTCAATCTGAAAGGCAAAAGTAAGCATGTTCAAGAAAGCGTTGAGACCGACCTTGTCAGCCCTCAAGTCGCCGACAATTCTGGATAGATCGACAAGCATCGTGTTCATATTGAGCTTTTCCTTTTTAGCCCGTTCCACATACTTCGTGATCATCTCATCCTTAGAAAGCAGATCTCTTAGGATCTCTCTAGTGTCATCTCCACCCGAATCTATTCGGTAAGCAAACGCAAACTCGGCGGCCTCTTTTGTCAGCCTATATTTTCCGGGTTCCTTTTCGCTCTCCTCTATGAAGCCCCAACTCTTCAGGAAATTGTTGTTTCGACTGATATTGTGAAGCTCAACGGTGGATTTGTTCACGACATCGCTTATACCGACATAGTCTTTCTCAGCCCCAGCGTTTAAATAGGCAACGAGAATGTCACATATCTTCAGGAAACTTAGACGCCTTGGAAGAAACTTGGGCATACTCAATTCTGCTGCTTCCTGATTCCTTATCCTTCTGCAGGAGATATAAATGATTTGGCCGCGGTAAATCAAGGTGATGATTGCGTTGTATGAAAAAGCTTAAAATATTTCGCCACGTAATGAGATTTGTGCCACAAATGAAGATTCTCACCGTTGTGGATAGATCTTTTGACCACGTTGAACTAGAACATAGAAACGTGGGCAAAACTGTTGAGGGCTTAAGGAGAAGATGGGTTCCAGATTAAGCAAAGAAACCAAAAGGAAGTGGTTGAATGAGTGAAGATGAGGCAACGCTCGAGCTCTCCGTGAAGTATAAAGATATAGAGGTGAAATTCTCTGGAACTCCGGAAGATGTCACGAGGTCGCTCTTTGGCTTTCTAAGCAATGTCTTGCCGACTTTTGAGTTTGTTTCAAGTCTAATGTTGACTGTTGACCTGGAGAAATTATTGAAGAGCATAATCGGTCTCGTAGCCTTCACACCAGAAGGCCCCGTGATAACTCTTCCCAAGGAGAAGCTGGGCGGCGAAAGGAATATCATTCTTTTACATCTGATCAAATCCTATGCTGGGTATCAGACAGGTCGGCTCGGAAAGGATTCTCTCTCAACTACCGACATAGTCAACTTGACCGGCGCCAGACATGGAACGGTGACGGCACGTCTAAGCGAGTTAACAAACATGGGATGGGTCGAAAGGATAGGACGCGGAGAATACAGGATAACGACTCTGGGCGTGAAATTCTTTATGGAAGAGGTTCTACCGAAAATAAAGCCTGAAGAGGCGTAGTGGTATGAATGAAAATTCCAAACTTAAGGTTCACGTAGAATTTGGAGAGATGATGGCCAACTTCGAAGGAGGTGCGGATGAAGTTTTCAGGGCGTTATCCCGCTTTCTCATTCAGGTATGTCCCAATTTGGAAACGGTTCAAAGGCTTGTGTATGCACCAGATTTGATCAAGATCTCAGAAGATCTCGTTGGCTTTGTGGAGCTAACTCTTGATGGGCCTCTCCTCGTTTCCGTGAGCAGTTTCTCAGCAATGAACATGATCTGCCTGGCACTTTTGGGCGCTTACCTCGGGTATAGGTTGGGAAAGATGAGTAGGGAAACTTTGTCCTCGAATGAACTTGCAAGAATAACTGGCAAAGCGAGAAAGACGATAATGAATGAGCTACCTAAGTTGCTCAGCAAAGGATACGTTGAGAGGACATCTGAAAGCGAATACTTAATAACTACTTTAGGAATAAAGCGCACGGAAAAGATGGTTGAAGAATATAGGGCTGAGACGAAGAGATAGCATCAGCAATCTGAGAAAGTTGAAAGTAGCAGAGTTGAGGTTATGTTTCAGCTATTATTTTCCTCATATACCTTAGCGCTGCTTTAACGTGCCTATCAACTGTTTCTATACCGGCATACTTATGGTTTTCAAGGACGGGCGAGCATTCTTCTGACGAGAGAACGCCTCTATATCCTATTTCCTTCAATTCTCTCACAAACACCGGATAATTGACAGGCATTCTTCCTGTCAAGGCCTTCCGTATTATTTCCCCCTTGGGAAGTTCATCAAACTCTAATGAACCATAGTGTGATAAAACTATCAGGTTCTTGCATTTTTGAACGGCTTCACTTACGTATTCATCATCTTGTCGGCCCAGTAGCGGTGCATCTAGACATAACTTCACATAATCTTCGTTGATTTCTCTCACCATCTGTAGAGCATCTTCATACCCGTAATTTATGACGGGAGGATGGTTCTGCAAGGCGAGGATCACATGGTACTCTTCAGCCCATCTTGCACAATCTTTTATTGCCTCAACACACCAGTTCCATTGTTGTAGATGCGTTGGACTTGGACTATACGTAACCTCTTCAGGATACCATCCCAAACCGTTTATTCTCATCGTTCCCTTCCAAGCGGTAAAGATCTTAACGATAGGCACATCTAAATCGTTGGCAAATTTCATGCATTCTTTGACCATCAGGATATTGTTCTCCCTACCCTCTATTATTGGACTCGCAAAGTTAGACATGGTTTCCACAGCTGCTAGTTCGATCCCTAGGGAATCGGCATACTCTTTTATTTCCTTTCTAGCTTTTTGATCCAAATCTGGCGGAAAAGCGGCAGGCCGCTTGGTTTCTATAGTAATTGCGTCAAAACCCATGTTTTTCGCTTTCTGAATTTGTTCTTTGAGAGATAACGCTCTCCCGTTATACCAAAGGCCGCAATACGTAACAGTAAACAAGGCTAGTTTCATTCTTATCATCCCTTGTACACTTATTCTTCTCGTCAAGCATATAATAAACATTGGCCCTTCAGGGCGAAAAGTCTTTCACGAAAAAACTTAAGAATAAAGCTAAAACAATATCAATTGATGTGAGTAGAAATGTTGGACGAGAAAGTGGTTATACTCGGTGGTGGAAGCCCGTTTGTTCCATCTATAATCTATGCGATGCTTGAGAATAAGGAAGTTCTTGAGGGGTGTGAGTTATGCTTGATGGATATAGACCCTGCTCGCCTGCCTACGTTGATCGAACTCGGACAAAAACTGTCTGAGAGAGCGAAGGCGAAGATGAAATTTAAATGGACAACGGATGCCAGAGAGGCTCTTGAAGGCGCCACCTTCGTCATGCCAAGCTACAGGATCGGCGGTGAAAAACACATGAGATTCGATTTCATAATTCCGACGAAGTATGGAATATGCGGTGACGAGACGGCTGGACCTGGTGGAACATTTATGGCGCAATGCACCATTCCGGCCACCCTTGAGTACTGCAGAATCATAGAGGAGCTTTGTCCCGATGCTTGGGTTATCAGCTATGTCAATCCGGCTAACTTTGTGGCAGATGCGGTTCGGAGAGAGACCAAGATAGAGTTCATCTCTCTCTGCGACTGTTTTGCTGGGTTCGCGATGAGGGGACTTCCTACATGGCTGAATATGCCGCCATTCGAAAGGCGGTATTGTGTAAATGAGGATATAAGGCCGCGCGCCATAGGGGTCAACCATAACACTTGGCTTACAGATCTTTTGGTCAATGGAGAAGACGGCTATCCATTGCTTAAGGAGCGGCTGTTTGAATATGAAGAAAAAAGGAAAAAGAGTGGTGGAACTCCTTTAAGCCTTGAAGAAGAATTTGAGATTCGACTCTTTGAGACGTATGGTTACTTAAATGTCTGCCCATATCATGCTGTCATGTATTGGTATCACGATAAGACTATGAAGCAGAGGAAGGGTCAGATAGAGAGTGCGATATTGGGGTGGTCTAAATCAGCTTGGGAATTTGTCAATAAGATGATATCTGGCGTCGAGTATGATCCGAATCGGCCTGAATACTGTTTCCACCTGCATCATTCAAGGCATGTTGTGGGCATCCTCGTGAGCATAGCCGCTGATGAAGGACGCGAGTGGGGTGGAATAAACTTTCCAAATAAAGGCGCCATCACGAACCTTCCGAAGGACGCTATAGTGGAAGGACCCTGCATAGTTGACAAACGAGGGATAACGCCCATAACAATGGGTGACCTGCCCAAGTGCTTTTTAGGAATCACATTACACACTATTAATTGGCAAGAGCTGACTGTAGACGCGGCGCTGAGCGCAGATAGAAATATGTTGTATCAAGCTCTTCTAGCATGTCCCTATGTCCACGATATGGAAGCTGCCGAAAAAATAATGGATGAACTATTTGAAGCCCACGAAGAATATATGCCGCAGTTTAAAAAGCGGTAGGCAATATGGGTTCCAAGCCAGGTCGGTGCAGCGAAGCCGCTGTCACGACAAGGTTCATCAAAAACCTTTGATTGCACATCCGTCGGCCAAGAATAAAAGATGCTCCAAAAATCATATGAAGAAGAAACAATTGATGAATAGAATAGCTCCGGGAAACCTGAAAAAAATCGTCGGAATTTTCGAATCTTTGCTAAAGATAGCCTTGCTTTTTTCTGTTTTGATACTTTGGCCCCTGTATCTTTTTGCGATACCTCTAGGGTTAGGACTCTTCTTTTTCGGGAACCTCTCAACAACCTATTCTCCGAGTTTCCCGATTTCAATGACGTTTCTTTACGTCCGTACAGAAGTCAGTCTTGGGTTGGCTTTCGCTTCGCTTCTTTTGATCTACATCTCGTGCTTTGTCTTAGCTTGGAAGCAACGGAACGGCTTTCGCCAAGTCATTAGTGGATTTTTCTCTAAGCAAGTAGATCTGTTCTTGAAAAGTTTCCTGTTTGCAATGCCGGTCCTGTCGAGCTTGACTTATGTTGTCGTGGTCAGCATCCACTTCTTTGAGGAGTCTCACGGCATACCGGTAGGTGAACCACCTGTGCCGATAGATCCTCTGCTAGCTTTTTTTGAACTGACCGTTTCGCCATTAATGGAAGAGATCATCTTTCGGATATTACCCATAGGTGTCTTTCTCATAGTTTCTCTTTTGACTTTGCAGAGGAAGAGGACATCCGCAATGGTTTGGCAGGAACGTCTGAAATTTTCGCTATTATGCATCATAAGTCCTGGGAATGCCAAGAAAAGATTGGGCCTGAAGACAGTAGAAGATTCTGGGTTCTCGGCTGGTATAAGGTTCGATGAATGGGTTATGGTTCTTTTCACGTCTGCCCTTTTTGGCTTTTCCCACTATTTCTTCACCAGTACATGGAATGTGGGCAAAATCGCATCGGCGTTCGTTCAGGGTTTAGTCATGGGCCTATCCTATCTGGTTTATGGCATTCATGCGCCGATTCTCGTACATTGGTACTTTAACTATTACTTCTATGCCTATGGTCTTGCCGCAATTGTGCATCCAAACCTAGCCATCTTGAATTCTCTAAATCAGAAGTTGACATCAGTTCTGGGAGTTCTAAGTTTGCTGATCATGATATCTTTAGGAGTAAGACTGTTAGCGAAGAGCACCGAGTCTATTTCTAGGATGCATCTATACTTGGCAAGGAAATTGAAGTATAGGCTAAGGGCACAGGCGTGCAAACTCATAGTTTCTCTTCGCGAATCGGGTTTATCATTCTTCAAGCATATGACATTCGATCTGGCTACATTGATCCTAGTATTAGCCATTCTTGCCATAAGGCTGGCAATTGTGAACTTTCCCAAACCCGAGGTCGGCCGAATGTACTACGACACCGGGTTCGTTTTCGACGAATCGTATTACGTAAAGGCTGCGAGGAAACTGCTCATCGGCGAACCGTCCAATAATGAGCATCCTCCATTGTCGAAGGTGCTTATAATGCTCGGGATAGTCTTGTTCGGAGACAACCCATTAGGCTGGCGAATCTCTTCCATAATTATGAGCTCAATATCCTTAGCCCTTCTCTACAAACTTACGCTCCTTCTCAGCAGGAACGAGGCTGGATCTTTTTCTGCCGCGCTATTATTTGCGGCCGACATTATGGCCTTCAATATTGGCCAGATCGGCATGCTTGACGCTCCGTCTATGATGTTCACTCTCGCTGCAGGCATACTACTCGTGCAGAAAAGGTATGACCTAAGCGCCCTATTCTTTGGCTTAGCATCTGTATGCAAACTGAGTTCAATTTTCGTTACTGCTGGGGTTCTTCTCTTTTTATTTTTGACGAGACTCCGTGAACGTACAAGATCTCTGTCCAAGCGTTTGAGAGATGAAGTACCTTTGATGGGAAGGATCTTTTCTATCTCGCTTGTTACGTTGCTGATCGGCCTATGGATTTATGACGCTGGATACAAGGTTTTCAACAGAAACCCTTTTGAACACCTCAACTTCATGTTTACTTACTTCAGCGCTCTTAGGTATGACAACCCGAAAGATGTAGTCCTTCCATTGCAGTGGATAAATCCTTTAAACTCCTTCTCTCCGCTTCCATACTATGTCATTGCTGTCAGAGAGGTGCTCAACGGCGGGATCATACGGGAGTATCATCCCATCGCCTATTACGGCATGTACTCGCCCTTATGGTGGGCCATATGGGTTATCGTGCCAACGAGCATAATAGAAGCCCTGCGAAAATCGAGTGACCCAGAAGTTCAACGAATAGGGCTTTTCACTTTCTCTTGGGTTGTGGCAAGTTTCCTTCCGTACGTTGCTTCTGCTTACTTCATGCAAAGGTGGGTATACCCATTCTACTTCTATATGACCCTGCCTGGGCTATACGTGGGGTTGTCTTACTACTTGATGTGCTCGAGACCTTCAAAAATTGTCCTTGCATTTTTGATGTCTATTCAGTTATGCTGGTTTCTCTTATGGTTCCCTGCAAAGCCGAAGATCATCATTGACTTTCTGTCTTTGCTTGACTTACCGATTTAGGCAGTCTAACACGGCAAGGGTTTCCATTACTTTGAAGTTGATTTCCTGCCTGGTAAAACTCCTATTCTCCTTGTTTTCAATACTGAGGTTATTGGAGTAATTATTAACAGAAATGGGCTGTAATTGAACTTGAATTCCAACGGTGTTGAAGAGAAATCGATTGTAGATAATTGCTTTGTTGCATTAATATTTTGTGATGTTTCTGTTCCGTGTTTATCCTTTGCTTTTCATCCTTTTCCTAGGCTGTTTTTGTCGTTCCGATAATTAGGTTGTATAGCGAGACCTTCATCGTTATC
>Ga0315312_1000907_pt1 | contig 27262 bp, 27 predicted proteins | sample TDP7_MG_FD_203629 | JGI IMG/M metagenome (GOLD analysis project Ga0315312, IMG submission 203629) | Freshwater sediment microbial communities from Lake Towuti, South Sulawesi, Indonesia - TDP7 | ecosystem: Environmental > Aquatic > Freshwater > Lake > Sediment | place: Indonesia: South Sulawesi... | reverse complement strand
TTTGCGCTTGTTTTGATAGATCAGTTGTATATCTTGCGAGTTTAATACTTCCAGGAGCTAATCTACTAACTATCTTCATAATGACACTATTATAAAGTGTCACTAATCTATCTGAACGAAATCAGTGGTCTAAGGCGGGAAAATTTGTGAAAGCGGGTTAAGCAATTGTTGACAAGAACTTTCGGGTTATATTAGTATAGATAAAACTAAAGTTGGATATTGATAGATATCTACCCTCTGGTGGTTGGAGCGAGGTGGAACCACCCGTACCCATCCCGAACACGGAAGTGAAACGCCCCAGCGCAGACGATACTGAGGGGGCAACCTCTTGGGAAAATATGTCATCGCCAGGGGGTTTATTTTTCCCATTGCTTGTGCTCAAAGTCTATCTTCTTTGACGCTTGAAGTTAAAGTAATGTATAATGGCTAATTAGATTAGGTATGTGGAATAACAATGGCGAGTAGATTTGAAAAATTCTCAGACCGAGCACGCAAGGCACTTACCCGAGCTCAAGAGGAAGCCGGGCGTTTTGGGCATGGTTATATTGATACGGAGCATATTCTGTTGGGACTGATTGGTGAGGAAGATGGAATAGCGGCGAGGGTTCTTACCAATATGGGGGTGGTGCTAAACAAAGTGCGTGCTGCCGTGGAGTTCATAGTCGGGCGTGGTAGTAAGCAGGTGATTGGAGAGATCGGGCTTACACTCCGAGCTAAAAAGGTTATTGAGCTTGCTGTGGACGAAGCCCGCCACCTTGGACACAACTATATTGGCACCGAGCATTTGCTGATTGGGTTGTTACGAGAAGGGGAAGGAGTGGCTGCGTCAATTTTGGAAAGTTTTGACGTTAGTTTGGAGAAAGCTCGGGCTGAGACTACCCGCCTTCTCAGTCAGGCTGTACCTCAACCTCATGCGGTCGGACGCAGTACCAGCCGGACACCGACTCTGGACCAACTTGGTGTAGACCTGACGGCTGCTGCACGTGCCGGAAAACTTGACCCGATTATCGGGCGTAATAAAGAAATTGAGCGAGTTATTCAAATATTGAGCCGCCGCACGAAAAACAACCCAGCGCTCATAGGTGAGCCTGGCGTTGGTAAGACGGCTATTGTTGAAGGGCTGGCTCACCGAATAGTAGCTGGAGAAGTCCCGGAGACATTACAGAGCAAGCGAGTGGTAATACTGGATGTAGGAGCTCTGGTGGCAGGAACAAAATACCGCGGTGAGTTTGAGGAGAGATTGAAGAAAGTTATCGATGAGATCAAGACTGCTGCAAATTGTGTTCTCTTTGTTGATGAACTGCACACTATTGTTGGTGCTGGGGCTGCGGAAGGGGCAGTGGATGCAGCTAATATTTTGAAACCATCTTTGTCCCGAGGCGAAATACAATGTATTGGAGCCACCACGCTGGATGAATACCGTAAGTATGTGGAAAAGGATGCTGCCTTAGAGCGGCGTTTTCAACCGGTTTTAGTAGCTGAACCAACAATGGAAGAGACTTTAGATATTTTGCGAGGTATCAAGGCGCGCTACGAAGAGCATCATCACTTGTTTATTAGTGACGAGGCCTTGCGAGCAGCAGCTTCTTTGGCGACTCGATATATACCTGACCGATTTTTGCCTGATAAAGCTATAGATTTGATGGATGAAGCGGCTTCAAGAGTCAGAATTAAAAGAGGGATGGCACCTATTGGTTTGACTGAAATTCGCAAAGCCTTAGAGAATGTGCGTAGAGATAAGGAGGCTGCCATAAGTTCTCAGCAATATGAATATGCTGCTGAGTTGCGTGACCGTGAGGTTCAATTAGAAGAAAAGATCAAGAAAATGGAGAAGGAGTGGCAGACAGAGAAAGAGAAGGAAAAACCTGTAGTGAGCGAAGAAGATATAGCGGAAGTAGTCAGCATGTGGACGGGTATTCCTATGGTACGATTGACTACTGATGAATCGAGTCGGCTACTTCAGATGGAAGAAGCTTTACACCGTAGAATTATAGGTCAGGACGAGGCCATAACGATTGTAGCCAAAGCGGTTAGGAGAGCTCGGGCTGGCCTTAAAGATCCGCGCCGTCCTATAGGGAGTTTCATTTTCCTCGGACCGACCGGTGTTGGCAAAACGGAATTGGTAAGAGCTTTAGCTGAATTCATGTTCGGTAGCGAAGACAGTCTAATCAGACTTGATATGTCTGAGTTTATGGAACGGCATACTGTAGCCCGATTAGTTGGTGCCCCTCCAGGGTATGTAGGCTATGACGAAGGTGGTCAATTGACTGAGACAGTGAGGCGGAAGTCCTACTGTGCCATCCTTTTGGATGAAATTGAGAAAGCCCATGAGGATGTTTTTAACATACTGCTCCAGATTTTTGATGATGGTCACTTGACAGATGCTAAAGGGCGGCGGGTTGACTTCCGTAATAGCATTATAGTTATGACAAGCAATGTCGGTGCCAAGGAAATTAAGAGTCATATGACTCTGGGCTTTGCTACCAGGGGTGACGAAGTAAGGGGTCGGCGGATAGAATACGAAAAGATGAAGGAGAGGGTACTGGAAGAACTGAAGAAGACCTTCCGTCCTGAGTTTTTGAACCGTATTGATGGTGTAGTAGTTTTCCATTCACTAAGTAAAGAACAAATTCGCCAGATTGTTGACCTCATGCTCAGCCAGGTGGCTAAGGTGCTGGCAGAAAAAGACATAAAATTAGAAATCACCGATGAAGCTAAGGACTTTCTGGGTGAGAAGGGTTATGACCCTGAATTTGGAGCTCGACCACTACGCCGTAAGATTCAGGATATGGTGGAGGACCCATTGTCTGAAGCATTGCTCCGGGGTGAGTTTCAGTCGGGAGATGTGATAAAGGTGGACTGTGATGGTGAGAAAATTGTGATCCGCTCTGCGGCTTTGTTGAGGAATGGGTCATCGTGAGGGTCTAATTTTCCATCGAAAGTACATTTGAACCAATCCAAGGGGCGGAACTAACCTAAAGGCAAGGTTTCGCCCCTTTTGTTATTACAATCCTTGGACAAAACAGGTTAGAATTGTCTGAAGGTCGGGTTTGGTACTTTGAGATTTGATAATTCGGATAAATCTAAATTCAGGACTGTCTTTGTCTGCCAGCAATGTGGGAAAGAAAGCTTGAAATGGCTGGGACGTTGCCCAAATTGCGAAGAATGGAATACTTTTGTGGAAACAGTCGTCAGGGTAGCTGGTCCAGCGTCTGTCTGGCTACCTTCGGCTGAAAACAACCCTCAGGAACTTTCGCGGGTGGAAACAGGTGCTACGCCGCGCCTTGTGGTGCCTTATGCGGAGTTCAACCGGGTCTTGGGTGGTGGTCTGGTCCCCGGCTCTTTGATTCTTATTGGTGGCGACCCAGGTATTGGCAAGTCCACTTTGCTACTTCAAGTTTCTGCTGTTTTAGCTCGGCAAGGGACTACAGTAATGTATGTGTCCGGTGAAGAATCATTGCATCAAATTAAACTGAGAGCTGAGCGATTGGGAATAAAAGGTGATAAGATTTATCTTCTTTCGGAAACTAATATTGATATCATCTTAGGTCGATTGGAAGAATTATTGCCGAATTTGGTGATTATTGACTCTGTGCAGACAGTGTATTTGGAAGGTTTAGCTGGGGCACCGGGTAGTATCAGTCAGGTACGAGAGTGTACTTTGAGAATAATGCATTGGGCAAAAAGAAAGGGGGTGCCAGTTTTTATCACTGGGCATATGACTAAAGACGGAGCTATTGCCGGTCCTCGGGTATTGGAACATATTGTGGATGTAGTTTTATACTTTGAAGGTGAGCCTTTTAGTGCTTATAGGGTGCTACGGAGCGTAAAGAATCGCTTCGGGTCTACCAATGAAGTTGGCGTTTTTGAGATGGGGAGTGGTGGGTTGGTAGAGGTGGATAATCCCTCCTTAGCTTTTCTGTCGCAGCACTACGATACAGCTATTGGTTCAGTTGTGGTGCCTACCCTTGAGGGTAGCCGACCTTTGTTAGTGGAAATTCAAGCTTTAACGACGCCGGCAAGTTTTGGTCCACCGCGGCGCATTGCTAACGGAGTCGACTTTAATCGTTTGCTTTTGGTGACTGCGGTGCTAACCAAGCGAGCCGGATTAAGTCTGTCTAACCAGGATATCATGATTAATGTGACTGGAGGCTTACGAATAACGGAACCAGCGGCTGATTTGGGCATTGCTTTAGCCATTGCTTCCAGTTTTCGAGATACTATTGTTCGCGAAGAAACAGCAGCCTCGGGGGAATTAGGTTTGAGTGGTGAACTCAGAGCTGTTCCGCAGATAGAAAGGCGAATTGTCGAGGCTGAAAGGTTAGGTTTTAAACGCTGCCTTATCCCCAGGATTCCTCATGGACATTCTGTTATCAAAACTAATGTTGAGTTGGTGGGAGCTACTACTGTGGCTGAGGCATTGCGTTTAGGTCTCAAGAGAAAGAATAGGTCAGTAACTCAGTGATGCGCACAGGAGCTATTATTGTTGCTGCTGGTAGCGGTCGACGAATGAAAGGTAAGAGCAAGGTTTTCATAACTCTGGGTAATAAGCCATTGCTTACCTGGTCGGTAGATGTCTGCCAAAGCTGCCAGTTAATTGACGAGATGGTAGTAGTTCTGAGAAAGGTAGACTTAGAACGAGGACAAGAATTAGCGAAGGGGAGGGGGTGGGTTAAATTAACTGAGGTATGTTGTGGCGGTAAGCGTAGGCAAGATTCAGTAAAGGAAGGACTGAAAAGGCTGAAGAAGTGTGATTGGGTGGTGATTCATGATGGGGCTCGTCCTTTCTTAACTGTTGATTTAATCAGAGATGGTCTAAAGGCGGCTATGGAGGTGGGTGCTGCTGTAGCTGCAGTGCCAGTGAAAGACACTATAAAAGTGGCTGATGATAACAGACTGGTCATACAGACACTGGAGCGTCGGCAGTTATGGGCGATACAAACACCCCAGATATTCCGCTGGGACATAATCACTTCGGCTTATGACCAGATAGTAGACAAGGTTACCGATGATGCTACTTTGGTGGAAGGACTTGGTTACAAAGTCAAACTTTATATCGGAGATTACAGTAACATAAAGATAACCACTCCTGAAGACTTGGTAATTGCAGAGACAATTGCCGGGAGCAAGCTATGACGATGCGAGTCGGCATTGGTTACGACGCTCATCCTTTAGTATCGAACCGTAAACTGGTATTAGGAGGTGTTGAGATTCCTTTTAATAAGGGACTCTCAGGACATAGCGATGCCGATGTTCTGCTCCATGCTGTTATGGATGCTTTATTGGGCGCTGCTGGGTTAAAAGACATTGGTAGTCACTTTCCGCCAGAAGAAGCTAAATATAGAGATATTTCGAGCTTGACTTTGTTGGCTGAAGTCAAGAATTTATTAGAAGAAAGAAAGTTCAAAATCAGTAACATCGATGCTACCATTGTTGCTCAAGAACCGAAAGTGGCACCCTTTATAAATGAAATGCGACGCCGTCTCAGCCAGACCTTGGAAATGAATCCAGACCAAATTGCTATCAAAGCCACGACGACTAATGGTTTGGGGTTTGTTGGCAGGCAAGAAGGCATGGCAGCCCTGGCTGTGGCAATGATTGAAGAGTAAAAATCAATCAAACTCCGGGGGCTATGATTAGATGGGATTATGCACAAATGTAAAACGAGACATACAAGCTGTATTCCAGCATGACCCAGCAGCCAGGAATGCTTGGGAAGTTGTCTTTGCTTACCCTGGCTTTCATGCTCGTCAGTTTCACCGGCTTGTCCATACTTTGTGGAATTGGCATGTTCCTGTCCTGCCTCGACTGATTTCCCATATCAGTCGCTTCCTTACCGGGATTGAAATTCACCCTGGGGCTAAGATTGGAGAAGGTTTTTTCATCGACCACGGTATGGGAGTAGTAATAGGTGAGACTTCGGAAATTGGGGACAACGTGGCTATATATCAAGGAGTCACTTTGGGTGGGACAAGCATGCGTCGAGAAAAACGACACCCCACTTTGGGCAATAATGTAGTTGTAGGTGCTGGTTCTCAGCTCATCGGTGCTATTACCATTGGTGATAATGTCAAGATTGGCGCTGGTTCGGTGGTCATAACTTCGGTACCGCCTAATACTACTGTGGTGGGGGTTCCGGGACGGGTGGTGGAAATCCGGAACCCTGATACCGACACTGTAGAAAGATTACCGGACCCGGTTTGGGAGAAAATTCAAAGTTTAGAAAAAAGAATAGCTGACTTGGAAAGAGTCTTAAGAAATGAGAAATGAAAGTAACTAATACTTTAACTAAGCAGAAAGAAGAGTTTTATCCTCGCAACAATGTGGTGAACATGTATGTCTGTGGTGTTACCACTTACGATGATTGCCACATCGGTCATGCTATGAGCTACATCGTATTTGATGTCATCAGGCGTTATTTAGAATTCAAAGGATATGAAGTAAAGTATGTGCAAAACTTTACCGATATTGACGACAAGATAATAAATCGGGCTAAGGAAGTGGAGATGCCTGCGCAGGAATTGGCAAACAAGTACATTTTGCGCTACTTTGAGGATATGGATGCCCTGAACATAAAGCGGGCTCATTTTTATCCAAAAGCCACTGAAGAAATACCTAAAATCATTGAGATAATAAGGTCATTAGTAGAAAAAGGTCATGCCTACGAATCTAAAGGGAGTGTCTATTTTCGGGTGAAAAGCTTTCCTGACTATGGAAAGCTTAGTGGACAGAATGTAGACGAAATGATGTCAAAAGCAAATCTTGAGGAGGGTGAAAAGGAGCACCCCCTTGATTTTGCCTTATGGAAGGTGGCTAAGCCTGGTGAACCTTTCTGGATGAGTCCCTGGGGTGAAGGTAGACCAGGCTGGCATATAGAATGTAGCGCTATGTCGTTAAAATACCTCGGAGAAAGTCTGGACATACATGGTGGTGGACAGGACCTCATTTTTCCCCACCACGAAAATGAAGTAGCCCAGTCGGAAAGCTTTACGGGAGTTGTCCCTTTTGCCCGATACTGGCTGCATAATGGGCTAATGCAATTGGGCAGAGAAAAAATGAGCAAGTCTCTGGGTAATTTGGTAACGGTAAACGAGATTCTCCAGTCCTATAGTCCTAATGCCATCCGGCTTTTCGTTTTAAGTTCTCATTACCGTAATCCCCTAACTTATAGTGAAGAAGCTTTAGAGGCAGCGGAGCGAGGTATGGAAAGATTACGGCAAGCAGTTAAAGTTGAGGAAGGAAGTAGCCCAGGAGTTAAACTTGAAAGCGAACCTTTCAAGCAGCGGTTTGTAGAAGCTATGGATGATGACTTTAATACGGCTCAGGCAGTGGCTGTCCTCTTTGATTTAGTGAAAGAGGTCAACCGGGCGCGAGAGGAGGGTCTCAATGTTACTGAAGCTTGCCAGGGATTAAAGGAGTTAGCAGAAGTCTTAGGTTTCACCTTGGGGGAGAGAGAGAAACCAACTCTTACAGCCGACGATGTAAGGAAGCTTGTAGAGCATGTTAGAGCCACTTCTGCCGGGCTTTCTCTCAAGCTTAGTTATGAGCATATCAAAGCTAAACAAAGACCAAGGGAAGAAGATTCAATTGAGGATTTAATTCACTGGCGAGATGAGCTGCGCAAAGCTAAGCAATGGCAGTTAGCTGATAAAATCCGAAGCCAATTAGCTGAATTAAGTATAGCCTTGGAAGATACTCCCAAAGGGACAGTGTGGAAACATCTCCGTTGATTTCAAAGCATATTCCGTTGGCGACAATTTTATGTGGTGAATAACATAATATGGACGTGGTAAAAGTGCTTAAAGGGGGTGCATTATGAAACAGGAAAAAGAGATTAAGAAGTTTGTGAAGGATAGGTACGGGGGAATTGTGTCTAAAGGAGATTCTTGTTGTCCAAGTTGTGCTTGCTCGGCTGACCTTGTTGAGCAGGCAAAGTCCATGGGGTACTCAGAGCGGGAAATCAGGGATGTCCCGGAGGAAGCTATAATGGGGTTGGGTTGTGGTAACCCTACAGCCTTGGCAGACCTAAAAGAAGGTGAAATAGTGTTAGACCTGGGTTCTGGAGGTGGTCTGGATGTTTTCCTGGCGGCTAACAGGGTTGGCAAAAAAGGGAGAGTCATTGGTGTGGACATGACACCAGAAATGATTGAGCGAGCAAGAGAAAATGCACTTAAAGGCAATTATAAGAATGTGGAATTTAGGCTTGGTGAAATAGAAAATCTACCTGTTGAGAGTGACTCTGTTGATGTCATCATAAGCAATTGCGTCATTAATCTTTCAGCAGATAAATTAGCTACTTACAGGGAGGCTCTTAGGGTTTTGAAGCCAAATGGCAGGCTTCTTGTATCTGACTTAGTAACTGAGGGAGAGCTACCAGAGGATATCCGGCAGAGTTTTGCAGCCTGGGCTGAATGTGTGGCTGGAGCCCTGCAGAAGCAGGAATATTTGGACACAATCAAGGAAGCTGGTTTCAGGGATGTTGCTGTAGTTACCGAACGTCCTTTTAATGAACCTGGCATGGATAGTAGGCTTAAGGGAAAAATCATCAGTATCCAAGTAAAAGCGTGCAAATAATGATGCAGAAAGAGTTGCGGCACTTGAATTAACCCAGTCCTCTATTGTGCGCTGTGGCTTGCGAGTCCGGTGTATTGATAGCTATGAGGCAAGCCTGGCAATCCAGATGGAGAAAATAACGAAAATGATGGCTAAAGCGACAGTTATCTGGAAGAGGCTTTTTTCAATGCCTCGACGAGTTCGATAGACGCTATCTGGCTGCCCGAATATTCCTCCCAGTCCGCCACCTCGCACTTGGAGGAGGGCAACTAAGATTAGGGCTATAGCCACCAAAATCTGGGCAATGATGAGATAATTAGGCATTTTGTTTTTCCTCCATCTCATTCAAAATAAATTCTTTGACTGCTGATGGCTGGGCACGACCTTTGGTAGCTTTTACTGCTTGCCCGATAAGAAAGGTCAGGGCTTGCTGTTTGCCGGCTTTGAAATCAGATACAGCTTTGGCATTGTCAGCTATTACCAGCTTTATTACTCTTCTAATTTCGTCAGTATCAATGAGCTGGCTAAGTCCCTTTTCATCCATAATCTGGGTGGGTGGTTTGCCAGTGTGAAACATCTCTTCAAAGACTGCCTTGGCGGCTGGACCAGTTAAGGAGCCTTTATCAATAAGGTCTAAAAACTCTGCGAAATGTTTTGGGGTAATCTTACTGTTTTGAATTTCGGTACCAGTAGCGTTGAGGAGGCGACTAAAATCTCCAAGTATCCAGTTGCTTACTTCTTTTGCCCTCTTTTGAATAAGCTCACGACTGTGTGTTGATTTGGCAAATAGTCCCATTGTAGTTTCAAAGGTTACAGCATAATGTTTAGAAGAAGTTAATAAGTTGGCATCATAGATGGGAAGACCGTATTGGGATAAGAAGCGGTCACGTGTTGCTTCAGGGAGTTCTGGCAGCCGGGACTTGATTTCTTCTATCCAAGCTTCGTTAAGCACAAGAGGGGGTAGGTCAGGCTCAGGAAAGTAACGGTAATCATGAGCATATTCTTTGCTTCTTTGCGATACAGTTGCCCCCTTTTCTTCTACCCAGCCTCTGGTTTCTTGGACAAGTTTATCGCCTTGTTCTAATAGTTGTTTCTGGCGTCGGGCTTCATATTCTAAGGCACGAAACACAGCTTTGAAGCTGTTCATGTTCTTGACTTCTACCTTGGGCAGAAACTTGGTGCTTCCTGAAGGGCGTAGACTGATATTAGCATCGCAACGGAAGCTACCTTCTTCCATATTACCTGTAGATACGCCCAGATACTGCAGGATGCCCCGTAGCTTTATAAGATACTGGCGGGCTTCCTCAGGGGAGTTTATCTCTGGCTCGCTAACAATTTCAAGGAGAGGCACTCCAGCTCGATTGACATCTATCAAACTATAGCTTTCACCATAAGAGGTGGTGCGATGAAATAGTTTGGCTACATCTTCCTCAAGGTGCACTCGTGTAATGCTGATTCTTTTCTTATTTCCATTCGTGTCAATGGTCGTCCAGCCGTGTTGTCCTATGGGGTGGTCATACTGAGAAATTTGGTAACCTTTCATTAAGTCGGGATAGGGATAATTCTTACGGTCAAACCTGGCGTATTCTGATATAGAGCAGTTAAGGGCTAAGGCTGTCATTGTGGCATATTCGATAGCTTTTTTATTAATAGCGGGCAGGACACCGGGCATACCCAAGCAAATGGGGCAGACGTGAGTATTAGGAGGTGCAGTGGCATAGTCAGTACTACAAGAACAAAACATCTTACTTTTGGTCAAGAGTTGTGCGTGAACTTCTAAGCCAATGATAATTTCATAATCCATTGTGTTAAGTGAGTATAGCAGTATTACTGGGTTGAGGCAAGGAAATTGAACTTGACAGAGCTTTGACAGCTTTGTTACAATGCTCCCGCTTGGGGGTATAGCTCAATTGGGAGAGCGCTGCGTTCGCATCGCAGAGGTCGGGGGTTCGAATCCCCCTATCTCCACCACAGGAGGGAAAGGAAGGGACTATGGCAAAAGCAGAAGGAACTCCCGGAAAAGGCAAAGCAAAGGATATTGCGGCTACCCTACTTAATTTAGAAATCCCTGAAATTCGAACCATCATTGGTGAGTTAAATGAATGCACCAAGCACCTTGAAGCTCATAGTCAGAAGCTTCAAAACTACGCTGCTAAAATCCAGGAGTTAGCGGGTGAAGAAGCAGGGGAGCTAGTGGAAACAAATCTGGTGGAGCGTCTCAAAAGTCTGGAGAAGGCTTTAACTGAAGTAGTGGGAAGGAGAACGAAAGCACCGGCTAAGCCCAGAATGGAGGCTGAGAAGGTGGCAAGGGAAGAGGCGGGGATGGAAAGGGCAGTGGTACCAGCACCGCGTCTCTTGCCGAGGATTGAAACTTATATAACTCCAGAAGGGTTTGTGGTTAGAAGGCGGCGTTATTAGATTGGTGAAAGTTGCCCCTGTAGCTCAGTAGGAAAGAGCAGCGGTTTCCTAAACCGCGTGTCGGGCGTTCGAGTCGCCCCAGGGGTATTATAGTGATTGAGGAGTGTAGCTCAGTTTGGGAGAGCAGCGGTCTCCAAAACCGCAGGTCGGGGGTTCAAGTCCCTCCACTCCTGCCAGTTAGATTCAGTTAAATTTTAAAAGGAGTTGTAGATGTCTTGTTCTCAAACTGGTAAGGAACAGAGTCCGGAGATAAGGTACGAAAAGTTAGGTCCCCAAGGACGGCAGTGCCGGGATTGTAAGTTTTTTGAACCGGCGTCGGCTTCTTCTCCTACAGGGAAATGCTTTGGTCACGAGGTACTGGCTCAGGGAACCTGCAACATGTTTATAGCTAAATAGTGGGTTTTGCCGAGGTGGTGGAACCGGTAGACACGCCATCTTGAGGGGGTGGTGGGCGTAAGCCCGTAGGAGTTCAAATCTCCTCCTCGGCACCATTAAGGTATAATACAAGAAGTGCGGAAGTAGTTCAGTGGTAGAACGCCTCCTTGCCAAGGAGGAAGTCGCGAGTTCAAATCTCGTCTTCCGCTCCATTGAAACTTTTGGCGGCGTAGCCAAGAGGTTAAGGCGGGGGTCTGCAAAACCCCTATTCAGCGGTTCAAATCCGCTCGCCGCCTCCAATTTGCCGAGGTGGCGAAATAGGTAGACGCGGCGGACTTAAAATCCGTTCCCTGCAAGGGGGTGTGGGTTCGAGTCCCTCCCTCGGCAGATCTGAGTAGCCTCTTTTGCCCCCAATACTTGATGTTTCAAGTCGAAGCTGATTGATGCCTTAAATTACTTCAACGCTTTCTCTTTTCCTAATAAAAAGCGCAACAGAGGGTGTTTGAGTTGTTGCTAGACACATAGTACTAAAGGGCTATAAGAATCACCTGTTTGGGTGATTTCATATTGGGAGACAATGAGCTATTATAAGGATAAGTTAGTATAATTTAGGATAAGAATATTGAGTAAAGGATATGGCAGTAAGAGTCATGAGGAAGCTCTGGATGAGTCCCAAAGCGATTCTTTATAAAGGAGGTTAATGATGGCTGAACCACGACCGACTCTGCTACAAATGGCTGTGAGCCTCACTCAGACAGTTTTAGCCAATAATCCTATTGATGCCCTGGTTCCCCAAGGGACGCGCAAGGGAGACATAGAGGCTGCTGCTGATGTGACCAGTAAACTCTGCCTCAGTATTTACGTAAACCTTGTGAAAGGAGTTCAAGAGGTCAAGCAGGGTGATAGGCCGGAGCCCAAAAAAGAGGAGTTAGGTAGGGAGACCAAGAAAGAGGAATCAGGCAAGAGAACCAGGAAATAACCTATAGCCTATGTAGATCTTAAGGCCAAATGCGTTTGCCAATTTGCTTAAATTTGCTGATTGTTAAGGAAGGGTATTTGTAAGATTGTTGCTTAATTGTAGCTTTTACCTTGTCCTGTTCAACCTTGTAGATTTCCTTCGGCTCAAAGTCGGTGTCCAATAACGTCAAAACGGCGTAATCAAAATCAAAGTTTTGGAAACGGCCTGTCCGCTGCCGAGAGCCCTTGTTATAGATTCGCGCTTTAATTTGTACTTTTCTTCCAGCTTTATCTTTTGCATCATAGCCTTGCTGAATATGACTTTGTTCTCTATTGAGATTGAGTACTCTGCAGGTTAGATATTCACCTACTTCGGCGGTTATACCTAGAGGTCTCCCAAATCTCTTTCGGTATTCCTGTGCCAGCCGCATGATTTGCTCCATCAGTTGGTCGTTACCTAAATCTTGAAACTCTACCGACCGTCCAGGCATTCTCACGTTTCTCCTATTTCTTGGAAATGGTCGAACGTATTACATCCTCGCTTTTGGCTAATGACTGACTTTACTGCCTGCTCAATATTTGTGGCAGTCAGCCCGTGTCTCTGGAGAAGTTCTTCAGGCTTGCCGGACTTAACGTAGGTATCTTTAATACCGAGGAAAGACACTGGCACCGGTTTTTCTCTGGCTACTACCTGGGCTACTCGGCTGCCCAAGCCACCGTGGAGCAGGTGTTCTTCAGCTACCACAATAGCCTTTGTCTCTAAAGCGGCTTTGACTATAGCTTCCTCATCCAGTGGTTTTAAGGTAGGCATGTTAAGGACACGGCACTCTATTCCCTCAGAGGCTAATTTTTCAGCGGCTTCCAGGGCTTTGGCTACCATGATGCCTATGACGATAATAGTAGCATCCTTGCCCGGTCTCATAGTCACAGCTTTGCCCAAAGTGAATTTATAATCCTGACTATAGACAAGGGGGGTCTTGGGGCGCATGAGTCGGATATAGAAGGGACCATAGGTTTTTGCGGCTAACCTAACAGCTTCCACAGTTTCAATGGCATCAGCGGGAACAATGACGGTGAAGCCAGGCAAAGAACAGAACAAGGCTAAGTCTTCAATGGAATGATGAGAGAAGCCATCCTCACCAACACTGATGCCGCCATGGGTAGCCACGACTTTCACATTCAGCTTCGGCTGGGAAAGGGACATTCGGAGTTGGTCAAAGCAGCGGCAAGCGGCAAAGACAGCAAAGGTACTGGCGAAGACAGTTTTTCCTGAAGCGGCTAAGCCAGCCGAAATACCTATCATATTTTGCTCTGCCAGACCGCAATTAAAGAAGCGTTCAGGGTAAGCTTCAGCGAAGTAGCGAGTCATAGTGGAATGGGACAGGTCAGCATCAAGGACAATCACATGAGGGTCTGTCTTACCCAGCTCTACTAAAAATTTACCGTAGGCTTCTCTAGTTGAAGCTTCAGTGACCACTTTACGCCAGTTCCTTTAAAGCTCTTTCGGCTTCTTCAGGGGTAGGAGCTTTGCCGTGGAAGTCTATGTTGTATTCCATGAAGCTAACCCCTTTACCTTTGATGGTATGAGCGATGATGACAGAGGGCTTACCTTTAGTCTCTTTGGTTTTTGCCAAAGCGTTCAGGATTTGATTGAGGTTATGCCCGTCTACTTCAATGACCTGCCAGCCAAAAGCACGCCATTTGTCAGTCAAGGGTTCTAAGCTCATTATGTCGCAGCAGTAGCCATCCAATTGCTGTCGGTTACGGTCAACTATGGCTGTTAAGTTGTCTACTTTGAAATGGGCTGCTGACATGGCTGCTTCCCAGACCTGTCCTTCATCGCATTCACCATCACCCAGGAGGACATAAACATGGTAATCTCTGGAATCGAGCTTGCCAGCTAAAGCTATGCCAATACTGAAGGACAAGCCTTGTCCTAAAGCTCCAGCGGACATTTCTATACCAGGAGTGAGGGTTCTATCAGTATGTCCCTGAAGACGGCTGTCTAACTTTCTTAAGGTGAGCAACTCTTCTACTGGGAAGTAGCCGCATTCGGCTAAAGCTGCATAGAGGACTGGGGCGGCATGTCCTTTACTCAATACAAACCGGTCACGGTCCTGCCAGTTAGGATTCTTAGGGTCATGGCGCATGACTTTAAAATAAAGAGCGGTGATAATGTCGGCTGCGGATAGAGAGCCGCCGGGGTGTCCGCTACCGGCTGCAGCCGTCATAGTGATAACATAACGGCGCAGTTTCTTGGCAATCTCTTGTAGTTCGGCTATGGAAGGTCTTGTCTCGAGCATTGCCCAATTATAATTGAATTGAGTATAATTCAGCAACGGGAATCTTTTGTTGTTATTGCGAGGCATGAAATGCCGAAGCAATGACAGGGTAAAAAATCTTGGAATGGCAGAGCAGAAAGCTCGCAGTGACGATAAACTGTGATTGTTGATTTTCATACTCATGTTGTGTCGCCTAAGATAAAAGATAAGCGTGCTGAATACCTAAAGCGCGACCCGTGCTTTGCTCTCCTTTATTCTCAAGCAAAAGCTAACTTAGTCACGGCTGATGAGCTTATTGCCAGTATGGATGAAGATGGAGTTGACTCATCAGTGGTTCTGAATTTGGGCTGGGTAAGCCACGAACTTTGTGTGGAGACAAATGACTATATTATGGAATCAGTCTCTCGCTATCCGAAACGCCTCATCGGTTTTTGTGCTGTCCAGCCAAAGGCAGGCGATGCTGCCCTAATTGAGTTGGAGCGTTGTGCCAAAGCTGGCATCCGAGGTCTGGGGGAAATGAGACCAGATGTTCAGAGATTTGACCTGACTGATGAGGCAGTGATGAAACCAGTAGTGGAGATGGCTATAAAACATGATTTGATTTTTTTGAGCCATGCCTCAGAGCCGGTGGGACATCAGTATCTTGGCAAGGGGAGTATAACTCCGGACATCCTTTATTCTTTTATTGCCAAATTTCCCAGTCTAAAGGTAGTTTGTGCCCATTGGGGCGGTGGCTTGCCTTTTTATGCTTTGATGCCAGAAGTCAGTGAGGCTCTGAATAATGTCTTCTTTGATACTGCAGCGACTCCCTTTCTTTACCATCGCCAGATTTTTGAGCATACTATGCACCTCGTGGGGATTGACAAGGTGCTTTTTGGCAGTGATTATCCTCTTTTATCGCAAAAACGAGTGATGGAACAAATGAAGTCCCTCAGCCTTCCTGAGCTGGCTAAAGAGATGATCCTGGGGGCTAACGCTAGGAGGTTACTTGGACATGGCAAATGACCAACAAATACGCTCTTTTGTCGCTATTGAACTACCTCAGGAGGTAAAAGCTGCCTTAGCTGACTTACAGACTGGGCTAAAGCTCCCCGAGCATAATTTTGTCAAATGGGTAGCACCCGAGGGTGTCCACCTTACTCTTAAGTTTCTGGGAAGTGTAGCCAGTAATAAGATACCAGAGATAGTAGGAGCTATGGAGAAAGCAGCTAAGGGTATTTCTCCTTTTAGGGTAGAGTTTCATAGCTTAGGGGCTTTCCCTAATCTGAGGCAACCGCGGGTATTATGGGTCGGTGTTGGCGGGGAGACAGCCCGACTTATTGACCTTCAGCAGCGTGTTGACACTGCCCTCGCACCTTTAGGTTTTACTCCCGAGTCCCGTTCCTTTTCTCCCCATTTGACTTTAGCCCGGTTACGAGAAGGAGTTTCCGCACTAGAGAGGCAAGATTTCGGTGAACTGGTACAGAAAACGCCTTTTGAAGCTGAGTATTTTATGGAAGTTGAGACCGTCAGCCTGATGGGGAGTCAGCTCCTGCCTGCCGGGGCAGTCTACAGCCGTCTGGCTGAGGTAAGACTAACTGGCTAAGATTCAGGGGGTGCCCTATAAGGTACTCCCTAATGGTTTGTTAGCCTACCAGCACTAAGTCAAGCGGCGGAAGGCGAAGAATATACCACTGAGAAGGATAATACCAATAACTATCAGGGCAATTATGCTGCCTGTGCCCAGTGACCAGCCGCCGGTAGCTGGGGCAATAGTAGGAGTGGTCCCAGCACCAACGCTTTCAAAGTTAGCTTGCTGCCTATCAACAGCCACAGTATAGGTTCCCGGCTCAGTCTTATAAAGGGTGAACTTTACCGGGACTGCTGAGACCGGAGGTATGCTTAAGCTTTTTGTTTCCTCTTGGTTTACCAGCGTCGGGGAGTGACCCTTCAGCTACGGCTGTCAGGTCGGTGATAGTGCCCTCACTGGATGAAAAGGTAGCAGTGCCGGTGCCGGGAGCTGTGCCCACCTGGGCTGCTCCAGCGGCAGGAGTAGTAAAGCTTTTCTCAGCACCGTAATTGGTTTCGGCGCCAACGGCTTTAGCCCTAACGCAGCAGGTAGTGCCAGCCGTCAGGTTGTTAATGTCGGCACCGAAGCTTCCGGCAGCGGTCTTAGATTGAGCCGAAGCCCTTGACCATGGAAGTTCATTTAGTGTATACTTTGAAAATTCTTGGATGGGAGGTGGAAACCTTGGAAAATTTCCTATTTCCTAAATGCCAAAAATGCCGGGCTGGCGACCTGGTGCCGCTATCTGACTTTGGTAGTCAGGGGGCAGCAATCCATTATAAAGCCTGGGTGTGCACTAACCCCGATTGCGGCTATAATATTAAAATTAGAAATGGCGACGTATATCTAAACGAGCCCATTTTCAGCGGGGCAGCTCATACTCTCCGCTCTCGTCAGTAGGCTCTGTAGCCACGCATTAACCAAAGCTTTGCAATGATGGCTTTGGTACGAAGACTGACTTATCTGAAAGAGGCAGCCTTAGATTTAATCTTTCCGAGGCGCTGTGTGGGCTGTGGTTGTATGGGCGAATTTATTTGCCTGGAGTGCCGACGAAAGTTACCACGGTTGGCACCGCCCCTTTGCCCCAAATGCGGCAAGCCTCAGACTCACGGTCTTTTGTGTGCTAATTGCTGGCGGGAGCCAAGCCAAATTGACGGCATCCGTTCCATTTTTCCTTTTGAGGGTGCGGTCCGTCAGGCAATTTATGAGCTGAAATACTATAATCTGAAAGCTATTTCAGCTAATCTGGCTGAGCTACTGGTTGATTATTTGAAAGTAAATCCTTTGCCCGGAGAAGTCTTAGTTCCAGTGCCTCTTCACCCAAAGCGACTTAAGGAGCGAGGTTATAATCACTCGTCTCTGCTGTCCCGGGAGCTGGGCAAGCTGATTAATCTGGCAGTGGTAGATAACTGTCTTGTCCGACTTAAGCATAGCCTACCCCAAGCCAGGGCGAAAACAGTAACAGAACGTCGACGAAATGTAGCTAATGCTTTCTTTTGTCAGGATACAAGACTAAAAGGCAAGCAGGTTCTGCTCATTGATGATGTTTGTACTTCAGGAGCTACTTTAGAAGCCTGTGCTGTGGCTCTTAAAAACGGAGGTGCTATTTGGGTATGGGGGTTGACCTTAGCCAGGGAAATATAGGAGGTGAAAAACTATGAAGACAGAGATAATAGGCAAAAAGGTTGAGATTTTAGAGCCAGTAGAACGCTATATCAAAAAGAAAGTTGAGAGGTTAGGTCGCTATTTGCCAAACATCACCGATGCTAAAGTGGAAGTCTATGGAGAGAAGACAAGGTCACTGGAGCAGCGCTTTGCTACCAAGGTCGTGCTCAAAATTAAAGGAACACTGTTTACGGCGGAGGAAAGAGGCGAAGATATTTATGTGACTATTGACAGAGTTGCTGAGGCTCTTACCCGTCAGATTGAGCGGTACAAGGGGAAGCTTTATGAGAAGGGGAAGGGGATTTCATTGGCTCGACAAGGAGCTAACCCGGGTGAGGCTTCTGAAACGGAGGAGGCAAAGACGCTACGGAAGGTAGTCAAGGTTAAGAGATTTCCGGTGAAGCCGATGTCAATAACTGAAGCTGCCGAGCAGATGGAGCTTTTAGGACATAACTTCTTCATTTTTGTTAACTCTGAAAGTGGCGATATTAACCTGTTGTATCGCCGTAAGGATGGCAACTACGGGTTGATTCAACCGGAGCTGGCATGAAAAACCACTCGAAGGTTGTCCATTTAAACACCTTTCTATTTGTCATCATGAGGCGCCTTTCTTTTCCGTCTTTGCGAGGAGTGTCAGTGACAAGGCAACCCTGGGAGGTTCTTGTGGGATTGCCATGCCTTTGGCTGGCGATGACTGTGGGGGAGGCTTGCAATGGTGGTGTGTAGAAAATCAAGGCGGAAACTAATCTCGTTTCCAAGCGTAGCGCAGGAGTCCTAAGCCGATGAGGAGGGCTCCGAGAGCAAAAGTTATCCGAAAACCAATGGTGTCAGCCAGGAAACCACCAGCAAGGGGACCGACAATCCAACCGATTGACCAGGTGCGCTCGTATATTCCCATTGCCCAGCCTCTGTCTTCAGGAGGAACAATGTCAGCAATGAGAGCGGGTACCACAGTCCCTAAAGCTGCCCAACTGAGACCTTCTATGGCATAAACGGGAAAGGCTTGAACAAAGTCTCTAATTAAGCTGTAGAGAGCGAAGGCTGCAGCAAAGCCTCCCATGCATATCAACAATATTCGGTGTCTACCAAATTTATCAGAAAGCCTGCCCAAAAAGGGAGCGAAGATTGCTCCAATGGCAGCCCCAACCATGTAGAGAAGACCAATATGGCGTGTAGAGGCACCTAACTCATTACTGATGTATAAGGGCAAAACTGAGTAGACCATTCCTGAGCAAACCATGAGCGGGAAAATTGTCAGGCAAAGAGCATAAAGCGATTTCTTGTGGGACAATTTTAACCTCCTTTTTCCACGACCAAAATCGAAGGTTTTGGTGAGGATATTTTACCTGAGTCCTTTTAGTCCAGTCGGCTGCGGAGGAAGGCAATGACACCGGCAAGGGTAAGGATAAGGACACCCAAAGACAGGGAACCTATCCAAAGTTTGAACTCGTCAAACTGAGCAAAGCGGGAAGCAATACCGAAGCCTAAGCAAACACAGCCCGTGACCAGCAAAATCCAGCAAGCTAAAGTGGTTAAAGCTTTGAGCTGTTGCATTAATTAATCCTCCCCTTTAGTTATTTTTGTTAGCTTACTTCTGTACGAATTGATTTACTTTATTTTGGCTCGCAAGAAGGTGACGATACCACCACATACTAAAGCGACTGGACCAATCGTTAGGCGAGCTATCCAGCAAGGCAGACCAGACAAGAGGGCAACAAGACCGTCAACTAAACAGAAGAAGCCAAAGATGAATAAAATCCAGGCAGCAACAGTAGTCAGAATCTTGAGTTTTGCCATTCTTAAAACCCTTGTTTAGAATAAGCATCAGGCTTATTCTATCTTAAGATTTTCTGCTCCTAAGATACCGGCTAACTCCTGCAACAACTCAGGGCAGCAGGCAGTAGTTATCTCCTGGAGTTCAAGGTTAACTGTCTTATCCCCACTATCAATTGTCAAACGGACTTTATCCTGTCCTCGGTAGTGATAAAGTGTGTCAATGACCTGATGAAGGCGGGTGACATCGGTCTCCTCATCACCAGTCTGACTAATATTAACTATTAAATGGTGGGGTAATATGGTGTGGGGAACCTTAGCTTCGGAAGGAGGCTCGGTTGTCTCTATTGTTCTATCGCTGGGCTCGTAACGGCGCACCCGATAGCAGTTCAGGTTTATCTTGTCTTCTCTTAATTTTACTATTCCCTCTACTAATAGAATATTACCAGTTTGCCACAGTTGTTGGGTTCGCTTGTAGACTTCAGCCCAGACTGTAACCTCAACGGTGCCGTCAAGGTCTTCGAGAGTGGCGATAGCGAAGGGGCGACGGTCGCGGGTGTAGAGTTGGCGTATAGATGCTACCACGCCAGCAATGATGGCTTGTTGCCCAATCATTTCAGCATCAATCTGTCCACAGAGAGTTATGGTAGGTGCTATCTGAGGAGCTATGGCAGCGAGGGGATGCTCTGAAAAGTAGACGCCAAGTAATTCCTTTTCTGCCTCCAGTTTTTCTTTTAGAGGTAAGTCGGTTCCGTCCAGATCGAGGCTGGGCACGGGTACAGGTATACTCTGACCCCAGAGGTCAAACATGCTGGTCTGTCCGGTTTCTCTGAGGCGTTGCTGTTGGTGAGCTAAGGACAGGATACGGTCAATAGCTCGAAGGAGAGCCCCACGGTTGGCTAAGGAATCAAAAGCCCCAGCTTTGGTTAGGCTTTCTAAGACTTTCTTGTTGATACCACGCAGGTTGGCTTGTTGACACAGGTCTTCGATAGACTTAAAGTTACCCCCTCGATTGCGGGCTGCTAAAATAGGCTCGATAGCTGAGGGTCCGACATTCTTAATGGAAGCTAAACCAAAGCGGATAGCGGGAGCCTTGTTGTCTTGTTTTTCAATAATGAAATTAACCTGGCTTCTGTTAATATCAGGGGGAAGTACTGGAATCCCTAAGCGACGGCATTCAGCAATGGCAGAACGAATTTTGTCGGGCTGATGAGCGTAGGAATTAAGGAAAGCAGTCATGTATTCTACTGGATAGTTAGCTTTGAGGTAGGCTGTTTGGTAGGCGATAAAGGCATAGCTGACGCTGTGGGCTTTATTGAAAGCGTAGCCAGCAAAGGGCTCAATGAGGATAAAGATTTCATTAGCTAACTCCGGTGATATGCCTCTTTTGGCAGCTCTTTCAACAAAATTCTGCTTTTCTTTCTTCATCACTTGAGGAATCTTTTTCCCCATAGCCTTGCGGAAGATGTCAGCCTCACCTAAAGTATAGCCAGCAAGAGCCTGGACGATGAGTAGCACCTGGTCTTGATAGACGATGACGCCATAAGTCTCCTCCAAAATTTGATGAAGGGCTGGATGGATATAATGGACGGGTTCAAGCCCGTGTTTAGCATTAATAAAAGTGGGTATGTGTTCCATAGGTCCGGGGCGATAGAGAGCTATCATAGCGGCGATGTCACTGAAGTTAGTGGGTTTGAGCTCTTTTATGTAGCGGCGCATCCCGGCACCTTCTAATTGGAAGACGCCTCCAGTTTCTCCAGAAGCCAGAAGCTCAAAGGTCTTGGCATCATTAAGGGGTATATGATGAAAATCTATATTGATACCATGGTCCTGCGCTATAATTTCTTTAGCTTTAGCTAATAGGGTTAGATTAGCCAGCCCCAAGAAATCCATTTTCAGGAGTCCAAGGCGGGCTACATCTTCCATAGCAAACTGGGTCATAAAAGTAGTTTGCTGGCTATCTTTGCTGGCAAGTTGTAATGGGAGGTGTTGAGTTAGCGGTTCTTTAGATATGACCACTCCGGCAGCATGAGTGCTGGCATGGCGGGAGATACCTTCCAGTTTTTGAGCAGTATCTATCAGATGACGTACTGCTTCATCTTGCTGACAAATTTCATAGAGCTCTTTATTTTCTTGTAAGGCTTTTTCTAAGGTCATACCTATTCCGAAGGGAATCAGTCGGGCAATTTGGTCAACATGGCTATAAGGCACACCTAAAGCTCTGCCCACATCTCTGATAGCAGCTCTGGCGCCTAAAGTGCCAAAAGTGATGATTTGGGCTACTCGGTCTGAGCCGTATTTCTTAGTAACATAATCAATGATTTCGTCTCTTCGGTCATCCTGGAAATCGAGGTCAATATCAGGCATTTCACGGCGCTCCACGTTTAGGAAGCGCTCAAAAACCAATCTGTGGGCAAGCGGGTCAATATCAGTAACTCCTAAGCAGTAGAGAGTTAGACTGGCAGCGGCACTGCCTCGGACACCGAAGAGGATGCCTTGGTCCCGAGCGAAGGAAATAATGTCCCAGACTACCAAGAAATAATGAGCAAAGCGGGTCTTTCGGATGACATCTAATTCATAGTTTAGCCGCTGTTCTATTTCTGGGGATGGTTGTGGGTATCGTTTCTTCAGTCCTTGCCAGCAAAGTTCAGTCAAATACTCGTCAGCATTCTTGCCTTCAGGTAAGTTGACTTCAGGGAAATGGAGCCGGCTAAATTCTAACTCCAGTTGACACATTTCGGCGATGCATTGGGTGTTTTCTATAGCCTGTGGTAGGTCAGAGAATAGGGCTGCCATTTCCTCTTTGGTTTTTAGGTAAAAGAAGTCTCCTGCCATTTTCAGTCTTTTTTCGTCGTACACAGAGGTATTAGTCTGGATGCAAAGAAGTACTTCGTGCGTAGAGGCATCTTCTTTATTGATATAATGCACATCATTAGTAGCTACAGCGGGTATATTCAGCTCAGCCGAAAGATGCAGCAACCCTTTGTTTATTTGCTCTAATTCCGGTATAGGGTGTCTCTGGATTTCTAAATAGAAGTCTTCAAAAGCTTCTTTGTGCCATAGCGCTTCAGTAACAGCCTCGTCATAGCGTCCTTGTAAAAGAAGGCGAGGTATTTGTCCATGAGCGCAGCCGGACAGGGCAATAAGCCCCTGGTGATGCAAGGTCAGCAGTTCTCTATCTACTCTCGGTTTATAGTAAAAACCTTCCAGTTGAGCCTTAGTTACCAGTTGAATCAAGTTATGGTAGCCTCGCTTGTTTTTAGCCAGGAGAGTCAGGTGATAATGGTTTTTGTCGCTGCTGCTTCGACCGTGGCGGTCAGTTTCAGCGACATAGACTTCGCAGCCGATAATAGGTCTAATTCCCGCCTCTTTAGCTGCTGTATAGAAGGCAATGGCTCCATATAGGGCTCCGTGGTCGGTAATGGCTAAGCTGCCCATACCTAATTCTTTGGCTTTAGCAATAAGTTGGGCAATGCGACACATGCCATCAAGGAGACTGTACTCGGTATGGACATGGAGGTGGGTAAACATTTGAAACTAACCTTTCCCGGGAGAGTTTCAAGAATTATAACACAGTTCTTGGTTGATTTATTAGGCTGTCCATAATCATTGCGAGGTGCTTTTCCCTGTCATTGCGAGGCACATAGTGCCGAGAAGTAGTCCCAAATAGGGGGCAGTGATTGCTTCGCTGCGCTCGCAATGACAGAAGAATTTTGTCTTGACGAAGTCAACTATTCCGCTTATTATCCATCTGGAGTGCTGAATTGAGAGCTGTTCTTTTTATAGTTAAGGTACTATTTGCGCTTTGTTTACCCTTATTTCTTATCACCAGCAATCTCCGCTGGGCAATTAATAGTCATCAGCTCTACGAGTATGGCTTTGATAGTCAACAGGTAGCTACAGTGACGGGTTTACCAGAATCAGAACTCATGAAAGTTACTCTTAGCTTGATTGACTACTTTAATTTCAAGCGGGACACTGCGCAGGTGGTGATTATGAAGGGAGGGGAAGAGTTCAAGCTGTTTACCGAACGGGAATTAGTCCATCTGCGGGATGTAAGGGGTCTGGTCCAACTGGACTATTTCGTTCAGCTTCTTACTCTATCTCTTATAGTGGTCTTTGGTGTAATCCTGGTGATGTGTCGAAAAGAAGCAAGATGGCGGAGGCTTACCAGAGGGCTGTTGTGGGGGAGTGCTCTTACTCTTGGCTTGATAATTATGCTGGCACTTTGGTCTTTATTAAATTTTGACCAGCTTTTTCTTCTTTTCCACCTGATAGGCTTCCCTAATGATTACTGGCTCCTTGACCCGAGCCAGCATTACTTAATTAGGCTCTTTCCTCAAGGGTTCTTCTATCAGGCGGCTCTATTTATCGCTGGCGCTACTTTGGTGGAGGCATTAATAGTAGGGAGTATCGCTTTTGGCGTGCGTAAGTCACAGTGCCTTAGAGCCCGCAAGTGCTACAGCTCGTAGCGCTGCAGCTACTGCAGGCGCTGCCAGTTCCGGCTATTGGGCTAGTCTCGCCTTCGCCACTTTTGGAGAAGGAAGCGAAGCGGGAAAACACTCGTTTGGCACTCTCCTGGCAGCGGGGACAGCAAACATCCTCGCCCCCTTTACTTATCGGGCGCAACAGCTCAAACTTAGCATTACACACCGGACAAAAATACTCGTAAATAGGCATCCTTACTAAAAAGTATAGTCCAATGCCCAAACTTAGTCAACCAATTCCTGTTTTTAACATTTAACTAAGACCCAACACAGCCTGCTAGTAAAGTAAGATACCCTTCCAAGGCAATCTTATAGTTCTCAGGCAGAGCCAACGAGTGTAGAAAAGCCATTCCTTCCTTGCCAAATAGATCACTGTAGCCGTGGCTCACGTTATTCTTGGCTAGTACGGTATGAATCTTGTTCTTCACACTGCTCTGTATCCTAACCAGACTTGCCCGGTACCGAAGGAGTTCCCTGTTTAGCCTCGTCTGCTTTTCTGGCACGTAAGACAATGGAAGGAGATTACTTCTGAGTAGATGTGTCAGGGTCGTTGAGTCTACCTTATCCGTTTTGACTTTGGCATAAGCTATCGCTTTGGTCTTTAGTGGGTGAGATAGCCTGACCTCAAAACCTTCATCCTCTAGGTGGTCATAAAGCCAGTACCAACTGGGAGTGGCCTCAATGGCCACCTCCATCTCCTCACCAAATTCCTTCGGGAAATCCACTATCTTACCGTTGCTAGGTAGCTTCTTCTGAGCAATATTACGCCCTAAAGGTCAGCGTTTTCATGACATCAAACTGTTCACAAAAGCATACTGGGGGCTCTCCTAGCTTTGCAAGGCTTTAAGAATCAAACAACAAACTGCCCTATTGTTTAGTGAGTCTTCAGAGTATAGGCATGGTCCCCAGGTGCTACACATTGAAATAAATGGGGAAACAAGACTATCCAGATCCTCCGAAGTTGCCGAGAAGAGGCTAATATTGCTCTGTTCGATCTGGTAGTGTATGAGCTTTGTTGGCTCCAATTACAGGCTCAGGTTTAAGGCACCCCAGTATTCAAAACGACTTTCGACATTATCAGGTCCTGTCTTGTCGCACTTTCCCAGTCTTTACTGTTTGAGCCCACTACTAAAGTACTAGGTAAGATGCTACTAATGGGTGATTGGCAAGATGTCTTGCATATGGCAGATTATACTTGAGTTCACACAGGAGGAATTTATGCCCGTAATTCTGAATGGCCAAACCTATTACAGGACAGCGGAGGTGTATCGCAAGGTCGGCATAAGCAGAGCTACCCTTCTTCGCTGGCTAAAAAAGGGCGTCTTGGGCGAAACTGGATATAGAGATGGGAAAGGATGGAGGCTGTTCACTCCACAGGACATAGAGAGATTGCGGGCAGAAGTCAATCGGGTAAACCAAACTAGCCACTTGAAAACTGTAATACGGTCGATTTAAGGAAACAACACATGTTTGGCGGAATTGCGATACTTCTTAGACAATGAAAACACAGCTTAGACAGAAAGTAAAAGCCATAGATAGTTATGGGGCTAAGTTCCAAGAACTAGATGGCGAGCATTGGTTGAACCTTAAGAACGGAGTAGAGAAGCACAAAGGGACTAGGGGGAACAAAACACAGCCTATGCTTTCAGGTTGCCAGACCGTCGGCGTAAACGAGGCTTGCAAGATAGGTGATAAAGCCCCAACTCCGTCTACTAACGCCATCGCTATGGCTGATCTTGGAGGTAAAATCAAGTATGTGGATACATCTTTCCTTACTCTGTGGAGGTGCGACAATGAGCAAGAGGTTCTCGGGAAGTCAATTGTAGAATTCTTGGAGATGCCGGAAACAGCTGCCGAAATAATGAAGGCAGTCTCCCAGGAGAGCGTTTGGGTAGGAGATCTCATCGGCAAGAGAAAAGACAGCTCATTGTTCGATGTGCACCTATCAGTTAACCCGGTCAAGGGTGCAGACGGTCAGCCCGCTATCATCATTGCTTCTTTCGTCGATGTTACTGAACGGAAACAGATAGAAGCCGAACTTAAAGCACAAATTAGTCTTACAGACCGTATCTTAGCCGTTGTACCAAACGCAGCCTTGGTCTTGGATGGAAACCTGAAGGTGATACTTGCTAGTAAAGCGTTCTATGATACTTTCGGGACAATAGAGCGCCACGTAATAGGCGAACCGATCTATAACATAATCCCTGTAGTTGAACTATCCAAGAAAATCTCAAAGGTATTGCAGGGTAAAGAGTCAGCAGGCGAACTCGAGTTTCGACACAGGTTAGGGACTCTCGACAGAATTCTGGTTTCTAGTGTAATTCCCGTCAGGAGAGGAGAACTTCTGTTGTTTCTCCGTGATGTCACTGATGAGAGGGAAAGGCAAGAGAGACTATATCTGACGGACCGTCTGGCTTCGATCGGTGAAATGATGTCCGGTGTTGCCCACGAGCTTAACAATCCCCTAACCAGCATTATTGGGCTGTCCGAGGTACTTATGGAGGAGGATATGTCGTCTGAGGCGAGGGAAGATGCTGAGGCTATCTATAGCCAAGCGCAGCGCACCGCTGGAATCATAAGAAAGCTCTTGACCTTTGCCCGAAAACATCCACCAGTAAAGCAGTTGACGCAGATAAATGGAATTGTGCAAGATGTTCTCTCCTTGCGTTCATATGTGCATAGAGTAAATAACATTCAGGTTAACACCTATCTGGATGCTTCATTGCCGGAGACTATGGCTGACTATTTCCAAATGCAGCAGGTGTTTCTGAATATAATTCTCAATGCAGAGACTGCCATGGTTGACACACATGGTAAAGGTACTTTAACTATAACCACCCGTAGACTGAACAACACTATAAGTATTACGTTCACTGACGATGGTTCAGGGATTTCCAAAGAAAACCTGCCTCGTATATTTGACCCGTTCTTTACTACTAAGGAAGTGGGCAAGGGAACTGGGTTAGGACTCAGCATCTGTTACGGTATAGTAACTGCGCATGGTGGTAAGATTTATGCCAAAAGCAAATTAGGTGTTGGTGCTACTTTTGTGGTTGATTTACCAATAAGGATTCGTTAGAAATGATGGACAACATACTATATTCCCCAAGGTCAATAGCTCCAGCCAAATTTCCTTCTGCTCTATTTTGACACCGGTGGGCAGACCCCAGCCTCTCTTTTCCTGGCTCCCAACTTAGCGGTCAGAT
>Ga0315312_1000906_pt1 | contig 27272 bp, 28 predicted proteins | sample TDP7_MG_FD_203629 | JGI IMG/M metagenome (GOLD analysis project Ga0315312, IMG submission 203629) | Freshwater sediment microbial communities from Lake Towuti, South Sulawesi, Indonesia - TDP7 | ecosystem: Environmental > Aquatic > Freshwater > Lake > Sediment | place: Indonesia: South Sulawesi... | reverse complement strand
GAATCATATCGCCCGGTCGGTACCTGACCATCGGACCGCCGTGGAAGTTGGTAATGACTACCTCATAGTTTTCCCCCGCCTTCACCTCGTCCAGCAGGACAGTCTTGGGCTGGTAACTGCGGTCCAACTGCCATTTAAAATGCTCTGTTTCCGGGATGAACTCCAGGAAGTTAAGGCTGGGGATAAAGGTCATTCCTTCATAGTCCCAGGTCTGCGTGGCATATATCCCGCCCTCCGTGCCGGCATAGACATCCAGCGGATATCTTCCCCAGAGCTCCTTTATTTTCTCTTTGTAAACCCAGCTGTCCAGCCCGCCGCATAAAATCCCTTTCACCGACCACAGGTCCTTGGGCAGCATATGGCGATGGGCGAGCTTGCTCTTAATTAATCCCTTGGTCAGGCGGAGGAGGGCTTTGGGCTGGCGGAGGAAGGGGACAATATCAACCTTGCTTGACGACTGGCTGAACTTATTACCGACGGTTACCAGGACCAGCGATAGCCCGAAGAAGTAGTCTAGCCCTTCGCCAAGAGCTTGCTTAAAGCCGAGCTTTATCCTGTCTTCAAAGGACATAGTCTCTGACTCTTCAAGGGGTGGCAGGTATTCAGAGGGGCTCTGCAGTCCGAGCATACTCGCCATGGCTCCAGACATGTAGGGGCGGGGGGCAACAGTATAGACGAGCTTTGGTCGCTCAATGGCACGAGAAACATCTCCCCACCCCGAGCACCCGGAAAGAATGCCGGCGCCATACATGATGACACTCAGTTCATCGGCGAATTTGGGAGTGAGCGGTATCCATTTGCAGGGGTATTCCCCAGACCTTCCTGAAGAGTGAACCCAGGAAGCCGGTTTAACCGGCAGCGCGTTTTCACGCTTTTCGGCAAGCTCGGGAATGTAATCAGCGTAAGTGGTCAGCGGTACCTTCTGACGGAAATCGTCAATTGTTGTCGGGTTGACACCATTCAGAATCTTCTTGCCCAGTTCAGAATGTCTCAGCAACTCCAGTTGTTCCAGCAAGAGCCGCTCCTGGATAGCCATGAACTGCTCTCTGGAGAGGCTGAGGAAACCACAACACATCTGCCAGAGTTCTTCACCTCTACCCTGACGAAGTAAATCAACCGCACGAGGCATGTATCACTCCCAAGCTCACCTTGACATAATGACTATGGCACGTATCAGTTAGCTTGGGAAGTGATTATCTTCTAGAAGATAGTTCTATTCATCAAGGCGTAATTTGGGGGGGTTGTGAGGAGGGTGTGGGGAATTAGAATTTTTTGGCTTTGCTGGAACCACCGAGCGCCTGTAGCTTCTGGGAGAGTTCATCAAAGGTCTTGTCCTGGGGAGGCTTACCCAGCTCCAGACCGTAGCTGAGGAAAAACTCAAGGAAATTACGTAGCAGTTCCTTCATTCCGGCGGTGAACTGAGTAAATTCCTCCTTGGTGACAAAGTTTTGGCTTTTAACTTCTTCCTTAAACTGACTGTCAATAAGAAAGTTAATAAATTCAGAATAGCTCATGTCCCCATGATTTTCCTCTATCTTCCTCGCCACCTCAGCATCAATTATTAACATTCTTTTTTCAGTCACGCTACTCTCCTTCTTCGTAGACATTAAAAAAGAAACCTGAGGACACTTAGCCCTCAGGTTGTTACAACAACCTCACCGCCTAAGCTAAAGGTGGTGATAGTGATCATCATCCAGTCCCAGCATCTCCTTGAGGGTACTTATTAACTGAAGTAATCTCAGCCCATTTTCGGTAACCTGATAAGTCACGCAGGGGTTGCCCATCTTAATCTTATCAATAAAGCCCTGCGCCAGCAGATAGCCGAGGTACTTCTGAATCTGGCTGTAGCTCATATTGGCGCTGTACATAATCTCGGTCTTGCCGGCACCATTTTCGCCGACCTTGAGCATATCAGCGATTATTTCAATATCAGAACGCCGTCGGCTGACTCTCATTAACAGACTACCCCATTATCCTTTTAGGACTATTGTACTAGGCGAGGGGTACTTTGTCAATAGGTTTTGAGATTATTTTCAGTGCAGCTCTTGACGGCTCGGCAAAAAAAACTCAAAATACACGCAAGTGGAAATAGTTTTTATTATTATCTTTGCCCTGTTTGGGATGGCGATTGGCAGCTTTCTCAACGTTTGTATTGACCGTTTGCCAGTTGGTAAGTCAATACTCAATCCCCCGTCTGAGTGTAAGTCCTGTCACCAGCGTCTCTCAGCAAAGGACTTAATTCCGGTATTCAGCTATCTCTCCTTACGCGGTCGTTGCCGCTACTGTCGGGCGCCAGTTCCCCAGCGACTGCTCTGGGTGGAGCTTGGTAGCGGCTTAGTTTTTGCCTTCACCTACTGGCACTACGGACTGACCTGGGATTTTATTGTCACCGCCTTCTATGGTAGCCTCTTCATTGTGATTTTGGTCATTGACCTGGAACGGGGGCTCATTTTGAACAAAATTGTTTACCCGGCGGCGGTAATTGCGCTGATTATTGACATTTTCTGGGCTAAAGCGGGAATTGTTAACGGCGTCATTGGTGGGGCAATCGGCTTCGCCTTTCTCTTAATTCCGGTCTTGGTCTATCCCGAGGGGATGGGGTGGGGCGATGTCAAAATGGCAGCCCTAATCGGCCTGGTGGCTGGTTACCCACTGGTGCTGGTGGCTCTGCTGACTGGTGTGATGATGGGGGGTGTGGTGGCGGGGACTCTACTCCTCTTGAAAATAAGGAAACGGAAAGATGCCATTCCCTTCGGACCGTTTCTCTCGCTGTCAACGATACTCACCCTTTACTGGGGGCAGGATATTCTGGACTGGTATCTCAGGCTGTTCTAGCGTGCCTCCACCTCACTGCTAAGCTGGGCGACCTCATCCCGGTCGTTGCAGAAGGCAAGGAGGTTTTCTGTGCTGATGATTCGTTTGTGATATAGGTCGACTAGCGCTTGGTCCAGCAACTGCATTCCCGCCTGATTGTTCATGCGGATGGTATTGGGGAGCTGGTAAATCTTGCCTTCACGGATAAGGTTTTTCACTGCCGCGTTTGCCAGCATAATTTCTACTGCGGCTACCCTTCCGGTGTTGTACGCTCTGGGGATGAGACACTGACACAGAATCCCCAGAAGCAGTGATGCTAGGCGGCTCTGGGCGAGATAGCGTTCGTGGGGTGGGAAGAGGTCAATGACGCGTTCCACTGCCTGGGAGGCGCTGGGGGCATGACCGGTGGTCAGCACCAGGTGTCCCGTCTCGGCAACGGTCAGCACCGCGGCAGCGGTCTCCAAATCTCTCATTTCGCCGACCAGGATGACATCAGGGTCCTGCCGCAGTATGTGTCTCAGCGCCTCAACAAAAGAGTGGGTATCAACGCCAAGTTCCCGCTGAGTAACGGTGCATTTGTTATTGGTGTACACGTATTCAATGGGGTCTTCAATGGTAACCACCCGGCGGCTCCTGATGCCATTGAGATAATTAATCATGGCGGCGAGGGTAGTGGACTTACCACTTCCAGTGGGACCGCTGACGATTATCAAGCCCCTGGGTCGGAGGACAAGCTCTTTGCACACCTGGGGCAGTTCCAGTTCGTCAATGGTGGGAATAGTCAGCGGCAACAGGCGAATGGAGAGGCAGGTCGTCCCGCGCTGTTTTGAAACGTTACAGCGGATTCGTGCGTAGGGCAGAGAATAGCCAAAGTCCAGCTCCAGACGGCGCTCAAACTCCTGTTTTTCTCTATCGGTGACTAACTGGCTGAAGCACTCGTCAACTTCCTCGGCGGCAAGGGGTGGTGCATCAGGTAGAGGGTCAAGGGAGCCGTCAATACGCAATAGTGGCGGCCTGTCAGCCACCAGATGCACGTCTGACGCGCGCTTGGCAATGGCGATATTGAGTAAGGGGAAAATGTCCACTATTTTCACCCTCCCGACTTAAGCGACAGGGTAAAGTCCATCGCGTCCTCAACTTTACTCAGGCTCGTAATTGTAATCTCAGAAAATCGGTTGCTGGCATCCAAACTCTCAAGATAGGATAAAACCTCTTTCTCGCTCAGGGCTCTGCCTTTGATGGTCAGTGTGCCCTTGGACTGACTAATTACGGTGAGGTTGACACCAGCTGGCACTTTCTTCACCGCTGTGTCCAGGTTAACATTTAGGCTGGTCTTCTGGCTTTCAATACTGTCAACGGCGGCAATGAAATTTTTGCCTGAAGTCTCGGCGTTGGCAATCTTTTTCTCCAGCTCAGCGATTTTATTCTTCAGGTCCTGTGCCTGCTGTAGTTTCTGCTGAATGAGTTGTGTGGTGGTGTCCAGTTGCCCGTGAATCTGCGCCACATTTGCCGAGGCATTCTGAATAATCATTACCATGAAGGCGAGCAGACCCACGGCTATTGCCATCGCTGGTGGGGCAATGACTCGGGGCAGGGAAATGGGCTTGGGGCGGTAGGGAATAGGCAGGATGTTCAGATTGGTGACCAGAGGTACCGGGCGACTCTCCCAAGCCAACTCTTTAAGCACCAGCCCGATATTGACCATATACCGATTGGGGTCAAGCCCTTCGGGGACCGGTAGCGGCGAGGGCAGAATGAAGACCGGATGACCGAGGTCGTCAGAGAGCGCCTGGCACAGGTCCGGCTCGTCTGCCAGCGCCCCGGAGACAAAAACGGACACACTGGAAAGGAGCGGTTTTTCCGGGTTATTGGAGTCAAAGAACTTGATGGTGCGGACCAGTTCCTCTCTAATCAGGGGCAATTTTTCCTGCCAGACAAGCGATTCTCCGGGCAGGGACACGGTTCGGATGGGCTGGGGTATTCCCTCTGCCATGATAACAATGTCAAATTCCGTGGGCTGGACATCAACGATAATTGCGGTCTTATCCCTGACCACCCGGGCGAGGAGGAGGGGCTTCATATCCATCAGCTGTGTTTTCAGCCCGGCTTGATGGAGCATTTTGAACAGGGCATCCGCCGATTTAGTCGGGATAGCGACGAGAAAAACCTGAGTTTTGCCTTCTGGGGAGGAAATGGGCCCCCAGGAAAGGTAAAGCTGTTCCAGCGGCACGGGCAGCAGTCTCTTTGCCTCCCGCCGTACTGCCTCGTCCAGCATGTCTCTGGGCAACTGGGGGAGGATGATGGGGCGGGAGAGACAGTGCAGTCCGCTTATCCCCACCACCACCTTATTGTCCTTCACTTTCTGGGCTTTCAAAATCTGCATAATCTTGGTGGCGACCTCTGCCTCACGGAGGATAACAGCGTTCTTCACCAAGCCGGGTTGCAGTGGCACGTCTACCCACTTCTTGATTTTTCTGCCGCTCGTTACCAGCAGCCTGATGCTCGTGTCCTCTATGTAGAGAGTAACTATCTTCTTTGCCATGCCTAACCCTCTTGGTAAGTATAGATGGATAGCTGAATATTGACCGTCGGCTTGTCTCCGGTGGTAGGGTCAGGGATGGATATTTCCACTGACTTTACCACGCCGGTCGTGAGTTCATCATTCAATCGGCTCACAAACCTGACCAGCGCCGGGACATCACCTTTAGCCTTGGCAGTCAGCGCCAGTGCCGAGCATTTGACTCCTTCCAGGTTGACGCTGGTCATTCCTGGCGAGTTGACCTCAGTAACCTCTACCCCATAGGTTCCGGCAAGCTTGAACAGAGTGTTGCCAATTTCAATGCTGTCAATCGGCTGGGAGAGGAGTTTGCGGTCGGTTTCCGATTGGGAGAGTGTCTGGCTCAACTGTTTTTCAAGGTCAGTCTTTTTCTGAGTCAACTGGTCAATCTGAAACCCGTTCAGTTTCACCTGGGCTGTAACCAGTTCCTGGTTCAGTTGTCGTTGCTGGACGACTTGCTTGGAACGGACAGCGCCCAAGCCAATCAGAGCAATGATAAAAATGCCGATGATGAGGAATAGCCAGCTGGTCTTACTTAGTCTCAATTTCTACTCCTTAGTAATTTACTGTCTGCCAGGAAATGATGTAGATATCTTCGGAATTAATTAACGCATCAGCGACAATTCTGGCTGTCGTCTTGCCATCTTCAACGCGTCGGGCGATAGCCGTAATTCGGTTCAAATCCCCGCTAATCTCGCCCACCACCCAAATATCCATGCGGTTGACAACCACCCAGGTATAATTTCCTTCCAGCTCCCCGGTGCCGATGATATAGAAAGTTTGGGTGGCTACCGGGTTTTGCTTCGAAACGCTGGGCATTGGCGTGCCAAAGTCCCAGTTGATCATCTCGGCGCCCATTGAGTCGATAACAATTTCAGGTTCGTCTTCGGACAGATTGCTGGCAAAGCTAGCCGCTGAGCCTTCGTCATAACTATAGTTCGGCGGTAACCTGGCGCCAATTGCTTCCATATGTATAACCGGCTCTCCTTCGTTAGGCACCCACGTGACTGTGATGGTGTATTTATATTTGTCAACCTCTTCATCCCAGACTATCTGCCCGGCGATATCAAGATAATCCTCATAGTGCACACCGGGCTCAACTAACTCCCCGAAGTAGAGAACGTAATACCCTTTGGTTTCGGTTTCAATAGTTACGGTCATATTGTTCAAGTTATCCGTCAATTGTGCCGGTGGCGGGATAACTCTTTGCAGACTCCAGAGTGCATTTTCAATACCAGCATCAGCGGCATAAGTCCCCTTCATTCCTTGCGCCAGACTCCGGCTGCCATTCAGGCTGCTGGTAGAGTAATTAAGGCTGGGCACAATAGTCAATGTACCGATTGCCAGCAGGGCTAAAACCAGCGGCAGAGTCTGCCCCTTTTCACTTTTCCACTGCTTCAAGAAATTCATCATACGCATCTACATACCGGGCCGGTGAACAATCTTGTATTCTTTGGACTCAATCTTGTCCTTAATAATTGAAGTCAGCTTAACGGTGAGCACCGGGGCGGCATAGTTAGCTCGGCTACTCTGCTCGGGCTGGGCGGGGTTATAATAAATCTTCTCTGCCACCAGCACCAGTTCATTGGCTCCCGCGCTGCTCCAGTGCCGCCGCATCAGTTTGCCCGTATTGCCGCTCACGTCTTGGAAAAAATAGGTCGCGGAATGACGGATATCCTGATTAACGTAATCTCGCTCTACCCAGTTCAGGATTAAGAAATTGGGTGGCGTCAGATTGTCTGTTTGAATGCTCTCTGACATCAGGGCATCCCGACTAATCCAGTGTCCGGCGTTCTCTACCTGACGGACGGCGGACATATAGCTATTACCACGTTCAGCGCCTTTTAAGACCTGAAAGGTAGCCGCCGCACCAGCACCGCCGATAGTCACCATAATCACCATGGCTACCAGAAGTTCAACAAAAGTAAAACCCTTCTCCCCGGATTTCATCGGTCCACCTTATATCCTTCCAGACGAAGGATGACGTTACCAGAGCGGCTGACAGTGACCGTAATCTTCTGGATGCCGTCATCAGGAGTGTGGAGCGGCTGAGCAGTAATCACCACCGAGTAGTTAAGGTAGTCTTTGTTGCTGGGGAGAGGCTCCGCAGAGTAGGTGGCGGCACCACTGACATAGCTGGCGTTTTTCACCGACTCCATTTGACTCCAGGCGATACTCTCGGCGGTTGCCTGTTCATCGGCTAAAACGACAGCTTTAGATGTGGTCGCCAGCCCGCTGAGAAAGGTTACGCCGACAGCACCAAGAATCGCCAGCGCCACTGCCGTCTCCACCAGACTCGTCCCTATTTCATTTCGCCGTAATTTTCGGATTAGACGCACCATTTAAATGCCTTTCCCATACAGGGAGTACATTGCTGAAGTAAGTGCCAGGGCAATAAGCCCGATAATGGCACCAATAAGTAAGGTCATCGCTGGCTGGATAAGGGCAATGAGTGACTTGGTCCGGTCTTCAGCATCTGCCTCGTAGCTCCGCGCAACAGCTAGCAAGGTGGTATCCAGGTTACCTGTTTCTTCGCCCACCTTGACCATTTGCACCATCATCGGCAGGAAGAACTTGCTTTTTGCCATCGGTATGGACAGACCTTCGCCTTTCACCATATCTCGCTGGACTTCTACCATTGCCTGTGCGATGGCTTTGTTGCCACTTCCCTGAATCACCAGAGTGACCGCCTCCGTAAGTGGTAGACCGGCGCGGAAGAGGAGCGCCAGACTCTGGCAGTAGCGGGCGAGCTCGGTGAAATGGCTGATTTTGCCAGTGAGGGGCAGGCGGAGTATTAGCTCGTCCCACTTGTATCTGCCGCCGGGCGTGCGGACATAGACCATCACCAGAGTCGCCAGCATCAGCAAGCCAATCATAAGGTAAGAGCCGTTATTCTTGAGCTGATTGGCAGTATTGATGAGTATTTTGGTCGGACCGGGCAGTTCAACGCCCAGCGAGTCATACAGATTGCCAAAAGCGGGCAGAGCATAGGTCACCAGTATGATGATAACGATGACGGTGACGATGGAGGTAATTAGGGGGTACATCAGGGCATTTTTAACATTCTTGGCGGTAGTGACTTCCTTCTCCATATAGTCGGCGATTTGCCTGAGCACTGTTTCCAAGCTCCCCGTCTGCTCACCGACACTAACCAGTCGGCAGTACATCGGGGAGAAAACACTGGGGTGCTTGTTCAGAGCTAGCGAGAGCTGGTTGCCAGCACGGAGGTCGGCGATGACATCGCTCAGAACATTTTTCATTGTCCGATTGGATGCCTGGTCCCTCAGCATCTCCAGACAGCTAATGATGTCAATACCCGATTCAAGCAACATAGCTAGCTGACGGAAGAGCAGTATTACTTCGGTGGGTCTAACGCGGAAGAAGGAGTTCGCCAGTCTGTCCAGTCTGATAAAAGGAACGAAGGGCTTGAGGTTGACGACCTTATAGCCGGCATAGTTCAGCAGTTCGGTGGCTGCCTCTTCACTCCGGGCAGTCAGCTTGCCCTTGACTAGCTCTCCACTCTCCCGGTAAGCAACGTACTGATAGACCATAATCGCTCCAAAAACCTATTCAATAGCGTAGGCATTGCGCAGGACTTCCGAGGGGGTGGTGATATCTGCCTTGACCTTTATCATCCCGGCACCAATCAGGGGAATCATGCCTTCCTTGACCGCCTGCGTGTGCAAGTCGGCAGCGGTGGTGCCATTCAAGACCATCGTGCGGATGTTATCGCTGACGTGCAGGACTTCAAAAAGGCCGGTGCGACCCTGGTAGCCGGTGTTGGCGCACGATTTACAACCGGCGCCGTACATGAACTGCTTGCGCTCTTCACCTATCTCACGTTTGTAGCTGACCTGTTCAATCAATGGTGCTTCCACAGGGCGAGCGCATTCGGGGCAGATTCTCCTTACCATTCGCTGTGCCACGACGCCGATAAGGGCGGAAGAGACGAGGAAGGGCTCAATGCCTAAATCAAGGAGTCGCAGCACCACACCGACGGCATCGTTAGCGTGGATAGAAGATAAGACAAGGTGCCCGGTGAGTGCCGACTGAATTGCGATTTTGGCGGTCTCGGCATCACGTATCTCGCCAACAAGAATCACGTTAGGGTCAAGGCGGAGAATGGACCTCAGTCCGCTGGCAAAGGTCAGTCCCGCCCTTGGATTGACTTGCACCTGATTGATGCTCTTGAACCGGTATTCCACCGGGTCTTCAATGGTAATAATGTTGCGCCCGTGGTGGTCTAAGCAGTTGAGGGAGGCGTAAAGAGTGGTGGTCTTGCCAGCGCCGGTGGGTCCGCTGACCAGAATCATGCCGTGGGGTACTTTGAGCATCTCTTCGTACTTAGATAGGCCAGCCGGCAGAAAGCCTAACTCAGTGAGTTTTATATTGAGCCGGGACTTATCCAATAGCCGGAGTACTGCCATTTCACCATAGACGGTGGCAATGGTGGCAACTCGTATGTCCACCGCCTTTCGGGCCTTGGTCTTAATTGAGAATTGACCGTCCTGTGGGCGGTGGTGGTCCGCGATGTTCATATTTGCCAGAATCTTGATGCGTGAAATAAGTGGGGTGGCGGTCTTCAGGGGGAGGGAAAGCATATCGTGCAGAGTGCCATCAATGCGGTAGCGTATCTGCAATTTGTCTTCCTGAGGCTGGATGTGAATATCGGAGGCACGAGCCTTGACCGCTTCTTCTATCGTCAGGGTGAGGGCTTGAGCTACCGGGGCATCGGTAACGGTGTCCAGTTTAAGTAGCTGTTCAGCGGCTTCACTGGGTATTGAGATGCTGGAAATTTGCTTTTCTATCTCTTCATAGGACTGGTAATTAAAATCAATCGCTTCCTGAATTTCCTCGGTGGTGGCTAACTCGGGTTCAACGGGCATCTGTGTGCGGGTTGTCAGGGCTTCAAGGGCGATGATATCAGATGGATTAGCCATCGCCACGCGGAGAACGCCGTCACTCACCTCTAAGGGTATGGCGCAATACTTTCGGGCGAATGCTTCCGGGACGAGCTGTAACGCTTCGGGCTGTATTAAGTGCTTGCGCAGCTTGGACTTAGCGTGTGAGTCCTTCGTTGGCATGGCAGACATACTTAGCTTGGCTCCTTTTCAAGGGAACTTGCGTGCAAAACCAATCTTAGCTAGCTTTGATTACGATTACAATAGCTCTTTGGTCATAGGTAATAAGAGGGTAAAAGGTACAGCCTTCAAAGAGTGGCGTCAGCCCCTCTTAAAACAAATCTGCCCCCTCTCCTCAAGGAGATGGGGACCTAGGGGTGAGGTCAGAAATTTAATATCGGTTTAGCGCTTCCCTTCAAAAAACTTGAAGATACTGACGTAGGGCGATTGCCCGCGCTTCTGTTCTCGCTCGGCAATAGTCTCCACTAAATTGACCAGGTCTTTTGCCTGCCGGTAGCTCATAATATCAATCATCTTACCTTCAAAAGATATCGCCCCGAGCCCTCTGGACTGGGCTTCCTCAAAAGCCAGCACTACCTTCTGGGCATATTCTGCCTCCTCTGGCGATGGCGAGAATATCCGGTTCACAATCTCAATCTGGTCGGGATGGATGAGCATTTTGCCCTTAAACCCGAGTTGGAGGGCATGGCGCGCTTCTTTAGTGAAGCCTTCCTTATCGGTCAGGAGTCCGAAAAATGCCGTATCCAGCGCTGGCACCCCCGCGGCACGACTGGCAACCACTGTCTGCGAGCGGGCATACAGAAGCTCGGTCTGTTCCGGGGATAGGGCAGCCACACTCCGCCCCAGGTCGCGGTAATAATCGCCTGCCCCGAACCCCACCGCTACCGTGCGCACACTGGCGGCAGCAATTTCATAGGCATTTATCACGCCCTTTGCCGTCTCAACAAGGGGAATTATCTTGAAAGTGCCTGATTCCAGCCCGAGCGCCTTCTCTCTATCCTCCAGCATACCTGCTACCTCACCGACATCCGCTCCTTCCTCCGCTTTTGACAGAACAATGCCGTCCAGGTCTTTCGTGGCAACATATTTGATGTCCTCAGCCGTCAGCTTGGTGGTGAGAGCATTGATGCGGACAAAGATATAAGCCCCGCCCGACTTTACCGCGGGCATTGTGTCGCGCACCAGTATCCTAGCTGTTTCTTTGTCGGGGAGGGGCACGGCGTCCTCCAGGTCAAAGATAATCGCGTCAGCGGGGAGGGTAGCCGCCTTGTGAATCATCCGCATGATGTGCCCAGGGACAAAAAGGAGCGACCTCAGAACCATCATTTTACCTCACCACCTTTCAGGATTGCCGCGATTGTGGTGGCGATTTGTTGCGGGCTCTCCACCACCCTTGCCCCCGCCCCCTCCAGAGCTTTCACCTTGCTCTCCGCCGTGCCGCGACCGCCCTCAATAATGGCGCTGGCGTGAGAGAACCTCATCCCCTTAGGCAATGTCCGACCCGAGATATAGGCGACCAGCGGCTTGGTAAATAGTCCTTCTTTAATTACCTCGGCGGCTTCCTCTTCCGCCACTGTCCCGATTTCCCCAAACAGAACCACTGCCTTCGTATCCCCGTCTTTCTCAAATAACGGCAAGAGTTCAGCAAAGGTCGAGCCCACGATTGGCTCTGCTCCGATGTGAATTCCCGTGGTGATCCCGATTCCCGCTTTCATCAGACTCCAAGTCACCGTGCTCGTCTGGCCACCGCTCCGCGACACCACCCCCACGGGGCCGGGTCGGAAAATCTCCCGCGCAAACTCTCCGCTACCTCCCAGCCAGCCCATCGCTGCCCTTTCCGGGCTGATTAAGCCCAGAGAACCGGGACCGATGATTCGGCTGTCTTTCTTGCGGGCGCAGGCGACCATTTCCAGAATATCGTGGAGGGGGACGCGTTCCGCGGGAACAAGGATGAATTTGACACCAGCCTCAATGGCTTCAATGACGGCGTCTTTCACCTGCGGTCCGGGGACAAAGGTTACGCTGGCATCAATTTTGCCGTGGGCTTTGAAGGCTTCTTTTACGGTATTGTAGACGGGCACGCCCCACACCTCAGTCCCACCACGCCCCGGCGTTATGCCATAGAGCACCCTGGTACCATAGTCAAGCATAAACCGGGTGCGGGCACTCCCTTCCCGACCGGTAATCCCCTGCACCATCACCGTGGTGTTTTCATCAATCAGAATTGACATTTTAGAACCCTTTAGAGCCCAATTTTGCGCCGGTATTCGTCCAGCCCGAGCATATCCAGCTCAATCTTCAAGCCCTTATTACCAAACTCCTGACAGTACATCTCGCAGGTGAGGTCTTCAATACAGCGGCGTCCCGTTTCCTCGCGACTGAATATCAGCACCGGCTTGCCTTCCTGAATACGGTACAGGGTCGTGCCGAAGAGACTGCAGGCTTTGACGCAGGCGTAGTTCTGGCAGGTCTGACACTTCTGATAGTCAATCGTTACTTTCCCGGTCCGGAAGGGGAACTCAAGAATGCTCATTTACTCACTCCTTTTGAGCCTGTGATACTCTTCAACCATCTCTCGCATCCGCTCGGCAATAAAGTCCACGTTATATACGTAGTCGCGTCCGTATAGCTCAATTCGGGCGGGAAGGTCTTTAAGTCCCTCCCTCATTACTTCCAGGGATTCCGCCTCTTTGTTGCCGGCGATGAGGATGATGACCGGAAAGCCGGGCTTGTCCTTCAGCTCTTCTCGTAGTGCTTTGACGATGGCATGGGCATGATGCCACTGCTCTTGGTTGCCAATGGAAGCGCCCATCAGAATGTAACAATCGATGTTCGGCTGGGAAAAGATAATCTTGATGATGCGGTAGACCTTGGAGGCGGTGGGGTTACCACTGGTGTCGGCATAATCGGCGATTTTAAGCCCGTGCCGTATGAGGGCGTCGGCACCGAGCATCGCCCCACCCCCACCCAGCCCATGGAAACCAACGTAGCCCTCGCCGGGCTTAAAGCCCTGTGCCATCTGGACGAAGTAGCCGATGCCGCGGTAGTCCTTGTCCTCAACCTTCCAGGCAATTTGTTCCAGCTCCGTCGGCGGACGACCGATATCGCGGGGGTAGTCTATTGCCAATTCGGGGTGCTTGAAAACAGAGGCTTCATCAATAACGATGTGGCAGTCGGCGGCGTAGACTCTATCTTTCTGGGTGATGACGATGGGGTTAATTTCGGCACTGCGGGCGCTGTACTCACGGAAGACTTGGTACAGTCCGGATATTACATTGCTTAAAGCCTCTTGCCGGGAACCGGAAACACCCAGCTTGGCAATCAGTCCCTTGGTATCTTTCTTTGACAGTCCAGCAAGGATGTCTACGTTGAGCGTGGCTACTTTTTGCGGGAATTTGGCAGCGATTTCCTCAATGCCGGTGCCGCCTTTGGTGCTGAACATTACCACCGGACCTTTGACCCGGTATGAATCATTGACGATGACGCTGGCATAGCATTCATCTTTAATCGCCAGCTTTTCCTCAACGAGAACCTTCTCTACCTTCAACCCTTTGATATCTGTGCTGAGCAATTCGGCGGCGACTTTTTCTGCCTCCACGGCATCAGTGGCAAACTTGATACCGCCTGCCTGCGCCCGACCGGTCACGCCCACCTGGGCTTTGATGACCACTGGTTTGCCCAGTCTTCTGGCAATGACACCGGCTTCAGCGGGCGTTGTGGCAACATCACCTTCAGGTATCGGCACGCCGAGGCTTTTTAACAGCCTCTTTCCCTGATACTCAAATAGCTTGGGCATGGCACTCTCAATTGCTGATTATAGCTAATTCGTCTGGTTTTGACCAATTAGGGGGGTCCCAGCCGTAAAATTACGGATTTTCCGAGCTTCCTTTACTGACCTCAACGCAGCCAAAGTCTATACCGAGAGAGTTGCGCCGGACAGGAGCTCAGTGGGCACAACGATGATAACCTAATTGCTTGTTTCTTTTTTGGTGCGGTATACTTCATACCAATATCAGGCAATCGTTACGGGAGGTAATCGTGAGCAAGAAAGTCTGTGTTATCAAAGGTGATGATGCTTCCCCGGAAGTGGTCCTGCCGACCGTTGACATCTTGGAGAGCATGACAATGGATATTGAGTTTATCCCTACTGCCGTAAATGACGAAGCCTTAGCCAAGTACGGAGAGGTCTTTCCCGCCTCAGCCAAGAAGGCGATTGATGAATCCGATTGTGCTCTCTTTGGCTCAACGCGAGTTCTCACCGGTGTCCATGCCTACTTACGCTGGGGGAAAAGGTGCTACGCCAATATCCGCCCCACCAAGTATATGCCGGGGATGAGAAGCCCCCTCAAAAATCCCGAGGGTATTGATTTTGTTATTGTCCGTGAGAATCTGGAGGGCTTATATCCCGGGTTTGAGGGTGCTATCAGACTTCTGGCGCCGCTCAAATTGTACAACGAAATGACGGGAATGACTCTGGACACTAAAGCTAAAGGCAAGTTTGCCGTCAAAATCACGACCGAGGCGGAGACAAAGCTCATCTGCGAGTCAGCCTGCAAGGTGGCTCTGGAGCGCCAAGCCAGAGGTGGCAGGGGCAAGGTAACTGTTGCCTGCAAATATAACGTTCTAACTCAATCGGATGAGATGTTCCGTCGCATCGCTGAGGAGACAGTGAAGAGCTATCCCAGGCTTACTTTTGAGCAGGTCATTGTGGATAACTTCTGCCAGCAGATGATTATTAATCCCCACCGGTACGATGTGGTGGTGATGTCCAATGAGCACGGCGATATTCTTGCCGATGGGGCGGCGGCGCTGATTGGGGGCTTGGGGATAGCACCTAATGCCTGCATCGGTAAAGGCTACGCCTATTTTGGTTCCGTCCACGGCACTGCGCCGGACATCGCCGGGATGAATACCATCAACCCCACCGCGATGATGCTCTCCGCCGTTATGATGCTAGAGTATCTTGATTTTAAAGCTGCGGCATCCCGGTTAGAGAGTGCCATTTATGCTGTCTACCGAGAGGGGCAACACCTCACCCGCGACCAGGGTGGCAAAGCAACCACGACCGAATTCTCTGAGGCAGTGAAAGCCCATTTATAAGGAGGTGCCTAGTGGTTCTTAGTGCAAATAACGGTCTATATCGGGTAGGCGCCACAGGTCCGGCAGAATGAGGCGTCTTCTTTAACGCCAGAGCCACAATCGGGGCATGTCTTGGCACCACTGGCTCTGGCACCGGGAAGACCGAATATACCCCGGTAAATTTCGTAGTAAAAGAGGTGTTCTTTACTCCGGATAACGACACGTTCTTGGGTAAGATATTGCGCCTTCTTTTGACTGAACTCCTCATTAGAAATTTTAGCCTCATAAACGGTCGGCAAAACGGTGGTGCCGCTACCCACTTCAACTGGTGCCTTGACTCTCCAGACAATTTCCCTGGGCATGATATTTTCAAAAGCCTTGCGCAAGACCCACTTGCCCCACACCTGCCCGCCCTCGCTTCTTATTTTCAAGCTGACGTCTATTTTTGTGGCGAATTCTTTGAATTCCGGGTCCAGGAATGGCAACCTGACGTCCAGACCCAGTTCTCTGCCCAAATAGATTGAAGAGAACCTCATTTGAGTCCACATCTTTTTCAGGGCGCTATCCAATTTCTCTCCGTTCAGCCCGAAAAGGAAGCTGTAGCCGCCGAAAAGTTCATCACCGCCATCTCCGGTCATAATGGAGGACATGCCAAGGTCTCTGCCCGTTTTGAGGGCGACATATATCGCCGCGCTATTGCGGACTTCCATCGGGTCAAAGGTTTTCATCACCCGGACTACCGCTCTGATAGCCTCGTTCAGTTCTTCTTCACCAAAATAGTGAAGATGGTGCTTGAGTCCCAGACGACTAGCTACGAGCTTGGCACACTCAACATCGGGTGCCGGGGCATCACGCAGGGCAACGGTAATACCGTGCGGTTTGCGCCATTTTGCTGCCAGGTAAGCGATTATCGCGGTGTCCAGCCCACCGGAAAGGAGAAGCCCATCGCTCAGATTACGTTTGACACTTTCTTCCAGGGCTTGAACCAGGGTATCGTAATTAAAAGCAAGTTCTGGCGTATATTCTCCTTCAGGAAGTTGGGTTGGGTGGGGTGACCCTGACCGGCAGTCCCGCCACCATCAGGTAGACTTCATCAGCACACCTGGCGAGTGTCTGGTTTACTTTGCCGAGCAAATCGCGGTAGAGCCGACTGACTCTGTCGGCGGGTACCAAGCCCAAACCAATCTCGTTGGTCACGATGATGAAACTGGCATCGGTGTCTCTGATACACTCAATCAATGAATTCACCTCGCGGGCAACTTTTTCCTCAATCACAGCTTCGTTCTGTGGACCGGTCTGATAGCTGCAGTCGTTAAAGATATTGTTGAGCAGTAAGGTGACGCAATCCAGAACCACTGTCCTGGAGCGACCAATTTCTTTTCGGATATGGTTACTGACGTCAGTGGTAACTTCAAGAGTGCTCCAGTCCGCCGGTCTTTCCTTTTGATGCCTTTCAATGCGCTGTTTCATTTCGTCATCGCCGGCGGTGGCGGTCGCCACGAAGAGCACCGGCTTGTCAGACCCAGCCGCCAGTTCCAGAGCAAAGCGGCTTTTCCCGCTTCGGGCGCCCCCGATAATAAGGATACACTTTTTATTCAACCCCAGCCTCCGTCAATTACCTGGGCTTCAAATCGCATTTCAGAATTTCCAGAAACCGCTGTCCGTCCTTTAACGTTTTGTCTGTTTCCAGAATGGCGACCCGCTGGCGAAAGAAAGGACCATCAATAACGAAAGTATGGTATTCGCCAGCCTCCCCGCAGGGTGTTATTTCCTTGGTTTTTCTCAGTTCATTTAAGTCGGCAACAAAGCTCCGGTCTATCCGGCGTCCCAGCCATTCTTCACCAAAAAGGTCGGCTTTAGCGGCAACTAAAACCGCCTCAAATCCGGAAGCAATATAGTCCCCCAGCAATTTCTCCTGGTCTTGCCCCCACAGGGGTAAATAGGCAGTGAAGCCAGCCTGGTGACACACCCGTTCCACCCACTCCCGGTGTTCCTCCATATCAATGTCGCCGAAGACGCCGCCAGTTACGCCTTTGCGTTTCAATTCTTGCAGCACCGCCACAAAATTCGCTTCATAGGCTTTTGACACCGTCTGGCGCTGGACGAGCGGGATGCCGATAGCTCGCGACTGTATTTGCAGCACCTCGGAGGACAGCCCATGCGTCCAGGACATTTTGCCATCTTCAGTTGCCATATTGAGCAGGTAGCGGACTTTGAGACCATTCGCCATTGCTTTATAGCAGGCAAAACTGCAGTCCTTGCCCCCGCTCCATGAGACGAAAACTTGCTCCATCACTTCCTCCTGAACTCCTTTTATTTTAGATGAGATATATCATTCAATCGGCTTATCACGGCAATCTCCGGACAGGTATTAATTACACTGACTGATGCTAGGTCAAGCTGGATTTGCCGCCAGTGCTGTGGGTCTATCCCCAGCAGGGAACAAATCAGGAATCGCAACGGTCCGCCGTGAGCGACAATAAGGATAGTCTGCTCCGGCTGAGGCTTCAATCGGTCTAAGAATCGACGGACACGCTGTCCAAACTGGTCAGCGCTTTCACCACCGGGGAATTCCAGGCGAGCCGTCTTGTCAAGGAATAGTTTCGCCACGCTGGGATAAAGACGCTCCACTTCCCCAAAAGTCAGTCCCTCCAGTTTCCCATAGTTGATTTCCCTCAGCTCGGGGCAGGTAATAACTGGTTTTTGCTGCTGGCGGGCGATAATTTCAGCTGTCTTTGCGGCACGTCTCAGGTCGCTGGAGTAAATTGTGTCAATGCTTTCCGCTGCCAGATAGTCCCCTAGCATCTCGGCTTGGCGATAGCCCAGAGCACTGAGGTCGGCATCAGTGTGACCTTGAAGCCTGCCGGCATGATTTAGTTCCGTTTCACCGTGTCTTACCAGAAATATCCGTGACAAAGTCGCCTCCAGCTACGCCAGGTTCAGCCACTGGCTGTGAGCGAGCATACTCACCAGAATCAGAATCCAGACCTCGGTTATCTCGTTTATTGCTCCATAGGTATCGCCGGTAAGCCCGGCGAACTTACGCTTCAAACAAGTTGCCACCAGGACAATCAAGAGCCACGTCGCCGCCAGCACGGCGGGACCAACTAGATAAAAGTAAGCCAGGTTGCCCCACCAAGCCCACCCGATAGCCACGGCTAAGGCAGTGATGGTTGCCAGTGTCAGTGCCTGCCAATCGGTCTCCTCTTGGAACGTTTTCCCCAAGCCGGAGGGCTTGGCATAGGGATAGGCGAAGATGGCATAGACCATCGCCCAGCGTCCGGCAACTGGCATCAGCACTAATGTTGCCGTCAGTAGTGAGCCGGGGATGCTGTTCAATGAGATATATTTGGTCAGGAGCAGACAGCTGACACCAATAACCCCGAAGCCGCCAGCACGGCTATCGTCCATTATCTGCCACCTTTCTTCGGGGGTCCGGTGCCCACCTATCCCATCACAGGTATCAAGAAAGCCGTCAAGGTGCAGTGCACCGGTAATTATCACTAAGGCAACAATCAGCAGGATGTTGACGACTGGTGGCGGAAGCAGGAGACTGAGAAGCCAGTTCAAACCGACTAGGACAAGACCGATAATAACGCCGACCAGCGGGAAGTAGCCGGCGGACCGTTTTAGCTCCTCTAGGCGGGGTTCCCGCAGCCAGCCCAAGCGAAAGATGGTCAGAAATCTCAGCGCGGCTAGGAGGGTCATTTCTTTGCCTCGTCTTTTTCGGAGACTCCGGCTTCAGTAAAGGTAGCCATTTCGCCCAGGATTCTTGCCGCTGCCTCGGCGAGGAAAATTCCCAGAGCCGCGCCGGTGCCTTCCCCCAGTCGCATGCCTAAGTTGAGTAGTGGCTTTAGCCCGAGGTACTTTAAGAGCAAAGGGTGACCGGCTTCAGCCGAAACGTGGGAAGCAATGAGGAAGTCCTTCAGACGGGGGCACAATGCGCTGGCAATTAGTGCCGCGGCACCGGTAATAAAGCCGTCCAGAACTACAGGGAGACGGTGGGCGGCGGCGCCCAGCATCACCCCGACTAGCCCGCCAATCTCAAAGCCACCCACCTTCGTCAGCACATCTAAAGGTTGTTTGGGGTCGGGTCGGTTTACGGAGAGGGCTTTTTGAATTACGGCAACTTTGTGGGCTAATTGCTCATCGGTGAGACCGGTGCCTCTGCCAGTGACTTCAGCGACCACTTCTCCTGTAATGGCAGCGCAGATGGCACTGCTGGCGGTGGTATTGCCAATACCCATATCGCCGACGCCGACTATGTCCAGACCTTTAGCGATTTCAGCTTGGATAATATCAATGCCGGTTTCTACCGCTCTTATTGCCTGTTTCTCTGTCATGGCTGGTCCTAAAGCCATATTCTGGGTGCCGTAAGCAATTTTCCGGGAAAGGAGGCGGGGGTGACTTTTCAGCTCGGAGGCGACGCCCAAATCAGCCACAACCAGTCGGGCGCCGACCTGCTGGGCGATGACATTGATTGCCGCCCCACCACGGAGAAAGTTATGGACCATCTGAGCGGTAACTTCCTGGGGCCAGTTACCCACTTTTTCAGCAACAACCCCGTGGTCGCCTGCCATGGTGATAATCACTTTATGCTTGATTTGGGGGATGGGCTTCACCTGAATGCCTGCCAGGTGGACAGATAGTGCCTCCAGTCTGCCCAGGCTACCCTGCGGTTTGGTCAATTGGTCCTGCCTCACCTGGGCTTGAGCCATGGCTTCCTTGTCCAGAGGTCTAATCATTTCAACTATGTCGGATAAGGTTGACATTCGCTCTCCTCTTTTTTAAATAAGCCCTTTGAGTTCTCCGTTTTCCTTAAGGGAACGGATGGTGGCGATAAACTTACGGCAATCAGGCAAGGTGCGTGGGGCAATACGGATATGCTCGGGAAGCCCGAAGGAAGTACAGTCGCGCACCATGATGCCGTGTTGGAGTAACTCAGCACGGAACTCGGTAGCCCTTTTCACCCGCACCAGGAAGAAATTCGCTTGGGAGGGGACCAGAGTGAAACCAAGCGAATGAAGTTCACGCACGAGGAACTGCTTCGCTTCTCTTATTTTTCTCTGGCACTGCTCCAGGTAGCCGGGCTGTCCCAGAGCGGCTATTCCCGCCTTTTGTGCCCCAATATTGACGTTCCACGGCGGGCAGACCCGGTGCAAATGACCGACAATTTCCTGACTGGCAACGAGGTAGCCGAGTCGCAGACCGGTCAGGGCGTAGTCCTTGGTCATTGAGCGCAAGATAATCGCGTTGCCTCGTTGAACTAACTCCAGACTCGCCCAGGTCTCATCAACAAAAGCGATGTATGCTTCATCCAGAATCAGCAGGCAATCTGCCGCTGCATCCAGAATGGTCTCAATCTCATGCCGTGAGAAATACTGACCGGTGGGATTATTCGGATTACAGATGAAAATGCCTTTGGGATGATGTTGCCGGATGAGAGTGGCTATATCTTCCAGGTTAAGAGTCAGGTTGTCTTCGGCTCGGGCGCCTTGCCTCAGTACCTTCGCTCCCACAATATGGCAGGCGACCTCATATTCGCTATAGGTTGGTTCTGGAATCAGAACTGTGTCGCCGGGGCTGAAGTAAGTCAGGGCGATGAGGCGGATAAGTTCGGTGGTGCCACTGCCCGCCAGTATGTTCTCTTGAGGCACACCCAGCTTAGCCGAGAGTGCCTGTCTCAACTCTGTTGTCTCGGAATCAGGGTAGCGGTTGATAGTAGCGGTTGTCAGAGCTTTTCTTACCCCTGGTGGTAACGGAAAGGGATTGGTACAGACGCTGAAGTCAAGCACGTCCTCCGGATTAAGCCCGAGGGACTTCAATTCTGCCCAGTTCGGTCCGCCGTGATGAGCGGGTTTTAAGTTTTGTACTTCCGGTCTAGGTAGTATAGACAAGCTGAATTACCCCCGCAGTAAAACACAATGCTGCCCAAGTAGCGGCAACCATCCATGTCAGATTCACTGAAGCATTAATGGTTTCCGGGAGAAGCGGCGCACCCACCTCACCCAGTTTGTAGTAGCCGACCTTTTCTAGCTGGACATCAAGCGCCCCGGCGATTGCTGACATGGGCCAGCCGGAGTTGGGGCTTGCCGTCCGAGAATGGTGGTTGAAGGTCACCCGCCAGGAGTTCCGGACATTGCGCCGGGACAGGAACGCGGCGAGCACAATTAGCAGTGCCGATAGCCTTGCTGGAATGAAATTCAGCACATCGTCCAGTCGGGCGGCAAACTTGCCCAGATACTCATATTTCCCGCGGTAGCCAATCATCGCATCCAGGGTGTTGGCGACACGGTAGGCAATTGCACCCGGGACACCAAAGAACAAAAAGTAGAACAGAGGCGCGACAAAGCTATCAGAGATATTCTCCGCCACCGACTCCACCGCCGCCGATACTAGCAGTGGTTGGGACAAATCTTTGGTGTTTCTGCCCACCAGGGTGCGTAACTCAAAGCGGGCTTTGTCCAGCTCCTCATTTACCAGGAGTGTCTTTATTTTTGTCGCTGCGCGGATTAGCTCTTTAAGAGAAAAAGCTGACTTGAATAGCACCGCCCCGGCGACCACATACGTCACAGGACTGAGGCTCCTCAAGTAAGTGAGCACGAAAAAGGCAGGTATAGCAAACAGCCCGATGGTGAACAGACTTATCATCGCGCCGTAAATGAATTGCACCAGTGGGTGCTGACCCGCATTTCTCCCCGCCAGAAAAGAAATAACCTTGCCCATCCCCACCACCGGGTGAATAACCCGCGGCGGCTCCCCGAAGACTAGGTCAAGAGCCAGGGCGAGGACCAGTATTATTAAATTGTCCAAGGAATTGAGCAATATCTTACCCTCCTTGGTCTGGGGCGCGTCGCCGATTACCCGCGGTAAGTAAGACAGTGGGGAGTTCGTTTACCGGGTGAGGATAAACACAGTTTTGGGCTCCATAAACCTCTTGGATGTACCGCTTAGTAATCACTTCTTCTGGTTTCCCTTCGGCATGAATCCGCCCGCCACATAGCATCACCAATCGGTCGCAGTACTGGGCGGCAAGGTTCAGGTCGTGGAGGGCAGTCAGCACCGTCAGATTGTTCTCCAGGCACAGTTTCTTAATCAGGTCAAGAATTTCAATCTGCCGACCGATATCCAGGTTGGCGGTTGGCTCATCCAAAAGAATCACCTTGGTCTCCTGAGCCAGCACACGGGCAATGAGCAGGCATTGTATTTCCCCACCAGAAAGCTCGCCAACTCGCCGCTCGGCGAGGGTAGTCGTCCCGGTTCTTGCCATTGCCTGCCAGGCAATCGCTTGGTCGCGCCGACCCTCGTACTGAAAAAGCCCAAGGTGGGGATTTCTGCCCATCAGCACGATTTCAAAGGCGGTGAAAGCGCTGGGGAGGAGGGGCATCTGAGGAACGACGCCCATCAGACGGGCTAAATCTCGCCTCGATATTCGGGTCAGGTCTTTGCTATCCAGGAAGATTCTGCCAGAGTGGGGCGTAATAACACGGCTCAGCGCCCGGATGACGGTTGACTTACCGCAGCCGTTTGGTCCAATAAGCCCCACCATCTCCCCCGGCATTGCCCGCAGGGTTATGCCCTTCAGGACCACCGTATGCCCGTAGCCGAGCCAGACGTCCTGCATTTCTATCTTAATCATCTTCGCCTCAGAAAAGTACCTTCTTCTTGCGCCTCAGGAGATAAAGGAAGAAGGGTGCGCCACACAGTGCCGTAATAACGCCTATCGGTATTTCTTCTGGCGTCGCGATAGTCCGTGCCATGAGGTCGGCGGCGATGAGAAAAATCGCCCCGGCGAGGACAGAGAGCGGTAGCAGAAAGCGGTAGTCAGGACCCCAGATTAGCCGCACGGCATGAGGGATAATGATACCCACGAAGCCAATTGTGCCGACGAAGGAAACCGCCGCCGCAGTAATCAGAGTCGCTGCGGCGAGGAGGATGAGTTTGAGTCTTTCTACGTTGATACCGAGCTGTTGTGCCTGCTCTTCGTCCAACTGCATCACATTGAGCGGGCGTGCGTAAAGTATCAGGAGAGCGATTCCGGCAAGCACGTAAGGTAGCACAACCTGGACTTCCGACCACCGGCTCAGGGAAAAGCTCCCCATCAGCCAGAAGATGATGCCGTGCAGTTTTTCCCCGCTGGAGATGATGAGGTAAGAAACAATTGACCCCAGCAGCGCCCCCACTGCCACCCCAGCCAGAATGAGGGTCGTCATCGGCAGAGTCTTACCCACGCGGGCTAAGCCATAGACAATTGCGGTGCCGCCGAGTGCGCCGATGAAGGCGAGTAATGGCACCATCTCGGGACCGAGCCAGCCAGAAGGGAGTAGAAAGCCAGTCACCGCACCCAGTGAAGCTCCCTGCGCCACGCCAATTAGGTAAGGGTCCGCCAGCGGATTGCGGAAGAGACCCTGATAAGTGGCACCGGCGGTTGCCAGTGCCGCACCAACCAGCCCTGCCAGAATGATGCGCGGTAAGCGTATGTCCAGGACTATTGTTGATAAGCCGCCGCTCCAATTGGGGGTGAAATCAACCAGCGGCAGCCGGGAAAAGAGTATGGCGAATGTAGTTCCAAATGGGATTTTAACACTGCCGATAGCTATCGCTACTCCGCCTATCCCCAGTAGCAGGAGACACAGGATGACGATGGCGTAAATGCGGTTGTGCCCTCGGGTGAGGCGAAGTGGCAGTATATTGGCAGGGGGGGTGCTCACTTTGCCCCCGGGAACAGTTCCGGATGTATGAATTTAGCCAGTTCTTCCAGTGCGGCAACGGCACGTGGTCCGGGGCGGCTCACTTGATTAGCGTCTACACCAAATACGCGGTTGTTGCGGCGGGCAGCGGTGTCCTTTAGCCGCGACTCGGTATTTAAAAACTGAAAAGTTAAATCCTCACCGGACCCGTGACCCACGCCGGCAATCATTACCTCAGGGTCTGCCTGAATAACTGCCTCCAGGCTGATCTTGGCGTAGTCAGTCAGTCCTTGGGCAATATTAAGCCCGCCCGCCTTGGCAATTAACTCATCTTGAAGCGTTTTTGCGCCTGCCGTCATCAGCGGGTCATGCCAGACGAGGTACATCGCTCTGGGTCTCCGCAGAGCGGTGAGTCCGCTCGTCTTATCGGTGATCGCCTTTATCCTTTTCTTCATGTCGTCAACTAGAGCCGCCGCCTCTTTTTCTTTTCCCGTTATACTGCCAACCAAAGTGATGGCTTGCTGTATTTCGTCCATGGTCTTTGGTGTCAGAGCAAAAACTGTCAGCTCCTTTTCTTCTAGCTGGGGAATGACTCCTTTTTCGTGAATTGAAGCCGCCAGTATCAGGTCGGGAGAGAGCGCGATGATTGACTCAATGTTCGGGTTACTGAAGCCACCGATTTTCGGTTTCTGCTTGGCTTCAGGTGGATAGTCACAGTAGTCGGTCACCGCGACTATTCTGTCCGCCAGTCCTAAAGCAAAAAGAACCTCGGTATTGCTCGGGGCGAGGGAGATAATTCTCTGCGGCACTTTGTCCAGTTTGACGGTTCTGCCGAGCTGATCGGTGATTTCCATTGGCGAGGCGGTTGTCCTTTGAGTCGCCGGGGAGCAACCCCAAAGGAAACCCAGCACCAAGAGTAAAGCCAAAAAGAAAGCAAATCCGATCAACCTGTTTTTCATCCTGCCTCCAAGTTCTGGGAAATGAGCCCACCGCATTGCTGCCCGAGGGGTATCTGGAACTTTAGTAAAGTTTACTAGTGTATAATCAACTGAGGTTGATTATAGCATCGTTTCATCGTGGGTGTCAAGACTATGCACTAGTGCAAATGCCTTGTCAGCAACCTCACCCCCTGTCCCCCTCTCCTTTCTAGGAGAGGGGGAAATAGAAAAGAGGGGCTTCGCCCCTCTTAAACGCCTACACTTAGATTTAATCCAAAGGAAAGGGTCATCCAAAATTAGCTCAAGGTCTACTGACCGCCGTACTTCTGCCTTAGTTTGGGCTTTTCTATTTTGCCGGTTGGACTGCGGGGGACTTTGTCAAAAATGATGCGGCGGGGTCTCTTGTAGCGGGGTAAGTTCTGCTCACAGAAGGCAGCAACCTCAGTCTCAGTCAGCGTGACGCCAGGCTTAGGGTCAATCACCGCGGCAACTATCTCCCCCAGCCTTTCATCGGGTAAACCAATAACGCCAGCGTCATAAACCTTGGGGTGGCTCTGGAGGACTTCCTCCACCTCTACCGGGAAGATTTTCTCCCCGCCCACATTAATAATGTCCTTCTTGCGGTCAACGAGGTAGATGAAGCCATCCTCATCCACTTTAGCTAGGTCGCCGGTATAGAGCCAGCCGTCTTTTATGGTTTCGGCGGTCTTGGTCGGGTTCTTGTAGTACTCCTTCATCACGCCGTTGCCTCGCACCACCAGCTCTCCGACATCACCCTGAGGTACATCCTCACCGTACTCATCAACGATACGCGCCTCCCAGTTGAAACCAGCCTTGCCAATAGCCCCTACCTTATGCTCGTTCTCAATACCAAGGTGAACACACCCGGGACCAGACGATTCCGTTAAGCCGTAGTTGGTGTCATACTGCATCCTGGGGAAGTGCTGCTTCCATTTTTTCACCAGGCTGGGGGGGACGGGTTGGGCACCAATGTGCATCAGCCGCCAGCCGCTCAGGTCATAGTCTTTCAATCTTAATTCGCCACTTTCAATTGCCGTCAATACATCCTGTGCCCAGGGCACCAGCAGCCAGACGATGGTGCCTTTCTCACTATGCACTGCCTCAAACAGGTTTTTGGGGTTGAACTCGGTCAGAATGGTTGCCCGCCCGCCGACAATCAGGCTACCGAACCAGTGCATCTTGGCGCCGGCGTGGTAGAGTGGGGGGATAAGGATAAAGTTGTCATCGTGATTCTGGTAATGGTGGCGGTTTTCGGTGATGGCGGCGCATTCCATGTTCTTATGTGTCAGCAATATTGGTTTGGGGTCGCCGGTGGTGCCTGAGGTAAAGTAAAGCCCGCAGGGGTCAGCATCGTTAAGCGTTACTTTTGGCGGCTGTGGGGAGGCACCAGCGATTATTTCTTCTAATGGAAGCATACCCTGTGGCACGTTACTGCCGACGAAGATATAGTTCTGGATGGTGGGGAGGGAGGGGCGGATAGCCTCCACGCGTTCGGTGAATTCCTCGCCCATAATCATCGCTTTCGCCTCAGCGATACTGGCACAGTAGAGGATGTCTTTGCTGGTGAAGCGGAAATTGAGGGGGACAGCCCAGGCACCAGTGCGGATGATGCCAAAATAGGCTTCCAGCCAGTTGATGGAGTTCATCATCAGGTGGATGACTTTATCGCCTTTCCGGATACCCATCGCCGTCAGGGCATTAGCGATGCGGTTAGCCCGATTGTCAAATTCTTCCCAGGTGATGACTTTGCGCTGTCCGGTACTCGGCTTAAGCTCAATCAGCGCTATCTCCCGGCGGTACATCCGGGCGTTTCGGGCAAGCATCTCAGTAATTGTCATATAGTTAATACCTCACCAGTTCGGGCAGGAAAGTAGCTAGGTCGGGGAAGATGATGAGAATGCCAGCCATCACCAGCAGGGCCGGCAGGAAAATCAGGGCGCCCTTGAAGATAGCCTCCAGGGAAACGTCAGCGGCAATGCCTTTGATAGTGAAGACATTGATACCGACAGGCGGCGTGATGACCCCCATCTGCGTCACCAGCACGATTATGACGCCGAACCAGATAGGGTCAAAGCCGAGTGCCACCACCATCGGGTAGACAATGGGGACGGTTAGGCTGACCAGGGCGAGAGCGTCCATAAAGGTGCCCGCCAGCAGGTACATTAAGACCACCACCGCCATCACCCAGCCGGGAGACATGTTCAGGCTCCCCACCCAGCTACTCAAGCCCAGGGGGATACGCGTCAGGGCG
>Ga0315312_1000905_pt1 | contig 27341 bp, 28 predicted proteins | sample TDP7_MG_FD_203629 | JGI IMG/M metagenome (GOLD analysis project Ga0315312, IMG submission 203629) | Freshwater sediment microbial communities from Lake Towuti, South Sulawesi, Indonesia - TDP7 | ecosystem: Environmental > Aquatic > Freshwater > Lake > Sediment | place: Indonesia: South Sulawesi... | reverse complement strand
TCCTCTCAGACGATGCACACGCGAAGATGCTGGGGGAGAATGGCAGGAAACGCGTTCTCCAGTACTACACATGGGAAGTGGCCGCGAGGAATACCCTTCGTGTCTACGAGGAGGTCTTGAATAGCCAAGAACTTCGGTAGACGCCACTGCCAGATATGAGGGCACTGTTAGTTCTCGTGGTTTCTCGGCTTCCATTGGTCAGCTCGGTATTGAGAGAGAACTCCTTCGTAGAACTCCTGGGTTCTCTTCGCTATTGAGTCCCAACTGTAGGCCTCTCTAATCCTCTTGAGGGCATCCTCCGCGATCCTGTTAGCGAAGGCCTTGTCTGATAGGACGCGGAGGATCCCCCAAGCAAGCGAGTTCGGGTCTCCAGGATAGACGGTCACACCGTTCCTATCGTGCTGGACTATCTCCGATAGCCCGCCAACATCTGATACCACCACAGGTGTCCCAGCAGCCATGGCTTCCAGACATACTATGCCGAAGGGCTCGTAGAGGCTCGGCACAACACAAACATCCGCTGTTCGATAGAGCAGTTTCACCTCCGGGTCGTCGAGGAACCCTGTGAAGTAGAACCTGTGGGCCAACCCTTGATCCCAAACCTTCTTGGTAAGGGGGTTCTTAAGATAGCCTTCCCCCACTAGGACGAACTTGGCGTCGATGGATTGGAGCACTCTATGTGCCGCCTCAACCAGGACGTTGGGACCCTTCTCGTATACCATGCGACCAACGTAGAGGACGAGCCTCTCGTTCGGTGAAGCGTATTTCCTTCGGAAGGCCTCTCCATCGAAGGGGGAAGCGAACTTTCCAAGGTCCACGCCATTGGGGATCGTGACTATGTTGTCCCTAGGCGTTCCGAGGATGGAGCTAACGTGGGATGCCATGTAGTTGCTGCAGCATATCACTCTCCACGCCTCTCGAGTCAACCAGACCTCTGTCTCATGGATCATCCTCTGGTAGGTTGTGTGGATGCCGTTTCTCCTCCCGTACTCGGTTGAATGCATCGTAGCCACCATGGGTACTCTGAACATGTGCTTCAATCCGATGGCTGCCTCGGCCACAAGCCAGTCGTGGGCATGTATGATGTCGACAGAGCCGTCCCCGCTCGCCAACAGTTCTGCGGCGTACCTCTGGAGGTTCGAGTTCATGGTGTAGGTCCAAGAAGCAAAGTCCGGGGTCGGTGCCCGGTATGAGTCGACTCGATGAACGTCAACGTTCCCGATCCTCTCCCTGTCAGGGGCGTCTGGAAAGTCGCATGTGATGATCGTTACCCCTGTTCCCAGATCGGAGAGGGCTTTGGATAGGTCGTGGACATGGGGCGCTATTCCACCAATTATCCTAGGAGGGTATTCCCAGGCAAACATCAGAACTCTCAAGCCTTCACCAACTTCGGCCTCTGAGCTCCTATCTTGGCATATATCTCTGAGATCCTTTCTCCAAAAGCCCTGTTCCTAGGGATATACCGAACTTTGCGTTTAGGCAGGTTATGTAGCCTTTGCACCTTTTCCTTCAAGATCTTTGACTTTACAATGACCATCGAGGAAGAATGGGTGCCGAGGCGCTCGAAGTGACGAATAGTAAGGCTCATGGGATTGTCTGGATAGCTCGAACGCCATTCCTCTAAGCTATCGACGGTCATAATGTAAGGGATGCGCAGCGCGTTGCTAAGGCTCGTGGTTGCAGGGACTGAGATCCATTCGTGGCAGTCAATGAGGTCCACCGAACCGACATCGTAATGTATGTCAGCGCAGATCCGTTCAAACTCGGTGGAGAGCGTTAGAACCCATGTTAGGACATTCAAATGCGTCGGAACGGGGTTGCCGACGCGGTGGACGATTACTCCGGACGGCTCCTTTTCCACACCCTTCAAATCCTCATTGTATGTCACTACGTGGGTTTCGAAGCCCCTTTTTGCGAGTTCTTGACAGAGGGCTTGGGCGTAGTAGGCCATATCTCCCACGACCCTCGGCGGATACTCCCAAGTAAGAACTACAACCCTCAAGGGGTGAGGCCTCAGGTGAAGAGGGCGCTGATCTTGATTATGCCCTTACTCGAAAGGTAGAATCTCTTCACTCCATCCTGGTCTGAGTAGCTCTTCACGTAGCCGGTCGTCTCTAGTTCCTGCAGTATCAGTAGTGCACTTCCTTCTGAGATGGAGGCGCCTCTCGCTATTTCTTGGCCTGACCAAGCTATCTCTGGGCGGACAAGGCTGAGGTTGTGCATCGCGAGGAGCACCTTCTCGGTCTCTCCAAGGTTTGCGTCATCCACGTAAGCCATGCTTCAGAGTACTGCCGCCAGAGAATTAAGAGTATTCGTAGGGTTTGCTATTCCAGCTATTCTCGCCTAGACGTTACGCTATTCTGTCCCAGCCCTCGTTTTCAACGACCTCAATTGGAGATGGCGCTCGACTAAGGCAAGGAGCGTTTCCCTCAACTCATTACCTCTGAGATTCTTGAGCTTCTCTACCTCATCGGCCAGCTCATTCATCTTAAGGCTGAGGCGGAACCAATGTCCTATGTCCCCTCGACGATTGTGAAACTCCAAGGACCTGAGGCTCACTTTCTCCAATGCTTTCTTAAACCCCTTCAGGCTGCGCACACTTATCCCAGTATACCCTTCGTCGCCGGCTTTCGTGTGGAAGTTGAAGGGCTCATTCGCTGCTATTGTCTGCTCCCTGAGTCTTACGTCAAAGTCTAGAAGGGCCGAGAAGCATGTTACGAAGGCGTCCATCGGTGTTCCAAAGGGGTTGAAGTATGAGTGAACCTCCCCGGGTGCGCCTCCAGCGGTGAACATGTAGTAGAGGTGGTCGCTAGTCTGGAAGCGTCTCCAAGTCGTCCTAACCTCTGAGCTCTTGGCTTCCGAGACCAAGCCTTCTTGGTCTCTGAGGGTTGTGAAATATGCCCACTGCATAGCGTTCCCCAACCAGCTGCTGGTACCACGCTCTATATCGGCCCAAGAGATGGTTTCAAACTCTGGAACATCAATTGCGTCGACGGGTTCCCTCCGAGCCAAGATGGCCGATGGCAGGGTCATGGTAAGGTCGGGGTATCTCCGCACCTCCTTGAAGAGGTGTACCAGAAACTCGTGGATTCCTGTTTCAGGCCACTGGTGCTCTCCGAAGGTCTCGTAGTCGGGGAAGATGATGATGCAGTCTCCCGGTGTTGCGTTCAACCAACGTGCGTACTTATCTGCTGTCAGGGGCCACTCGACCCACCACCGTGAGGAGAACCTGAAGGCAACATCATCCGTCAAGGTATAGTTTCGAAGGAGAACTTTCAGCCTCTCGCATCCTCTCGCCCGATACACACGGTTGGGCGAACGGTCTCCGAGTATCCTTCTTGCTCCCTCTGTGAATATTCCGTCAAACCCCAAGGCCTCTATCTCTCTGGCGATAGTGTTGTTGTAGAGGAACTCGGTGTTCTCGAAGAGCTTCGGGGTGCTGTCGAAGTTCTCTCGAACAGCATCCCTATGCATATTGACTTGCTGGATGAACTCGTCCTTCGAGGAATGGAAGCCTGCCAAGGAATGGTAGTAGGTTTGGCAGATGAACTCGACGTGACCTGTAGTTGCTAGTCTCTCGAAGGATTCCAATACATCCTTTCCATACCTTTCACATTGTTCAAGGAAGACACCCGAGATGCTGAAGGCGACGTTAACTGGGCTGTTCTCCCTTTCACCCTCCTCTATCGCCCTCAGGATTATCCGGTTGGTCGGCAGATACGCCTTCTCCGCAACGCGCCGGAATACCTTCCTGTTTGCGTCATCGTCGAAGTAGTACTCGAAGAGCCCCTCCGTTCCCAGGCGGCGGAAGTTTCTCCTACCCCAGAAGAAGTCACGTCGGATCCGGAAGGGCTGATGAACCTCGAAGGCGAGGACAAGGTCTTTCACAGCCAATTCCTTTCCAAAGGCTGTCTTGATAGGTATCCTTGCGTTTACCAATAAGCTTGTGGGGCAACATCGCGCTACGAGCATAGCATCAGTAAGCCCGCTAGAGGAATAATGAGGTTCTGAGGCCTGTGATGGAGCTCGTATCTGGCTTCAAGCAAAGCCTTCTCAATCTCCCAGAGCCTTACGATGGAGTCCACGCCTTCGAACTCGACCTTCCCCCTCTTTGACAGGAACTCGCCTCCGGACCTCTCAACCGCGGCGAGATAGCCTTCAATCATCGCCCTACGTACCTTAGCCTCCCACTCCTTGGAAGCCGCGATCAAACCATCAAGGGACGAGATTCGAGAGATTCCCATCATAAGGTCGAGCGGTGGCGTGAGGTCGTAGGAGACCGCGGTTCTTAATCCATCAGCTTCTCCAGCTTCTTCCAGTAGCTCCTTGAGAACGCCGTATCTGAGGTAGCTGAAGGATCTAGCCATCGTTCCCAGGTCTCTTAGGGGGCACTCCTTCTCCCTACGGGACTCCCCTCTCCTCTGCGGATCGCCCTCGAAGTCTATTATCAGAAAGTCTACTCCATCGTCCTGGGTCGTAAGGAGCTGGGCTAGATGAAGGTCCTGATGGGTTCGAATCTTCATCATCTCAAGCATCCTCCTCATAGGAGCGAGGCACTCGAGAATCCTCCTTCTCCTCGAAGCAATCACAGCCACCAATTCAGGGACTAGGGTGCTAACCTCTTGTCCTTTCTGCCCGGCCTCCTCTAGAAAGTTTTCGAGAAGTTCTTCCACTCTAGTCCCCCACTCCTTAACGTCCCTACTCGTTATCTTAGAGATGCCGAAGTCTTTCACCTTGGACTGTGCGAGGGCATGGTGCATGGACGCGATTATCTCGCCGAGCCTCCAGGCGAGGCTCAAAGGATCGAAGGGTGGTGACCTCATTACACTCTCGCCCTCGAGTTCATGCCGCATAGCCTCGGCGAAGGGATAACGGCCATCTCCCGAACCCTCTACGAACTCCTGGAGAACCGCCAGAATGATGGGCTTCTCAAGTCCGACATAAGCAATTTGACCGACCATTCTCGGGGTGTTCCTGAACCCTGCTTCGGTGAGGGTAGCAAGCATCTCGGGTTCAGGGTTGATCTCAGAGACGTTCTTGTACGTCTTGAGGACGAAAGCCCGTGTTCGTCTGGTCTCCACCTTCACTACTATGTTTGTGGTATCTCCTTTCCCGAGTGTGGACACGTTTTCTGCTTTGAGTCCTCCAGGAATAGTCTCGAGAGGCTTGAAGGTCAAGGAGCCTTTGACGGTATCTATGGCTAGGGACTCGGAGAGGCCGTGCAGGACGAAGTTGTTGTACTCCTTTGAGTATTCAGCTTCCCGAAGTTGGAGGATTCCGTCAGCGCATCTTACGGGTAGCCACCCGTTCTTGGCTTGTTCAAGTGCCAGATGGAGGGGAACAAAGTATGTTCTCGCCTCATGCATCTTCTCTCCTTGGGGAGCGATTTGAACTAGTGTAGTGAATACTGCTGAGGTCGGGGCTGAGAAGATCCTCATCCAGTCCAGGACTTCGACTCCCCCAACATCCGTGCCCCTGAGACCCGACCATCGACGGGTCATGAACCAGGGTGAGAGGGATTCTAGAAGGGGTTCTGGGTCAGGGCTCTGAAGCTCTCTCTAACATGGATCTCGGTCAAAGGACGGTACCTACTCCAGCATTTCTCTGTAAAGGGACAGAGTCTTGTCGGCAACCCTCGTCCAAGTGAACATCCTCTCTACACGCTCCCTCCCAGCCTCTCCCATGTGTTCACCAAGTTCGGGGTTGGAGAGAATCCTCTTGATGGCCTTGGAGAGTTCCTCTGGATCACTCGGGGAGACCAGCAGCCCTGTCTCTTCATCCACTACCACATCCACTATTCCGCCGACGCGGGTGGACACGACAGGCCTCTTGCAAGCCATCGCCTCTAGGTTCATTATGCCGAAGGGCTCGTAGAGGGAGGGTGCCACGAAGACCGATGCCCCGGAGAGGAGGACTACCACCTCGTCCCTCGGGAGCATCCTGTCGATCCAAAGGATGTTGCTTCGACCTTCCAGCTGATCGGAGAGTTCGGTCCTGATCCCCGGTTCATCTGGGGCGCCGGTCACAAGAACCAGGGTTACATCGGTCGGCAACCTTGAGGCTGCGGAGACGAGGTCGAAGATGCCCTTCTGTCTGCTGAGCCTGCCTAGGAAGAGGACGTAGGGCTTTACCACGCCATACTTCGCTAGAGTCTGGGGGTCTTCACGCCTCTGAAAAGCCTCCTCATCAACACCGTTAGGGATGACCTCTATCTTCTCAGGAGCCACATCATAGCATTCCACAATCTCCCTCGCGTCGGCGTTGGAGACAGCTATCACCCTGTCGCAAACCTCTATTCCAGTCTTCTCGGCCCATGTAGAGAGGCGATAAGCGTTCCCCAATGCCTGCTCCTTCCAAGGTCGCTTCGGCTCAAGGCTGTGGGCCGTCATGACTAGCCGCTTGTCATACAGTTGCTTGGCGTAGTAGCCGGCCAGCCCAGCATACCATGTGTGGACGTGGACTATGTCACCGTCAATCGGGTCCTTGACCATGGCTAGGTCTGTGGAGAAGGCCGAGAGGACCGTGGAGAATCGATGTCCGGACCTCAGGAGCTTCCACCGGGGATACCTGAGGACTCTCACTCCATCCTCCTCTTCGGTCTCAAGTGCTTGGCTCTCTTCGGGTAGTAGGGTCCTGACCTCGATTTCAATCCTGCCTCTTAGGTTCTGGACGAGGTTTTGAAGGTGGACGCCCGCCCCTCCATAGACGTAGGGTGGGTACTCCCAAGTTAGGAACGTGACCTTCACCTCAATCCCTCTTACATGTAGGCGTCGGCTTCACCACTGATTATCTCCGTGGCAGTCTCAGGGTCCTCTAGGGGTTGGCTGAAGGCACGGTTCTTCGGGAAATGCTTGGCGTGGAGTAGGCCGACTCTGACGGGGATAGGCTTCTCTGAGACCGCGGATGCGATGCCCTTCTCCCACTCGTAGGCGCAGACCCTCTTCCAAGCCTCCCTCGCGCCCTGACGAGCCTCCGTCTGTTCGCTCATCCTCCAAAGAATCACGTACGGGTTTATGTCTGACTCCTTCAAAGGCCTCTCCTTATTACCGCCAAACGAGGTCTTGTAAGCCTTCCTTGCGATGGTTCGAGCCCGTCCCTCATTAACAGGGCCTGAGACTATGTCTCGCTCCAAATCATAGCCTTCCCTTCGTGACTGCTCACTAAGATACTGGTAAAGGACATCGAGTGGACAACCGTACTCCTCAGAGAACGGTCTGAAGGAGCTCTCAAAATCCAGGAATAGAGCCTTGTACTCCTCGGCCAACTGTTCGAAGCGTTCTTGTCTTCCAAGTTTGAGGCAGGCCTTCGCCGCCTGGATGATCCCAGCCGCGAGGAGGGCTAGGGCCATCCATGTCACCTCCGTATCCATGTTCTCCCAGTAGGTTGGGTCGCTCATGTACGCCTCTTGGTTGGCCATACGATAGGCCTCAAAGAGAAGTCGAGCCGCGTCCCGCTCATCGTCGGTTCTGCCTATCCTGAACTTCGAGACATGGCTACTCCAAGACCTCCCCTCAAAGACCACCTCCCCATATGCACCGAGGGCCTCCTCAAGGCTTCCCGTTCCCAAGAGAGGCGGCAGAACTTCTAGGATAGTCCTTCTTACGAGGCTGCATCCTCTGGCTCTGAGGGCATTGAAGGCTACCTTCCAGAGCGAACTGACGACGCGTGTGTACCACTTCCTCGAGCGTGGATCGACCCAGTGGTAGACCATAAGATACGTTTCCTGTCGCCCCTTTTCATTTCCTGGAACGAGACCTGTCCAACGGCAGAGTGGCCCAAGCCTTCGAGCGAGGACCCCAGTGCTTACCTCGCCCTGTGGATGGAGAAGCTGGCTTTCAATATAGTTCGACCACGAAGAGCCTTCTAGGAGCTTCGCCTCTGCGCCATCCATTCCTGTTTCCTGAAGGGCTTTGTCTACTGGGAGGAACCGTACTGAGACGATGACATTCCCTCCCGAGACTCCCTTGCCAAGCCCCTCCCTTATCCTGGCGAAGAAGAGGGGTTTGCTGACACCGTAGGCTCCACCGTAGGTCTCAGCGTCAACCGCTGCCCCGATGAGATCGGGTCTCCTCCTGAGGATGTCGGCCCTCAGAGACTGAATGAGCCATTCAGGGTCTTGGCTGAAGGCGTAAGCATCGCTCACCCACCTTGACCTGAAGACCAACCCCAATCCGCCAGTTTCTAGCCTAAGCCAGTAAGGATGACTTGGGTCTACGTTCTCGCCCTGGAATTCGTCTAAGACGAGGAAGACTCGAGATGAGGGACGGAGATCGCGTATGGCCTCGAGGACAGCTTGAGCCGCCCTATCGCTGTACGCACATTCGCTAAGCCAGAAGAAGATCGATCCCTCCTGTCCCTTGTGGGCATTTTCGAGCGTGTACTGAACACCCCAACGTACGTTTATCTTCGCGTCTAAGAAGCTCTCCGAAGCCAGCAAGGGGAGAATGGGGTGTGAATATGTTGACGAAAACAGACTGGCCCTGCCGTCGGCCACGAGGCGACATAGTTTATCATGGACATGCGGATTGAGCTTGGCCAGATGGAACAGGGTCAGGGGCTCAATGTCTATCGAACGGGTCTCCAATGTATCGATAATGGTATCGTAGGCTCCTCCGGGCCTCAGCATGAGTTCGAACCAGTTCTTCGCAGAACTTCCGCTTGACTTGCCTTTGCGAACGCCGCCTGGAACGCGCCTAGTCTCTTGCCTGATGGCGTCGACTATTCGTCTAGGCTGATAGGCGTGTCCGTGCTCCCAAATAATGGTCAAGGCTGGAGCCCCCTGAGTCAGCCTTGGATTCTAGCTATACCGCTTTCTCTTCTGGCTCAGATTTCAAAGGTACCATGGTGACGCCGAGTCTTTTTCGGAGAAAGGCTTCGAATTCTCGGTAAACCGATGTTCCTGTTTCGTTAAGGCGTCTGCAGACCTCCTCGCCCCTATAGAGCAGGGACAGATCATAGACGGCTATTTTCTTGGACAGTTGGTTGTCCCTTGCTACGGCCTCAACAAGACTGGGGGGTGGAGTTTCTTGGAAGATGAGCGCCTTGTAGTTGAGGGTCCTGACCCCGTATCGTCCCTCCTCGAGGAGGGAACTTCGGTCATCCGTGAGAATCTCTGGAATTCTCCTTTGGTGGGATGACTTGACCCAGACGAAGTAGTAGTACTCGCCCTCACGTTTTACGAAATCTGAGTACTCGCCCGTTATCCAGCCTAGTTCTCGGCAGTACTCAGAAAAGCGTTCAACGAGGGTTAGAGGAGTGGGAGTTCGCCCCGCCGTGTGAGGCATCGAAGTTGTCCCAGAAAAGATTTGTGGAACCCGCCATTCTTATCTCTTTCTGAAAGCTTTCTGAGGCTTCTGATCGACATCTTTGCTTCGGCTTCTTCGCATCTGTTCTCAACTCGGATTCATAGAATCTGGACCCCGCCCCGGATTCGCGGCTGCGATATCACGACGGAGGAAGGTCGAAAGAGGTACGCGGATGGTAGGCCGTGGGAGATGAAATGAAGGGAATACATCGGAAGTGTTGCGGCTACGGTCTCTGACCCCGACTTACCAAAAAAGCAATGGGATTATCTACAGGCTATCGGAGCTTTGTTGCTTTGAGGCATATCAGACCATATTGTGAGCTGGGCTCCAATACATCGGTTGGGTCCTCAACCTTTGCTATCGCCTGAGGTGCTTGGCGTAGGGTTGCGCAACCTCCTGTGACTTCAAATCCGGATTCATGGAGCATTGACTTAGCCTGCTCAAGCGTGTAGAACCGGGTGTATCGGTAGATGGGATGGCCTTGCACTTTCTTTTCCTCATAGAACTTGCCCCAACTGCTATCCCTTGGAATGAAGCTGAGGACGAAGCTCCCCCTTTTCCCCAAGACTCTCCACATCTCTCGGATAGAGAGGATGGGATTCTCCAAGAAGCAAATGGTAAACACGAACAACACGTAATCCAGACACTCACTCTTGATCGGAAGAGACTCGGCAGTCGCACGGACCACCTCTATCCCCTTCTTCTTTGATAGCTTCAGCATGTTCAAGGCTGGGTCCACACCCAAGGGTACCCTCAGCCTCGAGGAGAAGGTTCCGGTTCCGACACCTACCTCGATGCCTTCACCCTTCGGGAGAAGCGTCTCTATGGCCTTGACTTCAGACTCGAAGACGAGGGAGCCTGGTTTCTCACGATACCATCTATCATACTCTTCAGCATGCTTGTCGAAGGCCGAGATGCACTCCATTTCGACAACCTCTGAGGCGGTGGGTGATATATGATTTCGGTTTATGTCTTGAACCCACTCGCGATGTCCCCTACAAGACTAACCTCAAAGCTCACTTGGGAGATGGCTCTCTCCTGATGAAATAGAGGGAGGCCTAGGGGGAACTCAACCTGTTGGAGTATCGGGTAGGGCATGGCCCTATGGGTCTTCTCAAGCCCCTCCAGTAGCTCATCCATCCCTTGGCTCGGTATGGCGAAGATTATCTCGTCGTCCATCGCCAACCCGAAGCGTCTGGTTCCGTAGCAGGGAAAGGCTATGGTCGGCCTCTTGAGGAGATATGTAGCTGCTATTCCCTCACCGCAGGTCCCAGCCTCAGCCGCTGTCCTTACCACTATTCTCTCACCGCTCTTCCATGTCGACGCATGGATAAGCCTGGTCATCTGGGCTCCATTGGCGAAGATGAGTATCACGTCTGGACCAGCTTCGTCTTCGGCGAGAGGGCCTCGTTTAGTTTGTCGACCTCGAACCGATAGCCATCGTCCTCACGGAGCTTCCAGTAGATGGGCCTCGCCTCTGCAGCCTCGATTGCTGTGAAGAAGGGGTAGTACATGGGTCCGTGACGACGGCCTCATCTCCAGGTCTACACGCGTACTTGCAGGCTAGCCACATTGCTGGGAGAACGCCTTGGGTCACGTAGATGACCTCGGGGTCTACATTGATTCCGTTCTTCTTCCTGATCTTCTCTGCCATTCTCCCCCGGGCATCCGAGTCGTTCCCGTATCCTAGGTCTTCCTCCTGAATCGCCTCGACGAGGGCGTTCTTTACTTGAGGAGGTACATGGAAGTCCGAGTCAGCTATCCATAAGGGAATTACATCAGGGCTGAATCTCGTCCACTTCCGCCCCTTTCTCCTCCGAATATCTTCAAAGCCGACATCGAATAGAGACATGAGTAGCCACACTACCGGCTTCCTACTGCTTAGATATGTTATAAAGGTTGAAGGCTACTTGATTCGGCTCCCTTCGTAATAGATAGCAATGATGCACATCGTTTTTGTCTCAGGGATGAGTCCAGAAGTCTATTAAGGCGTTCCTCTTTTGCACGACCAATCATCTTCTGATGCGCGGCATCCTTAAATCGCTTATCGATGTTCCTAGTCGCTAGGTTGCGATCAAGCTGGAACCCAAGGCATGAGGAGATACATTGCAAGCTTGGTCGTCGGGCTAATCACTATCTTCATTATGGCTTGGTCAATCGTAACCTTCGTGGGATATCCAGAGATTAGGGAACTCCCCCAATACACCTTCAGCACAGTCTTCAGAATCACCTTCACCCTCGCAATTTCGGTTATTTGGGGAGTCTCCTTCGGAATACTAGCCGCCACAAATAAGGTCGCATCCCTGTTCCTCACGCCCCTTATAGACCTTCTGCAGTCCATCCCGATACTCGGATACTTTCCAGTGGTGATAGGCCTCCTATTCGAGTTAGGCCCATTGGGCATCGAGTTCTCAGTCATAGTCCTACTCTTCACGTCTATGGCCTGGGCCATATTCTTCGGAGTATTGGGAGCCATCCGAGGTATCCCAGCAAACGTTGTTGAATCGGCGCGAAGCTTTGGCCTGACAGGATGGCGATACATTAGGCATATAGTATTGCCCGCGATTACTCCGGCAGTAGTCTCGGGAGCCAACCTAGCATGGTGCGACGGCTGGTTCTTCATGATCGCCGCAGAATATATCCAGTATCAAGGGCGTGTTGTGACGCCGCCTTCTGGTGGACTTGGCTATCTCCTTGCGATGGCCGCCTATGAGTACAAGGACATGGGTCTTGCCATAATGCTGCTGGTATTCATAACTTTCATCGTCGTCTACTTCAACACTCTAACGTGGCACAGGCTCATGGAGCGAGCGAGCACGGGCACTTTCAAGCCAGTCTTCAGATTAGATCTATCAGGGATTGGAAAACTTAGAGCTGCAAGGTCGAGTAGCTGGCTGCATTTCGGAAGACTCCACTGGCGAAGATCTTTTTCCATCGCTTCCCAAAGGTTGCGAAGATATAGCCGGATCGAGAAGATTTTCGCTACAATCTTGGCTTCTTTAGCGATTCTCTTTGTCTTGTATAGACAACTCGGCGAATTCCCGACATTAGCAGCGATTCGCGGAGGATTCAACGAACCACCTGCGGAGGAACTGAGCCGTTTGCTAGTTTTGGTCGCTTTGACGATGGGGCGCCTCACAGTAGCCTATGGGATTTCTCTTGTAGTTGCTATCGGCATGGGGATTCTGGCCGCGGAGAACAAGAGATTCGCGGCTGTGTTTTATCCCTTATATGATATTGGTCAAGGGATTCCAATCCTAGCTTTGTTCCCGGTTATCAATCTTGGATTGAACTCGCTCCTTGGAAACCCCAGAGTTGCCCTAGAGTTCACTTGTATCATAATGTTGGTCCTCGACATGATATGGTACATGTTCCTCAATATCGTGAGTGCTGTGAAAAACATCCCCACAGAGATAAAAGAGGTAGGGGAACTCTTCGGGTTCAAAGGCCTGAAAAGAATAACGCACGTAGTAGTTCCATCAATATTGCCGGCCATAGTGACGGGGAGCATACTCTCATGGGGGACTGGCTGGAACACCATAATCTTTGCGGAATACCTACCTTCGACAGAACCAACGATTCCACCGGTTTCGGTCCCAGGCATTGGTTCACTACTGGACAAAGCAGGATATGAGTACGGAAATACTGTCGTACTCATCTTCCTCCTCGGAGTAATCGCAACTATCGTTCTCTCCATGGAAGGGCTTGTTTGGCGACGACTACTCAGAAAATTCGAAAAATATCACGTAGAGGTATAAACGTTGTCGGTGCTAGAAATAGAAGATGTGTCGAAGACATTTGCGACGGAGAAATCCAAGATCTTGGTCCTGGATAACGTAAGTTTCTCGGTTGGAAACGATGAGTTTGTCTGTTTAGTCGGGCCTTCTGGTTGCGGTAAATCTACCCTGCTCAGGATAATAGCCGGTCTAGAGAAAGCAGATTCGGGCAGAATACTATTCCATGGACAGCCTATAACCCAGCCCACTCCGAAGATTACCATGATCTTCCAACTTTTCGGTCTGCTACCGTGGAAGAGCGCTTTGGAGAACGTTGAAGTGCCGCTGGAAGTCCTTGGGATAAGGAAGGAAGATCGAGTAAAGGTCGCTAAAGAATACTTGAAGATGTTGGGCTGGACGGTTTTGAGAATACCTATCCCCATGACCTTTCAGGCGGAATGAAGCAGCGGGTGGGAATAGCGAGGGCATTGGCTTTAAAGCCGGAAGTGTTGCTGATGGATGAGCCCTTCTCCTCACTGGACGAACTCACCGCCAAGACCCTCCGCGAGTTGGTGCTTAACATCTGGCGAGATCCTTCCTTGCCGACAAATACATTCATAATGGTAAGCCACAATGTCGAAGAAGCAGTGTCCATGGCAGACAGAGTAATCATAATGTCCCCTCGACCAGGGAGAATTACTGGAGAAGTCAAAATTGATCTCCCGAGGCCCCGCGTCGAACACCTCAGGGAACCAACATACTTTAGATTTGTAGATGAAGTCGTAGAACTTCTGGAAAAACAAGACTAAGACAGAAGGTTAAAGTTCTTGTCACTAATATCGAATGACTCGAGTGGACTCACTAACCCTTCTAAGTCGACATGATAGGATGGCCCTCCGACGTAATGTTTAAAGGAAATCGTCTAATTTCTTGATTTATATGGTGATCAAGACGGAAGAGTATACTCTACCCAGCCTACCCTATGCCTATAACGCTTTGGAACCATACATCGATGAGCAGACCCTAAGGATACACCACGACAGACACCATCAAGGCTACGTCAACGGCCTCAACCAAGCCCTGAAGGCTCTGGAAGACGCAAGGACCCGAGGCGACTACGCCAATATCCAAGCCCTCGAAAAGGGCCTCGCATTCCACGGCTCAGGCCACATACTGCACTCCTTCTTCTGGGAGAACATGTGCCCCCCTTCGGAGAGTAAAGAACCCATGTCAGGACCGTTCTTGGAGCAGGTGAAGAGGGACTTCGGTTCATTGGATAATCTGAAGGCCCAGCTTGGCGCCGCGACTAAGGTTGTTGAGGCGTCAGGCTGGGGTGTTCTGGCATGGGAGCCCGTTGGGAAGAGGCTCGTTGTACTTCAGGCCGAGAACCACCAGAAGCTGGCGATCTGGGGGGTGACTCCTCTCCTTGTGATAGATGTGTGGGAGCACGCCTACTATCTAAAGTACCAGAACAGGAGGGCGGAGTTCGTAGATAACTTCTGGAAGATCACCAATTGGAAGAAAGTTGAAGAGAGGTTTGGGCGACTAGGTTCCCCCTGATTCCCCCCTTTCCCAACTTTGAACTCTGTGTGTCTTCCTTACTTGTTCAAGTAGTCAACGATCATGCCTTCCTTTGTGAGTTCATAGACCGCCTTCCCTTCTCTGACCTCTTTCCTCACGCAGAAGCCGTGCTCTAGGATACTCAGGTGCCATTCCAAGATCTCAGGATCAAGTCCCGTCCTTGAATGAATCCCCTCAACGGTGGCGGGACCTTGTCTTAGGGCTCTGAGGATTTCCCTCCTGACAGGATTGCTCACGGCCATGAGATAGTTTGAGTGATACTGTCTTGTCTCCTCCATCGACCTTCCAATGGTCCTAGAATCCTTTCGTGACAAGGTATTCTGTGGCAGAATTGTCTGATCGCCCTTAAACTGTTATCCCTAGAGCCGCACATTCTTGTTTGATCAGAGCGGCGATGAAAGGACTAGGCTAGTTGCCCAGCCACCTTCGGCACATGCGTCCCAAACTTCGTAATACTCGAGTTCCAGGGAGGAGACGTCCCCTGGAGGGACAAGATATTCGACGAACCGGTACCCTCGCAAAAGGCTATCTGGAGATTCCCAGAAGACCGGGTCTCGGTGTGGAACTTAACAAGGAGGAACTGGCTAAACACCTCGTCGAATAGGCCTACCTCACGCTTCTTATTCCATGACTTTCTAGATAGAGGCGCTCCTCGCATCAAAGCCTAAAAGAATTTTAGGTCAAACTCGTCAAAATAGATTCGAACCGATGGGAACACCTTAGGACTGATGGACTTGGGAAGAACCTACTTGGTAACTGGAGGATCCGGCCTGATCGGAGGCTATGTCGCGAGGGCTCTGGTGGAGCGGGGAGATAAGGTCGTTGTCTTCGACATCAGACCTCCGAACCCGAAGATGAGGTGGGTCCTAGAAAACGTCTGGGATAAGGTCGTCTTCGTGGAGGGGAGTGTGAGCGACGATCTGCCCTCCATTCTTAAGGCTTGCAAGGATAATGGTGTGGAGCGAGTCTTCCACGCGGCTGCCCTCTTCAGAGGTCAATACGAGCTAGAGCACCCCTACTACTCCTTCCACGTAACCTTGGGGGGCATGCTGAACATCTGTGAAGCGGCTCGCCTCCTCGGCCTCGGGCGAATAGTCTTCGCAGGCACCAATGTTGAGTACATTCACCTTCTCCAAGACAAGACTCCTGCCCCACTCGTTGAGACGGATGCTATGTTCGACCCCACCATAGGGGCAGTCCCTTATGCAGCCAGTAAGATGGCTGCCAGCATCATCGGTATGTGCTATTGGCAGACCCAGGGAGTGGACTGGGTGAGCACACGCTACACGAGGGTCTGGGGATTCGGCGCCAAAGCCGAGACCTCTCGAACGGAGTTGATCGTCGAGAACGCTGTAGACGGAGTTCCCACCGTGATTGAACGTGAAGGGGATCAGAAGAGAAACCATTGTTACATCAAGGATTTGGTTAAGGGTGTTCTCCAAGCCTTGGATGTGGATGGGTCCAGGCTCAGGCAGAGGGTCTTTAACCTCGGCGGCCCCGACGAACTCTCTGATAGGGAGATAGCGGAGATCGTCAAAGAATATTTGCCCAACGCCCCAATCGAGGTTAGAGCTGGTGGGGTAGATAGGAGGCCGATCGACTCTACTGCCGCGCGGGAGCAGTTGGGTTGGAAGCCCGAATGGGACATGAGGAAAGCGGTGGAGGATTACATAAGCACGTACATTATGTTCAAGAAAAGTAGCTACGCGGGATAACCCGATAGCGCACTGTTTATAGATGTCGTGGCCAATAACCACGAAACTGCGACGGCCATAGAGGGAACGCCATGTCTGAAGAGATACGCAAGCGGGTCGTCAGAGTCATCGTCAACTCAGGCGTACTTTTCCTCATCTTGACGGTTACGAGCTTCGCCCTTCCAGGTGCCTTGGCCCTTGTCAGCCAGATTCCAAGGGAAGGATTGACCTTTGGTTCGGCGCTGGGGCTCTTGCTGGTTTTCGTCGCTGCCTTCTTCGGTCTACGGGTGCTCCTCGACCTCATTCGACTCGTGGACCTCACCTCCGACTTTCTAGTGGCCCAAATCCCCGGCCTGAAGGCAGAGAAGCGCGTCTCCATAGTTAGGGCCCTAAAGGAGCTCATCGTCGTCCTCGTCATGATCATCGCTGTGACATCCGCATCCCCATTTCTCCTCCTCGTCCCAAACGTGGGACTGTTACTGCAACTGGGAATATCCGTAGGATTGGCTATCCCTTCGATTATCCTCCTCTACGACGCGGGGAGAACTCTCTACGCCATCTTCCAGTCGGGCATAGAACTCTTCATCGAGAGGTTAGCTCGTGGGAAGTAGGGCTTCGTCTCCATCGCTATAATTTCAGGTTCATTGCAACCCGCTGGCAAACGACTTAAGGAAGACTCCTCTATGCACAACTAGGGTCCTGCTGAGAAATATGGCGGTTCATTGTCCAAAGCCTGTCTGAACTTGGAATGGGAGGCAAAATCCCTTTTCATCCCAATTGTCTGCGTACTCAACGAGCCTTTCCCTTGGGATATTTGTTTATCGGATCGGCCAAGAACATTAATATTCGACCCTTGGGCAGTCTGTTTAGCCATCCTCACATCTTGAGGGATTGCTGACGAGAAGAGAAGAGAAAACACCGAATACGCTTTACCTCCGCCAAGTGGCTAGCAACTTCGGCGGTGGAGTCATCAACCCATATGTACCCATATACGCTGTCCAGCTTGGTGCAAGCCCGTCGGAGATGGGGTGGCTCCGCTCCCTCAACAACCTCTTCAGCAATGTCATGCAGGTCCCATGGGGGATGGGATCCGACAGAATAGGCAGGTATGTCCCCTTCATCGTCCTCGGCGGCGCCATCTCCTCACTCCTCTGGCTCCCAGTTCTCTTTGTTACGACCCCATGGCAACTAATAGTAATCGTCGCCCTCCAAGCCCTCGCCAACAGTATGGTCGCACCCGCGTGGGCCGCCCTCCTAGGAAGGGTCTTGCCCAAGTCTGCCCGAGGTGCAGGGACGGCGAATATCAACGCCGCAGCCTCTCTAGGGGCCATATCGGCGACGTTGTCGTCGGGGTTCTTGATGACGAGGGTGGGGGGGTCTCCTGCGGAGATGTATAGGCTTCCAGTACTCATTGCCGCGGTGAGTGGATTCGGGGCCTCCCTGACGATGCTCACGATTCGGGAGACGAAATGGGGAGGACGCGAGGGCTCTGAGGGGCGCAGGTGGTTTGATTGGCAAGCCTTGAGGAAGAACCAGAACTTTCGGAGATTTGCCGCTTTTAGTATCGTCCACAGCTTCTTCATGTCCATGGCGTGGCCCCTCTTCCCCATGACAATCGTGAACATCGTAAAGGGCGATATGCTCCAAGTCGCCTTCCTATCGGTCATCTCCGGCGTTGTCGCCCTCCTTACGCGGCGATACTCCGGACGAATATCGGACAGGGCTGGGAGGAAACCTCTCATCGTTGCCGGACGCGCAGGAATCTTCCTCTACCCTCTGATGTACGCCTTCGCCACGAGCGTCTACCACCTCTACATGGCCGACCTCTTCATAGGTAGCTTGGGGTCGATAGCGGAGATCGCCATCTTCGCCTACATCCTAGATATCACCACCGAGGAGCAGCGGGGCGCCTCCGTCGCTGTTTACAACACGTTGACCGGCTTCTCTACCTTCTTCGGTTCCATCATCGGAGGATACCTCGTCGGCTTCTTCAACACCTTGGGCCTCGATCCCGCCGCTTCCATGACAGCAACCTACATAGTGTCGTCCTCTGGAAGGCTCCTCGGAGGGCTTCTCTTCCTTCGTATATCTGAGCAGTACGCCTATCCTTCAAGCATCAGAAAGGAGTTCATCGAGATCGTTGCCGAGGACATGAAAAGGACTCGGTACAGGATCAAGAGAGTCGAGGAGCTGGGCGAGATGGCAGAGCTCGACCTCAGGAGAGACATGGAGTACTTCGGCCCCTCACCGAAGCGGGAGAGAAGACCTGAAGAGTAGGCCACGGAAGCGAACATATCTTCGATAAGAAACAAGTTCACATTGACTTTCATAGGCTCGAACCCCTATCTTTTTATCTTTTTGAACCACACTGAGTTGACCGATCCAATATGAGTGTTTCAAAGGAATTTCCTTGGATACCACGAGACCATCTTCGCTGCAGCGGGTGCAGGCGATGCATGATCGCTTGCTCACTCCATCACGAGGGAAAGATCTGGCCCGCTGCTTCCAGGATAAGGGTATTTATGCTCGTCCCAGGCGTGGAGATCCCGCACCTATGCGCCCAATGCGACGACTATCCATGCGTCAAATCATGTCCAGTAGAGGCCCTCTCGGTAAGTGAAAAGACAAGTGCCGTTTTAGTCGACAACGAAAAGTGCATCAGTTGCGGCAAGTGCATCGATGCCTGCCCTGGGAGAGTGCCCTTCCTACACCCCGGGACGAACAAAGTGGTAATCTGCGACCTCTGCGACGGAGATCCCGAGTGCGTGAAGGCCTGTCAGAAGGCGAACTTCGACGCACTGTGGCTGGTCAAGGAGGCACAGACAGGGTTTGGTGGTCCATCTCACAAACTGTTCGCAAGAACCCCTGAGGAGATAACCAAGGACGTGGCGGTCAACCTTTACGGCGAGAAGGCGGAGGAGCTGATCTAGATGCCGAGGGGCTACGCCGGAAAAGTTCTAGACGTCGACCTATCAACGGAGAAGATCAGGGATGTCACCTTTGAGGATAAGGTGCTCCGGAACTACGTTGGAGGGAGAGGTCTAGCGGCGAAGATCTTGTGGGACCGCCTCGGGGATAGGTGGGAGACCATCGACCCCCTAGGGCCCGACAACGTATTCCTAGCCCTGACAGGCCCATTGACTGGCATATATCCCGGCGCAAGGGTCTGCGTATCCGGGAAATCTCCCCTGAGTAATGGGATTCTGGGTTCGACGGCGAGCGGCGAGTTCCCATCTGAGCTCAGATGCGCCGGATATGATGGCGTCATCGTCACGGGAAAGGCGAGCAGCCCAGTCTACATTCTCGTAACGGATGATGGAGGGGAGATTAGAGACGCAAGTCGTCTCTGGGGAAAAGAAGGCTTTGAGACGACCAAGATCTTGATGAAGGATGTCAGAGACGAGCTTGGGAGGAGGACTCCCTACACTGGAAACTGCGAACCAGGCTTCATCTACTGTGGTCCAGCCGGAGAGAGTAAGGTAAGGAACGCTGCGGTGATGCAGAAGATCAGTCATGCGGCAGGCTACGGCGGATACGGCGCTGTCATGGGGTCGAAGAACTTGAAGGCCATAGTTGCCAAGGGTTCGAAGCCGATGCCTGATGTGATGAGTCCTAGTGCTGTGAGACTTCTCAGGGATAAGGTAGAGGAATTGATTCTCGTCACTAGGGACAGGATGAGGCGCTGGGGCACTGGGTACGGAGGATGGGAGGTGGCTGCTAGGAGTAGCTCGGAACCGGTAAGGAACTGGCAGGAGGAGTGGCACGACGAGAGGGCCTTCGGCGGTGACAGATTCGACGCAAGGTACTGGGTGAAGAGGTACTGGAGCGACTTCAATTGCATAACCGCATGCCTGAAGGTCGCCGTTATCAAGGCAGGGCCCTACAAAGGAGCCATAACAGATAACCCTGACTACGAGCTCCAAGCTTTCCTAGGACCAAATCTTGGAGTCTTCGACCCAGGCGAATGCGTATACCTCTCGGCCCTCATCGACCACTTAGGCTTCTCGGGAATCAACAGCCCCAATACTTTGGCCTTCGCGGCTGAGCTCCACCAGAGGGGAATCCTAACGAAGGAGGACTTTGGCTTCGAGCTGAAATGGGGCGATGTCAAGGCCTTTGAAAAGCTAGCGAGGAAAATTGTCGCTAGGGAGGGTATAGGAGATGTTCTGGCCGAAGGAACCTACCGGGCGGCCCTGAAGATATCCGAGATGAAGGGTGTGGATGTCCTCCCCTACGCGGTCCACGTGAAGGGCGTTGAGATAGGGGCCCACGGAACCAGGAGCGGACTGGATATGAACCCCATAGGCTACGCCTGTTCGGTCCAAGCTGGCGACCACACTTCAAGGGTCGTGGACGCGTACACCGACATGCAGATGGTCTACTACGACTCAGCGGTCCTCTGCTCATTCTGCGCCTTCCAAATGGAAGACTTGGTCTGGGAGTTCCACCGCGCGGTAACCGGGTGGGACACGACCAAAGAGGAATGGTACACGGTCCTCGGCCCAAGGATCATCAACATCCAGAGGGCAGCGGAACTCCTCGGAGGTCCAGATGTCAGATGGGACCCGTCGAAGGACGACGACAACCCGCCCCGCTACTACGAGCCCCTGCCCTCAGGGCCCTACAAAGGCAAGACCACGGATAAGGCGCTAGTCGAAGAGCGGAAGAAGGAGTATTATAAGGCCATAGGCTGGGACGAGAGAGGGATCCCCAAGTCGGAGAGCCTCAGAAAGCTTGGGCTTGAGGATGTGGACAGGGCCCTGAGGAGAATCAGGAAATGAAACCCAACTAGGGTAACAAGCCTCAGCTCGAGCTACCATTCACTTTCTTTTCCGTAGTTCCCATTTCCCGCCCCAAACGTGAAAGTAAGTCTGTAAGTTTGAATAGGTGCCTCGAGGTCGACGAGTATCGAGCAAAAAGAGATAAGCCCGTCCGAGGGAACAGGTTCTCTTGACATCTCGGATGGTATGATGAAGAGGGACGAGCAAGAAGCAGTCTGGAGGAGAATTCTCCACCCAGGCCGCTCCAATATCTATTCGATAGTCAGTGTTGAAAAGGGCACAAGATACGAGTCGGGGCAACCGCCTTGGGAACCCATAGAGGCATGCGAAGAGACAAGGATTACTATTATTCCAGTTGGGGGCAGTGAGTATAGCAGGGAAACATTTACCGACGACATCGAAACGCTCGACTGGTGGAGGCGACAGGTCGGAAAGACATTCAACTTCTACGATGTGTCCAACTACACCTATGATGAGGAAGGCTTCCTTCGCGTCGATCTCCCAAAGCTGAAGAGTTGAGAGGATAAGGAAGTTGGAGAATCCTAGGAGCCTAACCTTTTCGGTTGAGGTACTCTGGGACGGCAGAAGCGGAGGTCAGGTCAATCTGGTAGGCCACGAACCTTTGAAGATAGATGCCCGCCCAGAGTTTGGCGGAGGCGGGAAAGACCCATGCTCAGACGAAATCTTCTTCGCATCGATCGGAGGCTGCCTCCTGACCACGTTCCTCTACGTTCGGAGAAAGCTCAAGTTACCTTTGATTGACCTCAAGGTCTCGGTTGGAGGCGAGGTCAGGCTACAGGGTTCGGAGGGTTATCGCGTGACCTCTGTGGAAGCCATGATCCGTATCAAGACGCTGAAGGAGCATGAAGCGAGGGCAAAGGAGTGCTTTGAACTGACGCGGGATTTCTGTCATCTGACTAGACTAATAGAAAGGACGGTTCCCGTTAAGCTGTCTGCTGAGGTGGACTGCGTTTCAGGAACCCTTCCTTCTTAACCAAGAAACGTTGTCAAATGTTTTATCGAATGAGTAAATGTTTGAAATGTTGTTTCTCTCCATGACTGCAAGGTTTGTGGCGTCATTAAACCCTAACTTGTATTCTGATCTGTAGGTGAAAGCTTTAAGGGCATCGTCCCAAGTGCAATCAAGCTTTTCAAGATGCACTAGTGTCGTAACCAAGTCATGAAAATCGGATACCGACTTCTTAAAACGTTCGGTGATATACTCTTTCTCCTCTTGGGAAAGGTCTTGACGCTTGCGAGTCTGTATTATTCTGAATTCGAATAGGCTTACGAGTTCACTGAGAATAATTACGGATGTTGCGGCTGCCTCCCCGTCTCTTATCCTGCGTATGATACCGGTGGCTGTAGGTCCATGGATTTTGTCTTGGAGTAGGTGGTAGTAGAATACGTTAGAATCAACGAAGTGGGCCTCCAACTAGGCTTCCTCTTCTGCTTTGATCTTTGATGCGACGGCCGTCAGGAAGGCCTCCTCCAATTCTTCAGGAGTCAGTTCAGGTTCGATTCCCTTCAAGGCTCCCTTGGTCCTCTCCACTACGTCCTCCTCAAGCTTAGGAATGATAAGGCGAATCACACCGCCCTCTAACGAGAATTTGATCTTGTCGCCCTTCTTGAGATTCAGACGGTCTCTCAACTCGTTGGGTATGGTGACTCTGCCCTTCTCCAGTACTCTGGTCTCCCATTCCATAGGGGTCAACGGTGTATAATTGAAAGTGCACCAATAAAAGTGTATCCAACGCCCTTCAACCGATCCCCAAGCAACCCCGGTTCGCCACCAATGACTCCTCCCTAAGAACCTCTGGAAGTTGAGAACGTCTACGTCAAACTGTCTAATCGTGTGACCTTTTCGCGACCCACCAGAGAACAAGTATCAAGGAAATGCCGACTCCAGATATACTGATAAGCAGATTTACAAGCGACAAAACTACGAAAACAGATGCAAAAAGCGGAAACAAGGCAAATACGAAGATAAGAAGTGCATCATCCGACTGCCTATTGAAAGCATTTATATCTATCTGAGTGGAGGCTATAGCAAAGAAGATAGAAGAAAAGATGAAAAGAACAATTGAGATTGACAGTGTTCTTTTCTTTCTATTATTAGTAGAATGGCCGCAAAAAAGATACTGCCTAAGAAAGCGGAAACCTCCGCCGCGATACTTATGCCATCTCTATTATACTTTTCCCGCGATGGCACTGACACTTGTCCATTACCTTTGACTTCTCCGATAAGGCACATACACATTTAAGACTTGGGCAATGTCGGCAGCGCCTCCTCCTATTGGCGTAGAAGCACCTCTGGAATCATCACCAATGTTGCGGGGCTTCGCCTTCCATATTCTCTCCTCTGGCTTCACGTTCTGAAGGAGCGGCCTAATCATCGCCTTATGTTCAGCTTGGATTCAACGATCGAGTCGCTGAGCCTCCTACCCCTAACATACCTGTTGCGGAGAAAAGATTCGAACTCGCTTGAGACGTGGGAGGCACAGCAATGGTGCGGGAGGTGGGACTTGAACCCACGGAGGCCTTCGCCACAGGGTCCTAAGCCCTGCCCTTTAGACCAGGCTCAGGTACTCCCGCAACGCCCATCCCTAGGGCAACATCCAACTATTCTACCTTTCCCCAAGCACCCACATATGCGATTAGATGCCGTCTTTGGGACCTAATGTCTGACCACAGAAGGCCAACGACTAAAAGACGGACAGACAAGTATCTACCCATGGCAGCGCCCTTCGCCGCCTTCGCTGACCTCTGCGAAGCCCTAGAAGCAACAACCAAACGAAACGAGAAGAAACACCTCATCGCCGACTTCCTCCAGAAGCTAGACCCAGAGGAGGTCGTCCCCACCATCTCCTTCCTGATAGGCAAACCGTTCCCCGAGTCGGATGAACGCGTCCTCGAGATCGGTGGCCGAACCCTCTGGCGCCTAGGGGAGTCTGGACAGTCGACCCTACTGGTCGAGCCCCTGACCATCCTAGAGGTCGCCAAGACCTTCGACGCCATCGCCCGAGCCTCTGGCCCCGGCTCAAGAGCGAGAAAGGAGGGATTAGTCGGGGGGCTCCTGAGAAGAGCTACTCCGAAGGAGGCGAAGTATCTTGTCCGTATCCTCACGGGCGAGATGCGCATTGGGGCGGTGGAGGGTGTGGTCATGGAAGGAATCTCCGAGGCCTCGAAGGCGGACTTGACATTGGTGCGAAGGGCGAATATGCTCTTGGGCAACCTAGGGGAAGTCGCTGGCATAGCGTTGACCCAAGGAGTCGAAGGATTGAAGGGAGTGGGGTTGCGGCTCTTCAACCCCGTGAAGCCCATGCTGGCCGAGATGTCCTACGATCTCCGAGAGGTCTTCGAGGAACACGGTGGCCGAACCGCCTTCGAGTGGAAATTCGACGGAGCACGTATCCAGGTTCACAAACGCGGCGACGAAGTTCGCACCTTCAGTCGACGCCTCAGCGATGTCACGAAGAGCCTCCCAGACATCGTCTCCCTCGCAAGAAGAGAGATTCGTGGAGAAGAACTCTTGGTCGAGGGCGAGGCCGTGGCGACAGGTGAAGGGGGAAAGCCTCTCCCCTTCCAAGATTTGATGAGGAGGTTCCGGAGGGTGCACGACGTCGAAGCGATGATCCGCGAGATACCGCTCCGCCTCTACCTCTTCGATATCCTCTACCTAAAGGGAAGACTGCTCATCGACCAGCCCTACAGTATGCGGTGGCAGGTCCTCGAGGAGACCGTGAACCCCAGCCTCTTGGCACCCAGAATCGTAACTACCAGCATGGAGGAGACCAAGGAGTTCCTGGACGCAGCCCTCAAAGCCGGCCACGAGGGGTTGATGGCCAAAGCATTGGACAGCGGATACACTCCGGGAATTCGGGGGAAGAGGTGGTTCAAGATCAAGCCCTTCGAGACCTTAGACCTCGTCATAATAGCGGCTGACTGGGGATACGGTCGGAGGAGCGGTTGGCTGAGCAACTACCATCTAGCGGCCCTCGACGAGGATGCAGGGGAGTTCCTGAGCCTAGGTAAGACCTTCAAGGGGCTCACAGACGAGGAGTTCGAGGCCATGACCAGCCGTCTGCAGGCCCTCAAGGTTCAGGAGGACGATTACACCGTCTATGTCAAACCCACCGTGGTCGTAGAGGTGGCCTATAATGAGATTCAGCGAAGCCCCCACTATAAGTCGGAGTTCGCGCTGCGTTTTGCCCGCATCCTTCGCATCCGAGACGACAAGGGCCCAAGGGACGTCGATACACTCGAGAGAGTCAGAGCGCTCTATCGTAAGCAGTTCGAGGCCAAGGCAAGGCTCCGCTCAGGCCTCACTTGAGGAACTCGACCATCTTCTTGTCGCGTCCCGATACGATAAACCGAGCGCACTTCTCCAAATCTATGGGGATGAACTCCAACCCCAATGTTGCCAGCATTCTTTGAGTTCCTCTCGCAATCTTGGGTGCGGCGAGGATGCCACGAACTTCCATGGGGGTGCTGCTCCTTACCTCCTCAACATATCTGGCGAGCTGTAGGACAGCCGCCTTTCCAGCCCTGACTCTCTTCAACTCTGCGACGACGAGGCGGTTCTTGGAGTCTAGTCCGTAGACATCGATGAATCCGGGCTCGACCTTCTTCTCGTAGGCTATTGGCTTCAAGTCCGGAAGTAGGAGCCTCGGCTCGCTCAGAACTGCCATCTGCAATTCTTTTTCGCTGACATGAAGGCTGAAGCTTCCGGCATCGACGAGCTTCGCGGCTACCAGCACCCTCACTTCGGTGAAGTGAATCACAAGCGATTCAACCGGACTTCTCCTCACAGCCTCCAACACCAAGGCTCCCTCCGACAGAGTTGTCCTGAATACGCAGCCGGAAGGCTGCCAGTTGACAGGCTCGCCACCAGTTGGACGATGAACGAGAACTGCGCCATCGGCCTTTACTAGGACGATCCTTTCCCCAGGTTCAAGGACGCTTCGGGCCCTCCCCTGGTACTCGACTCGGCAGTCCCCTAGGAGGATGAGGCATCTGCGTTGCGACAAAGCGCTCTTCGTGGCTTGATAAGCAGCTTCCAGATCGGGGTTAGAGATAGCCACGGGCTCTTGGATGTCAGCCTTCATGGATCTCCTCTTCGTTCTTCTTTCATGCTTCAAGACTTAAAGATTGGTCGGCGCGCTTTTGGGAGGGGAGAGTTAACGATAAGATGTGCCCTTCGACTACTGGAGGCAGAGTGACGCGATGTCGAATACAAAGAGGATCGAGGTTAAACCCATAGGCTTAGTCAAGACAGAAGCAACCGGAGAAGTTGGGGATAAGAGGACCGTTTCAAAGATAGTCCTTCGCCAAGAATTGTCACAGGCCTTGGAAGGAATCCAAGATTTCTCCCATCTGTTTGTGATATTTTGGATGCATGAAATTACGGACGAGGAGAGAAGAATTATGAAGACTCGCCCTCGAGGAAGAGATGATATGCCTCTACTGGGAGTCTTCGCTACGAGGACAGCCCATCGCCCAAACCCCATCGGGCTCACGCTCGTTGAGCTGTTGAAAGTGGAAGGCAACGTGATAACCGTACGCGGTCTCGACGCCTTCGATGGGACGCCTGTCTTGGATATAAAGCCCTTCGATCACTGGGATGCGGCTGAAGACGCGAAGGTTCCTAGATGGTGGATGAGGCTGGAGAATGAAAGATCAGAGAAACGTAAAGTTAGTAAATAGTGTTTGTTGGTTCACGGGTACCAAGATGTTTTCCCTCACCCAAACAAGTCCTTGAGCAGAGCCTCCTCTGGGGCTCTGAGACCGGGTTCTTGCCTCTCTTCGGGGATGAAGAGCATCCAGCGCTTACTAGAAGCTTATAAATCGACATCCACCTATGAACATAATGGGAGTTCCGGAGGGCCACGAATGAAGGCGCTCCTAATTGAGCCCCCATACAAGTCCATAATAGAGCAGGCGCTAGGAGTTCACGGTCCACTCCTGGGCTTAGGCTCCATCGCGTACCAGCTCGAACAGGATGGGCATGATGTTAGGGTCCTAGACTGCCCTACACTTGGGCTCGGTCTAACAGATCTAAAGGGGTTGGTCAAAAGACATAACCCTGATGTGGTCGGCATAACTTCGACGACACCATCATTCAGTCAAGCAAGCCATGTTGCTAAGATCGTTAAGAATTCGAAACCCGACTGTACCGTCGTGATGGGCGGTCCCCATGTCTCCTTTGAAGATTACTCCACCCTCAAAAATCCATCCGTGGATATCGTTGTCAGGGGTGAAGGG
>Ga0315312_1000904_pt1 | contig 27353 bp, 30 predicted proteins | sample TDP7_MG_FD_203629 | JGI IMG/M metagenome (GOLD analysis project Ga0315312, IMG submission 203629) | Freshwater sediment microbial communities from Lake Towuti, South Sulawesi, Indonesia - TDP7 | ecosystem: Environmental > Aquatic > Freshwater > Lake > Sediment | place: Indonesia: South Sulawesi... | reverse complement strand
GGGAGATCTTGCTGATCAGCTCAAGCTGAGGGAAGACCTTTGAGAAGAAGAGGAGGAGTTCGCGAATCACGTCGTCGGCGGCTCCGGTCACAGTCTTCTGCATGCCTTTGTAGCGCACGGTTACTTCAACAGGTTCCGTGGACACGTGGCCTTCTCCGTCCAGTCGCAGTCACTTTCGGCTATGTCTCTGCACAGCCCTCATATAAGCCTTCGGCTCGTGCCCGACGAAACCAAGTAACATCTTGCTGACGCATCATGGGACAGAGGGGAACCCTTTGATCAGGGACGACGCGTTTGACCGCAGAGGGTTCGGCTAGGTGTTACTTCCAATCGTCGTGCGGAGGATCGGGCGTCGATCAGGTAGATCTCTTCAGTCCCTAGAAAGGCTTATAGAGAAGGTATGACCGTACCTTTGTTCGCCTTGAAGTACGGATACAATGAGATGAAGAAGCTCGTTTTGACCTTATTCACGTCAGGCGGGCCTATGGATGGCTTTGATGTGGCTCAACGGCTCAGAGATGAGCATAGAGTTGATGCGTCAATTCGCGCGGTCCAGATGGCGCTGATGAGGTACTGGAGGCAGGGGCTTTTGCACAGAGAAAGGCGTGAAGGAAGGTACGTCTATATGCTCTCGGAAAAGGGGGGGAGGCGTCTACTTTGGCTGAAAGGCATCGGAACTCAGTCGGAAGGGTGACACCCAGCCCCCCCTAGGTATTTTTTGAGAATATTCGCACGTGAAGGCAGACATAACAACGAAGGGCAATTGCATATCGTTGAGACATCGTGACCTAGAAGTCGTTTGTTAGAGAGCCATATGGAGAAATTGAAGGTCTAGGAAATTGTTGCGGTAACTGGCGCAAAGCATATGAGAACTGCCTAACGAGGTCGTGCATGCGCATCATGAGATTTCAGGTGTGATCTTTGACTGTTCGGGAGGTGCTGCAGCTTGGGAACCCAGTCCTCAGAGAGAGGTCTACTCGCGTCGAGGACTTCTCGGAACTTCATAGTCTCCAAGAGGATTTGGGTGACACTCTTTCACATTGGAGGAGCACGACAGGTTACGGTAGAGGAATAGCGGCTCCTCAGATCGGCGTTCTGAAACGTGTCGTCTTCATCAACATTGACAGGCCTTGGCTTCTGATCAATCCGTCGATCACATGGATGAGTCAAGAGAGAATGACTGTCTGGGACGCATGCCTCAGCTACTTGTGCATATTCTTCCAAGTTTCGAGGGCGGAGAAGATCAAGGTCAGCTATCAGGACGAGAATGGGCGAGAGAAGGAAGTTGTGGCTGAGGGAGTTCTCTCGGAGCTTCTCCAGCATGAGATTGATCATTTGGATGGCATACTAGCGATTGACCGAGTTCTGGACGTTCGAACGATATGCACGAGAGAGGAGTATGAGAAGAGATACGCTCCGAAGAGCGTTTAGTACAATGTAGATTCGCTTGGACGGAGGAACGGCCCAGTAGCAATTTGTGACCACCTGTCGTGAGTTGCCCTTTAATAGGCAGCCGCGCACGTGGGGGGCTAACAACATAGGACGGACAGGGTTTGTTCGAGGATTACAAGGGCGTACCGAGAGAAGCCAGGTACCTCATCTACGCAAGTTTCCTACCGTCCTTGGCCTTCGGGATGTTCTACATAGATATCTCCTACTTCCTGACCACCGTGCAAGGACTGTCCGATGTATTCATGGGTACGATCATCATGGCAATAGGAGTCACCACAGTACTGACTAGCATACCGTTGGGCATAGCCGCCGACAGATATGGCAGGAAGAATTCCCTAATCGCGGGAAACCTCTTGGCAAGTTGCTCAATCGTCACATTCGCTCTCACGACGGACCCTGCCACACTACTACTGTCAGCAATAATCGGAGGAATTTCTCAGGCTGCCTTCATCGCTGCAGGGAACGCGCTTCTGGCTGAGAAGGCTGGAGACGCGAATAGAACTTCGGCATTCTCTCTCTACTCTTTCGTTAGTGGTAGCGCTCATGGGCTGGGTGGCTTCATGATTCCATTGACCTTCGTCTTGGAAACTTTTGGACTTCGTGGCAAAGACGCTCATGTCGCACTCTACGTCTTTCTGGGTGCGCTCAGCTCGTTGTCTACACTCCTAGTGTTCAAGGTGAGTGAGGCGATGCATTCGCACAGATCTAGGAGAAAGAGAGGCGTCCTATCGAGGAAAACTATGAAAATCCTGGCCAAGTTCATAGTTCCCAGCTCAATTGTTGCTTTCGGCGCTGGGATGGTTGTGCCGCTAATGACGCGGTGGCTATATCTCAAATATGGAGCGCCGGATGCGGTGAGCGCCCCCATTCTCGGGACCTCAAGCTTCTTGATTGCGTTCGCAGTTTTGACCGTCCCGGCCTTGGCAAGAAGACTAGGTGTTGTGAAGTCGATTGTCTTCACTCAGGGCGTGTCAACGTTTTTCATGTTCGCGACGCCGCTTTCTCCAAACTACCTTGTTGCGAGTACGATCTATGTTGTTAGAGCCTTTCTGATGAACATGTCCAGTCCTCTGCAGCAATCGTTGATTATGGGCTTGGTGGCTGAGGATGAGAGGGGGGCTGCGTCAGGGATCAGTTCTGCGCTTTGGACATTGCCGAATTCTATGAGTACTGCGATTGGCGCGGCTTTGATGGGTGCTGGAATGTTGGCTGCACCGTTCTACTTGGCGACTTTTCTGTACTCTGTTTCTATAACCATATTCTGGCTCATCTTCGGGAAAATGAAGCTGCCAGGATGACAGACTCAGTTGATTGAACAAGGTCCAAGAGCCAAAACATGAGATATTCTATTAGACAGGCGTAGAAGGGTTAATGGATTCCGACGAACATCCTGAATTGAGAGAGCCTCTACGGCGTCACTGCTCCTGACCTGAGTTTAGGTAGGATTTGGCTTCTTACCCATTGGACTCCTGCGCCGGAGAGTCCGTATCTTCCGCTTTCAACGATTAGCTTTCCGTCTTTTTTCAGTTCGCTTGCCCTGGCCCTGACGACATGCGCTTTGGTCGTCTTCCAGCTGGAGCTGAGGAGGCTGCTCAATTCCTCATAGGAGAGTTGGTTTGGGTGATGGGCGAAGAGCATTATGGCTACGGCCTCTTTGGCGGTGACATTGTTAGCTGGGATGATCAGGTGGGGTTTGCCATCCGGGGTACGTTCGATGATTCCTTCTAGCTCTGTTCCGGTTTGGATCTGTGGCGTTGGTCGAGTTGTGGCTAGTTGTTCTTGTGGAATGGTCGGCAAGATGACTTGGGAGGTGGGTAGCTCCTTTACGAGTTGCTCGAATCTGGCTCTTACGTAGTCGTGTTCGCCCTCGAGCTCAATCTCTGATCCGTTGGGCCGTCGAATTCTGAATCTGAGCTTTCGTTCACTTGACATCTAGTGCCACTGTAGCACTCTCTGTTTGAGAGGTTATTTCTCTTTTTGACATGGACGTTCTTGTGGTCTGGGAGGACGCTAGTCTCGTCCTCTCCTTAAGACCTTTCCCGGGAGCGCCTTCGTATGTCTCTTTCCTTCGATGACGATCTTTCCGTTCACGACGACGTATTTGATCCCGGTAGGGTATTGGTGTGGATTCATGTAGGTGGCTCTATCTCCAATCGCATCTTCATCGAAGACGACCAGGTCGGCCCAGCTTCCCACCCTTACTAGGCCTCTGTTCCATAAGCTTAGTTTCCGAGCTGGTAGAGAGGTCATCTTCCTGATCGCCTCTGGCAGTGAGAGCAGTCCTTCCTCTCGCACGTATTTGCCGAGGACGCGTACGAAGGTGCCGTAGCTTCTTGGGTGGGGCTTTGCCTTTCCGAGGATACCATATGGCGCTTGGGCTGAGGCGTCTGATCCGATCATCGTGAACTCGCTTGACAATACTTTTCTCATGTCGTTCTCGTTTATCATGAACAGTACGATTCCCACTCTAGCTGTCTCCTCGACCAGAAGGTCGAAGATGAATTCGAGAGGATCCTTTCGCCGAGCCTTCGCTAGGTCGGAGATTCTCTTGCCTTGATAGTTTCTGTGCTTCTCTGAGGAGGTGATAATAATGTTTTCAGGGCCCGCTGTTCCGATCAGGTTCTCCCAGCCGGGAATCCCCTTCTGAATTTCACGTCTGATTCTTTTTCTCGTTCTGGGGTCTTTGAGCCTCTCGGTCAGTTTGTCGGTTCCGCCTTCGTGCGCCCAAGAGGGAATTCCTGCGGCGAGTCCTGTCGCTCCTGCGGTGTATGGGTATACGTCGCAGGTCACGTCTACGCCATGATCTCTTGCTTCTTGAATCATGGCTAGGGTCTTCTTGACCTTGCCCCAGTTCCTTTTGCCGGCCGCCTTGTGATGCGCAATCTCTACCGGGATCCTTGCTTCCTTTCCGATGGTTATGGCCTCACGGACCGAGGAGATTAGGGGGTCGCCTTCGCCTCTAATGTGCGAAGCGTATATCCCGCCGTATTTCGCGGCCACCTTGCAGAGCTCTATGATCTCTCTTGTCTTGGCGTAGCAGCTGGGCGAGTAGATTAGGCCTGTGCTCAGGCCGAAGGCGCCTTCGTCCATGCATCGAGCTGTCAGCGCCTTCATCTTTGTGAGTTCGGAAGGGGTTGGCTTCCTCGCCTCGAAACCCATCACCATCGTTCGGATAGGCACATTGCCTACTAGCGGAGCAACGTTCAGTGCAATGCCATTTCTCTGCATCTTTCGCAGGAACTCGTCGAAACCTAACCAATCCCAATCGATCTTCTTTCCCACTTCTCCCGCATTCTTCCGCGCTTCCTCACGCGTAGACTTGTTAAGGGGGGCGGCTGAGCTGCCGCAATTGCCGATCACTTCTGTCGTGACCCCTTGTCTGATCTTGCTCTCGGCGAGTGGATTCACGAGCAGCAGCGTGTCGGAGTGACTGTGCATGTCAATGAATCCGGGACTGATGACAAGTCCTTCTGCGTCTATCTTCTTCTTAGCTGATCCGTCAAGCCGGCCGATCGATCTGATTCTTCCTCCGGCGATGCCTACGTCTGCCTTGTACCAAGGATTGCCTGCGCCATCAATTATTCTTCCGTTCAGAATTGCGAGGTCATATTTCAAATTCAGTCACCACCGGTGTTGATCCTTTCTTGGCCTGACCTAGGAGAAGTGTTTTTCCATAAGCAGCTTGTGACAGAGCAGATGTCTCCTCTCTATGTCCTAAGTGGAGTCAGAGTGATCGAGAGTAGGACCCTGGGGTCAGAACTGAATGTCTGTGCTCAGTCAGTCGACTTGGGAGGAGAAGACTTCGGCTCCGGGAAAGAGACTTCGAGCCAGTCATCTTCGGAGACGAAACTGTGGTGTGCTTGCACTAGCGGCCTCGTATTCTTCGGTGGTTTAAGTTCTAAGAAGCTGTCAAGAGAGTTGTCCGCGTAGGTATTGTTCATATTCGGTATTGGTTACCTACGTGTAGGCAATCTTTATAAGGAAAGCGAGTTGCCTACGCATCGCCTCGAGTTTGGTGAAGCTCATTGAGGGTACGGGGCAGAAAGCGTGAACGTGTGCTGAGGGTGCTCCTCAATGAGCCTAGCGGCAACCTCACCAAGTACAGAATAGCGAAACTCTCAGAATGCTCACGTGAGTGGGTAATAGAATTCCTAAGGAAGCTTGAGACGCAGGGCCTCGTTAGGCAGACTAGGGTCCTCGACTATGGTGGCCTCATAAGATTTTGGAGTGGAGTTCGATCCGAGCCTGAGCATCGGGACTATATGCTTAGAGAACCGCTAGAATTCCTGCGGAAGATAGAACTCAGCTATGCCCTGACTACTTACCAAGGGGAGAATCTGCTCCAGCACTACCTCTTCCCTTCGCGCACCGACTTCTACATTCGTGAAGAAGATCGTGAAGAATGGCATAGGCTAATAGCCGCAGGAGGCGGTCTAGTCGGCAAGGGCAACCTTAGAATTCTTGTGACAGACAGACATGTATTCTACAACGCCATTAGACGCCAAGAGTTGACAGTTGTCTCTGTGCCTCAACTCATAGTTGACCTGCTTGGTGAAGGCGGCCCCTGCGTTGAGGCCGCACAGCTTCTGCTGAAGAAGGTGAAGAGTCGTGCTATATCAGCCGTATGAGATTGAGATCTCTCAACGATACGTGCGAAACGTAATCTCGAAGCTCATAGAGCCGACTTGCATACTCGGGGGTTGGGCAGTGTATGCCATTGTGAACGAGAACTTCAGGCGAGAGCAAGGAAGAGACTACCTTGGCTCTAGGGATATCGACCTAGGCTTTCACATTGGCAAAGAGTGGAATCGGTCCCATCTGGAAGATTCCAGTCTAGCTCAGGCCATCAAGATGTTGCGTGAGATGGAGTTCGAGTATCTGAGTTTTAGATTCGTCAAGCACTTCCACGCAGACACAAGAGAGGAATTACGGGGCGAGGATGCCAGGAAGACTCCTTCATATGAGATGTTCGACCTATTCGTGGACCCCGTTGTGGATTACATACACCCAGAGGCTCGCAAGGTTTTCGGCTTTGTTCCCATAGACGAGCCTCTCCTAGAAAATATGTTTATGGCACAGAAACACAGAATCATTGAGTTGTTCGGCAGAAGGGTTCTTCTTCCCTTAGCAGATGTTCTGCTAGCAATCAAGCTCAGAAGTGTGCGTCAGCGGGATAAGGAGCACAAGCGAGTCAAAGACATAGCCGATATCTACGCTCTATCTTGGTACTCTGATATGCAACTCAAAACCTTGAAGACAGCTCTCACAGCCCTGATTCCTTCTCAAGAGATCAGAATGACCCTAGAATCCTTCACCAGAAGAGACGTAGATTCAGTATCGAACGCCTTGGACATAGAAACTCTGCTGATTCAACGCGTTCTAGGCGAACTCAGATCTTAGTTCTAGGCATCATTCTGATCGCTTTCAGATTCCCCGATATTTCGTCCCGAACAGAATGTCAGTGCTCATATCTGTCTCGTAGCCGAGCCAAAGAATCGCGCAAAAAGGGGGATTCCCCGCGTCTGAACTTTTCTCACAACTGCAATAGCAGAAGGGCGGGTCTAAGGGTTCTCTACACTCGTCTTTTTGCCCTTCGTCAGTCTTTGGATCAGTTTCTCGCCGATGGACGGAGTCTTCTCTTCGTCCAACTTCATGTATGCGCCAAGAATTCTTTCAAGCTCTTGAACGTCCTTGTACGCAACGTTTGATGGAGAGATGAAGGACCATGCGGGGTTGAGAACTCCTTTCAGAGAGCCGTCTCTGAGGAGCTTCAGCTTTAGTCTGAATCCTCCCCTACCTGCGTAAGTGTAGATCCACTCATCCGCCTTGTTCTTCTTGAATCCGAGCTTCTCAAGCCTTCCTTCATTTTCAGACAATGCTGAGGACATGCCTATTCCTTGGAGTCGAATTGTGGCTAGGACTAGAAAAGCTTGACTCTGACCAAAGAAAGGCCATAGTGAGGGGATCCATCGACAGGCAGCGTGCCGCATCGTGTTAACCTTTAATTGTCAACGAGAGGTCTCCATACTGGGCGGCCGTAGTCTAGCCTGGTCTAGGACATAGCACGACGTCCAATGGCCTTCCAAGCCAACAACCCGGGTTCGAATCCCGGCGGCCGCACCATTGCGCCCACACACGAAAATACTGTGACAACGACGATTCAAATTCAGACGGCCGCACCAAGAGACACACACTAGGAAAGTTGCAATATCGCAGGGAACTGGCCCGATGCCAAGAATTCTGAAAAGTCGATTTGCCGTACTTATTGGTCATGAGTTTTACGTTGCGTGGTCCTTTCCCATGCTATATCATTCTCGATGGACTGATAGGCTAGCAGCTGCAGTTCATCGCAAAATTCCAACCGTTCTCTGCCTGCAAGCAAGGAGACTGAACCTACGGCCAGACTTGCGGCGACAATCCCTGCTTCCGCTAACCAAGAGTGTACGTTGGCAACAGCACTTGTCCGCTGTGCAGCAACTGAGATCAAATTCGGCTGCCTAGCAAGAAGCGAGACAGTAACATGCGAAACAGGCAGGGCTACCATCAAGATAAACGCGAACAAGTACAGAGAGTGTGAGTAGTCTGCAACTAGTTTCACCCTGCTTCGAAGATCACCATCCACCTTTGTCCATAGAATGTATGACCAGACAACCGCTGCCTTCGTTTTGACCTTTTGCTTTGCCATTGCCTGGTCAATCGCAGAATGGATCCTAGACCTAGGATAGACCAGATTCTTGAAGAAGCGATTCTTTAGGAATCTTACCCAAATCGGAAAAACTACGTGATATGAGATCCATCCGAGAGCTAGAAACAGAAACAATAATATCAGCGCTAAGAAGGCCGGATCAGAAATCTGTACGGGAAGAAATCGATAAAGATGAATTGGCATTGTCAGAAGGATTGAAACAGTAAGTGAAAAGCCAGGAATCGTATACCTAAGGAACGTGCGGAGATCGCTTGCCAAGTTCTCTGACATTTCTAGGGAGACCCCTTGCGATGCTCTCTGAGTGGATGCTTCGAACTTGACTCCAGTGCAATCAGGCCCATTAGAGTGGCCGAAAGCGTTGGATGCTCTTCCTGTGGAAGGGTCCATCCGCCTTCTCGCGAAAACGACGCCTCAAGGTACGAAACGCACTCCTTGAAGAGGGAGGTATCCGCGTGTAGGGCTAGGTCTCTCGCGAGCATAATCACACTCGACGCGACCGTGACATTCATGATCCTTCTCGTTGGAATTTCGCGAAGTGCAGTTACGTAGCGTTTCAGTAACATTTCATAAACTGTCTTACTGAAATCCTTCATTGCTTCAAACAGAACATAGTCCACAGACATGATATTCTGGAAATCATCCATAAATGACCGGATCTTCTCTATGGCCGATTGAAGGCTTCTACGTTGTGATGGATCTCCGTAGTAAAGGCCAGCTGTGCACAAAAGCATAGAGCGTAGGTCAAGAGCGCCGTCCCATTCTCCCGTCGGCTTTTGGACCCGAGCCAAGTACTTTGCCCCTCTCTTCCGAGTTCTTCGCGTTGCATATATAGGCAGTGATCTGATCAGGAATATGGACGATGCGGTAGACTTAGGATCACTTTCTCTTTCTAATTGTCGTCCCCATCCCCCGTCGCGGTTCTGTTTTGTCAGAAGGAGTTGGGCAAGGAACCTCAGGGACGACGCATAGCTAATTGAACGAAGCAAGACAAGAGTGTAGGCTCTGTCCAGTGCGACTGCTCCGCCGGGATAGTCGCCAATCAGTCCGTCTGGTTGTATGCATGCCGTTATGAATCGACGAGATTCAATTTTGGCCGCGAGTCGTTTGGCATCTGGGGATGCTTTTATCTCTGATACTGTCGTGGTCCATTGGTCGATCAAACTCTGTAGGACATTCATGTCTCTTGCAGCAAGGCTAAGAGTACCTTTGAAGAAATCAGCCGAGAGAATCCAATTGGTGGCGAACACGGAGACATACTCCACCTCGGATTCCCCTCCCAGAGTTCGGACAATCTCGAGAGTCGCGTCAATAGAACGTGGAATCTCTGAACTCTCTTCACCGACCTTTATATGACTAGTTGCCTCAGGATCTTTCTCCAATAACTTTAGGCAAAGCGTCAGAATCGCTTTCAGATCAGCAATTGAGATCTGCACTCGCCTTGTGTTCTCGAAAGTGGGCATTTTCCCCCAAGTCGAAGAAATGCGGCCATCATGTTGTGACATTAATCCCACCTAATTCATCAGTGAGTATTGGTGCATGCTTTGTCAGCCAGTCTCTAACTGTCTGTCTGTTGCGTCCACTGAACGTAACGCGATAGGCCTTGTCGATCAGTGTGGTCGAGATGTCTCTAAGAAGGTCCTTTATTCTGTACGCAACCTGAGCGCCATGGCTTCGCAATGAAGCATCATTCAATCTGATTTTCAAGCTGGCTTCACCTCGTTCTGTGGTCAAGATCGGTGTCTGAAATCCACGATGGCCCAGCCAGTGAGCTAACCTGGTGTCGGCGTCTCCCGCAGGTAGCTCACTTCGGATCCTCTGGGCGACGCGTTCAAACTTCTCTCCCTGAGAATTGTGTTCGGCTCGAGGGGTTCCCGCGTCGAGCGCGTCGGCAACTCTAAGCAAAGTGGCTGCCACGCCCTCTTTTGGAGTGAGCAACCCTCTTCGGACCAAATCGTTCAAATCGGCTGTGCCGTATCGCATTCTTGTGTTGCCATCAGAATGTAACAAACAAAGTCCGGCGACGAAGTCCTTCTCTTCCCTTGACAAAGGAAGGTCAGTGCTTCCCAAGATGTATTTTGCGCTTCGCTCGGCGTGCGAGCCACCATCCTGCTCTCCCCGTCCTATGTCATGGGCATGAACCGCGATCTTAATTAGCAAGAGATCCTTCTCCGAAAATGGTCCAGCACCGGAAGATCTTGTCAAGCTACTTTCGTCAAGTACATCATCTACCTTATCGACGTTCTTCGCCGCGCGGCTACAATGCGACTCGCCGTGGTCTACAAGGTACCACTCAATTCGGTTTACAATGTCCTGAATCTTCTGGGTCAAAAACTGTTCAACCCTTTTCAAACGGTCCTTCATGGTGTCGACGGTCTCTAGCTGTTCCTTTTGACGCTGGATCGTCTTTTGGACAGCGGCGGCAATTCGTGTTCCTGAACGAATGGTTGGTGAATATGGTGGCCCTCCACCTCCCTGCACTACGTCACCTCCCTACGATTGCCATGCGCCTCATAGAACATCTTTGATTAATGCCAGATTGTGCCTGATAGAATCCAAGGTGTGTGGTCTTGCAGCACGAAGCGGTCTCGAAAACTCTCTGCAGAATGTGCACTCACAGTTCGGCCCCCAGCCTTTCGATGAAGCTGTCCAGTTCAGTGTTGTTGGGTTTAGGAGCTTAACTAACCAATTTGTTGAATCAAAAGTCGTGACACCCCAGTGCACATAATCAGTCCAATTGACTGGTGAACCGATCCCGAGAATGTGAAGCCCCACGTCCTTTCGTTGGTCAGCAAGTGCACCGGCAAGTCTTTGGATCAAAGATTTCTTCGCTGTTTGGGCCAATGGTAGCTCTTTGTCTGAAACTGCAATGATGGAGATTTCAGAAAGCGACAATAGCTTTGACGAAACACTGTACAATTCCTCTGAATTGGAGCCGTGGGCAACCGCCATCAACCTTGCGGGCCCATAGTGTAGGGCGCAAACTTGTTCGGCGAACCGTATGTTGCTTGCTATCGCTCTCGCAATCTCGCTCCTTCTCTTTCCTCTTGCAGGGTAGTCCAAGATCGTCCAGACTTCTCCACGCAATACTTGTTGAATCGCATAGACATCTAGTGCGTCGTACCAAGTCTTGATTCCAAACTTCGTCAATTCGTACCCTCCGCTGTCGAGATATAGTGTTAGGTCCCTAGGAAGAGCAAGACATTCCGCAGCTGAGATTCCATTGTTGATGCACTCTATCCCCTCTTTCAGAAATACTCCTTTAGGGTTTACAAAATCGAATACAGAGATCATTAGTGTCGGGTAGCGAAGTTCGCGCACGGCCTCCAGACCCATGTACGCCACATCTCTGCAACTCTTGGATCTAATCGAAGCCCCAGAGATCGCAGGAACAAATGGAATAGACAAGTCTAATCCCATATTCAAGATGGCTTTCGAAGGTACTCCGTTGGATCAACCAGTCCTGCTGCTGTGAATGCTTCATGCCTTTTGCGACAACCCAAGCATCGCCCACAATGTTTTCTTGTTCCCGAATAGCACGAGTAGGTGAACCCAAGAGGAACACCCGCATCGGTCGCCCACTTCACTACTTCAGCTTTCCAGAGCTTGTGAAACGGAGTCACGAGAGCAACTTGCTGTCCGAGTGAGCTCCTTAGGGCAGCACTTGCAGCGCGGCGAAATCTGGCAGTTGTATCAGGGCATTCGTCAGAGAGCTCTCTGTGGAAACCCATGGCTACTGTTCTGCAACCCAAGTCATGTCCGTAGATGGCCCCTATCGTCGCCAGTATGAGGTTTCTGAAAGGAAATAGGTGAACAGTTGATTTCCTGTCTGTTAGTGCATTCTGAGTCAATTGTCCAAGTTCATTGATTTCCACTATCTTGGGTCTGCGAGTTCTTGATGAAGCGCAGATTCGAACCACAGCTTGCTGCTCCATCCGACGTGCGCGTTGTCCGTAGTTGACAAATAGAGGATAGACATCGAGTCCCTCCGTCACATACGCAAAGGCAGCACTCGATGAGTCTATTCCTCCGGAACACATTAGAACGATCTTGTTGTTCATACGGATACGCAGAACCCCCCCACCTTGCGCTAGCGGCGTGCCTACCTTGTATATATTGCGTACTGCCAATAGTTATAGCTTCTCATCTCATCGACTATTGGATTGTCATCTCATTTTTGCCTTGGCTATTTGTGGTGCGCATCTTTTGCTTCTCACGTCGGCCATGTTGTTGAGAAAAGACAATCGGCCACAGTAACAGCATTTGGGGATATCATTTTCTCGACTTGAATTCAGCAAGCCCAGTCGGAATTCTCAGGCATTATGCGGCTTCGTGATGGCTGGTACCGTTCACAACGATCAGGGCAAATCCGATTCCTTGTTGGACCCTGAACAACGTCGGGTCGCCTTGTTTGATAGTCAACTCTTCACTCGTGTTTGTTCAATTCCTCCAAAGTATTGATATGACTCGTCGGCAAAGGAAATGCGCGGATCTGTTTGAGCAGGGCATTCGAGGTCGAATTCGACCTTGATGAGGAAAAGGCTGTCGCGATCGCTACAAGGCTGCATGATGACTTCTGGGGTCGGAGAGGCTTCTTTCAGGACTATCGGATGCCTGAGTATATTGTTCCAGAGAATCTCGTCGAAGGTTCGAAGGAGCATGCGTGTTATCTTACGTTTGTTATCTCTATTGACTACGCAACTGACGCCGTCAAGCTGTGGAGGAACTCGAGAGGAGCCTACCGAATCTACCCCGAGAGGTTCGACCCGCAAACCATAGTGAACCTAGGACAGAGAACCTTAACGAGCTTCGTGAGAGGTCTGGGTGCAAGGTATCCCAAGCCTGGAGCTCAGGCATGGAGGAAGATATCCAAGATACTGATCGAGAAGTATGAGGGTGACCCAAGGAATCTAACTCTTGAACCGCTAACGATTGAACAAATCAAATCGAAGCTGAGAGAGTTCCCATACCTGAGAGGAAATAAGCTCTCAAACTTCTACTTGAGGTCTATGGGAGAGAAAGGCCTTCTCAAGATCTCAGACTTTCCGGAGCTGGACATTCCAGTTGATATTCAGGTTGCAAGGTTCACAGCCTACACAGGGGTATTGAAGCTTCTCTCACACAGTTTTGAAGGATGTGTCCACAAGGAACCTCTTAGAACCCTAATACAGGAAGTCTGGAGAAACGCAGCCAGGCAAATAGAGACATATCCTTGGAAATTAGACGAGCCAATATGGACCATTGGATCCAAACTCTGCTCAAAAAGGAAATGCAGCAACTGCCCCGTCGAAGACCTATGTAATAATGTGAAGGGAATCCAATTCAAAGGCGCAATAATGATCTGGGCAAGCCAGAAGACTGAGCCTAGCGCCCAAGGCATGGGAAGTCTGCTCAGAAGCTCCTCTTGGAGCATTTGCAGTTCGTGACTGACAAATTTGAACGGCATCAGTCCCTCGGCAGCGCGCTAACATAGACATAGGCAAGTGCTCTAGACACGCGCAAAAACTCTATCCCCCTCAAAACTCTTGCGCATTATGCGACGATCTGACGGCTGTAACCCAATTTACTCGCCAAGGAAGAATCGCTTCCTCGGGTTTCTCTGGCATTCTACTGATGCACAGGTGACTCCTTTTCGTCTTGTCGGAAGGATGTCAACCAGTTCTTTGTCTAATAGAGCTAACATTACTAGCCTGCCCGGCACTTGTATGCTTCGAAGAAGCACGCCATAATCCCTCAAACCGCAGCCAAGGTTCCTGCCGGGGCTTTATAGCGTATCTGGTTTGGATAGGCATCGGTTAGACCTTAACCCTTAATAGAAAAATGTGCGCAGGATACAGATCGGATAGCCACGTAAAGCTGGAAGCACACCGGTGCCAAGAGGAGTTGTTCTTGAGTCTCGAGAGTATTCTCGAGCGTAACAGTCTACTCCATTCGAGGCTTATTAGTGCATGTGACTTTGTGACGAAAATACTATCAGGGCAGGTTCCTGAGAACTTGCAGGCGGTCCAGACCGCACAGGACTTCTATACAGATCACGGTTTACCTCATCTGCAACGTGTGATCAAGAAGTTGGATGCTCTCATGGGATTGCTTGCGAATGAACTGAATGAGAGAGAGTGCTTCCTCTTATTGATGGCTGCGTATTTTCACGACTTAGGCATGTTTCTGGGCCGACGTGAATCCGAAGATCCGAGAGAAACCAGAAGGCATCATCATGAGAGAGGCGCAGACTTGATTCAGCGCTTAGTGGACGAAAAATACATCGATCTCAATCGATTTGAAACGCCAGTTGTCAAGAACTTGGTCTTGGCTCATCGAATAGTTGATCTTCTCGGTATTCCAGAAGATCAAAACATTCAAGGTTTCAAAATAAGAACTCGCCTTCTTGCGGCATTTCTACGAATCGCTGATGCTTGCGATGTTGACTATTCGAGAGCCCCTGAGGCCGTCTTCAGATTCTACGAGAAACTCATACCCCAAGTTTCGAGAGAACACTGGCAAAGGCACGCGTTGATTGCTGATGTATGTTTCGACCCTCGTCGTTCTTCCATCGTGGTCTCTATGGATTTGAGCGGGGAATTCGTAGATAGAATCGACAGGGCCAGAATGGCGAATGCGATTCACAGAGAGTTAGAGGAGGAGTTGGACAGTGCATCTGAAGTATTTCGCAGTCATGGAATTAGCCTCGTACGTGTAGAGGTCCGGGACCATGTTGAGGGAACCTACATGAAGTTCTCGGAGTTTCGACGAACAGACGATTGCATTATTCTCGGAATTGCTTCAAACACACAATTGACTCAGATTCTTTGGAAACTAATCCAACCTTTCGTGACGAGGGATAAGGGTCCTGTTCTCGTTGTAGAGGTAAGGCCTCCCGAAGGCCCCTTGTTCATCGACACTCGTCAACTAATCGAACCGGCACATTTTTCAAACTTTCAGAAAGCGGTGGGACAGGTAGATGGGATAGTCTATTGCGATTTCCGACTGACGCCCAAGGAGATTGTGGTAGTGAGGTGAAGGATCCGGTTGAGTCTTAGTGAGTTGGTCAGATCTCTTGGTAAGTTTCGGTCGGCCGTATTTGTGAGAGGCGACCCGGGCGTCGCCTCTCTCTTGGAACAACTGACTCAACAAAGACTTCATCTCTGGAGGTCAGAAAAGATCTCTCAAGCTGACTACAAGAATCCCCATAGAGTCTTTGTAAGGTTTCGAATCGATAGATCACTTTGCTCTGGGCTGGTTCAAGCCTCATCGCAAGAAGAGGCTCTCGATATCTTCCTAGACATTCAGTTCGGTTTGCATAAAAAAGAGGCGGAAATATTGACGCTTCTTCGTCTTCCTGTCCCAAGGATACGCACATTTCCTTTCTTCGTTATCTGTGAGGAAATCTTGCGAAATGTGGGCCAAAAGTTGGCTGCGAACTATTGGCCCCAGCATCCTAAGAACATCGAAGCAATCAGGGCTTGGCTAGTGGACTTCTTGTGTTATCGTCGTGAAATCATTCGCACAAGGGTTCCTGAACTCGAACCTGTGGTGCCCTCTGCTCTGACCAACCAGAGAGTACTTGGCCTCTATGATCCAAGTGCTGGGGCTATAACCTTGAGATACTACCGCAGTATGGAGGACACGGACATCGTAGACGTAAGAGAAGAACGAACGGAGACTCCATTCGGCCCGCATGACAACAAGCTATTCGAGGAACTCTTCGACTTGCCCCCTCAGGTAGAGCTTTTGCGTGAGGTAAGGCAGTGCAGTGGTGCTGGGCGTATGACATACAGAGAATGGGGGCACCCCTATTTTGTTGCGGCCGATGAGTTAAGGCAACACATAGAACGGTACAACAGGTATCTTCCGGGAACGTATCAAGATGCCACATATGTCACTGATGCAAGGCTATACGACTGGACTTCCTCAGAGATTCGCTTAATTAGGGAACTCTCGCAGCGATTTCCAGAAGTTGGTGAGCATTTCAGGAATTTCATGCACCCTGTGGAGGTCATTCATGTCTACCAACTGGACGAGCCTAGAGAGACTTGGATTAGGAATGGATCAATCTCCATTTACTACATGCGTGGTCCGGCAGATAGAGTTTCGACCATCAGACTGAATGTAGGCGAGGAATTTCGCCATGCAGTCAATATTCTGGAGAACAAGTTCGGTCTTCACAAAAGAAATGTGTTCCTCAAAATAGACACACATATTCTGTGGTATCTCAGAGACAAGGCAGATATTGATTAGAGAACCCACACTTGACTCCTAGAGTCCAACAGAAAATCCGACTGAAGACTGGATTGGACATCTTCGCAAGACATAGACTACTTACAGAGAGTCACTGTGTCCAAAACGCACTTTTTCTGCATTTTCCCGGGTAAGGCTTTTGCTCTTACTGAGCTCATTCCGGTCAAGTAGGCATGATGTCTGGTCGTGAAAGTCAGGATGAGCGGCTTATTAGAGGTCAACTCAAATAGAGATGACATAAGGTGATGGAATCTAGGGGGTGAGAGGTTTTGAGCCTTAAAGAAATCGAAAGGGAACTGAACGACTACGCTTACGCCGAGGATGAGTCGCTAGCCAATGCCGCCAAGATGCTTCTCAGCATGTCAGAGTTAGAAACAAAGGAAAGACTGCAATTGCATCTGTTGCTTAAGATCTATGTGAGGCTTGACGATATCTTGCATTGGGTCATAGGACTTGGCGAAGATGTATCGAAGCTGATACCGAAACGAAAACCGAAGACGCGCGTCAAGAGTCATAAGGGTAAAGCCATGTCGAGAACCTAGCCTTGAAGTGCTGTGTGGCCAAATGGACCTACTTGGCCTACTTGGAAGCCTTGGGGGCAGCTGGAAGAGTACAATACCCATCTATATGGATCTCCGTAAGAGAAGATGAAGTCGAGGCCAGACTAATCAAGCGATGTGTTCTTTCCTATTCTCGCTCTCTTTGCGCAGACAAGTTTCAAAGCTCGACCTGTATGGGCTCAACTAGAAATGGGCTGTCGGACGGAAAGAAAAAGGGGGGAGTTTGTGAGGCTCACTATGAAGGCACGAGTTCGTTGATTGCTTCGGCGAGGATCGAGTCCGCAGTCCTATCCATCCTCTGAAGCTTGCGAATCAGGTAGGTGCGTAGTCTTGCTGGTGGGCCACTGTACTCGGTGACTAGCGTCTCGAACTTCTTTACAGCTATGATGGCGATGATCTGATCCAGTGTCACCTTGCTCATGTAGATTCATCTCCTAGAGAATTTCGTCGATAATGTCTGCGAGAATCGAGTCTCCTTTGACGTCCAGCTCTCGAAGATGGCGCAGGTGTGTTTGAATCTCATCGCCCTCAAAACTCTTGAGCATTATGCGAATTTCAGACGGCTGTTACCTGTCTAACTTGGCAATGAAAAATCGGTTCCTAGAGAGTTCGTTCTCTGGAACGCACGCGCCCGCTGTTCTACTGTTCCGTTCATTACTTCCTTCTTCTCCAACCCCTCAAAACAGCCTTCATCATACATATCCATTCTCAACCAACTCAGCCAGACAGGGTGAAGAACATGGGCTCCAAACCTTCCAACTCACCTCCACTTCCTCGCAACGAATCCATGTTCCCGCTCCTCCGAGCTGACTTTCGGAAGCTTACCAAGCGGCTCTGAATCACTATGGTTTCTGGCCAACTAGTGGCCAGCCGTCACCGAACAACATATCATGCAACCTCGACGAAGTAGTTGCTGTAGAAAGAAAGAGGCGAAGCACCTTGGAGAGTGGGCTGAGCCCTGAAAGATTGTGGCAGATGTTCTCCGGTTCAGATCTTCTCGACGGGATGAGACCTGAATACTGGGATAGGCCGCAACCTGCGGAGATTACTCATATTGTCAAAGAAATCTTCCGGCAAATCGCGATCAGGAATCGTTGGGGGTACCGTTTCGAGAGTCCGAGAAGGCACGATATGGTCGTGTGGTACGATATCGTCTACAAGAGGGGACAGAGACCAGCATTTGTACTCGAAAGCGAGAACCAGCAAGAACCCAGAGCGATAGAGACTGAGATTGAGAAGCTGGCGAAAAGCGAAGCTGATGTTAGGGTGGGGGTCTTCTACGCATGGCCGAAGTACGATAGCAGGACGATTGTCAAGAGGGCCAAGGAGTTCATTCGTAGGGGAAAACTAGCCGAGAAAGGATGCACTTTTCTGCTTATCTTGGGATACACAAGGCCATCGGATCGACCGAAGAATCATCTACCACAAACCTACGGATACGAGGCCTATGCAATTGGCGGCCGCGCTCAACACTATATGCTTGGAACGAAACAAATCTGTCCCAAGGAGATCTCAACAAGGAGCGAATAGTGCAAGAACTCGCCTTTCTTGTTCTCCAACCCATGCGTTATCGCTGGTCAATATCCCTGCTGCCTTAGTGTTCGACAAGCCTAAGCAGAAGCTAGATACGGAACTGAGGGCCAAGGAAGAAGCTAGGTCCTTGTATCTGGGTCGAAAGGGGACTAAATGGAGTTATGGTTGATGACTCTGTTGGCCTTTCTGAGACTGACTCGTGAGTCGCTCTCGAAGGATGCAATCATAAGAAGCGAATTGGCGTACGGAAGCACCAAGACTCTTTACATGCTAGAAGAAGGAGCTGCCGTTGGTGAGCTGAAGTGGCCTCAGCAATGGTGGCTGGAAGCCTCGTTCAAAAAGGCACTTAATGCTGGAATATTCCGAGGCACGTTCTACTTGGCTGTCCTTCTTTTTCTTCTCCCGAGAATTGCGATGGGCATCTACACATCTATCTGGCTGAGCAATGAGTCTGGTGCGTTGTATTACGCCACGATAATTCAGCCTGGATTCATCGGTGATTTTGTTCTCATCGTCGTACCTTTGCTGCTCTTGCGCAGAATATTCGGAAAGATGAGAGGTATTGTGGAAGAGATCAACCTTCAAGTCAAGAACGACAACCTGTCTGCTCCTGCCTCCATCAAGTACTTCATTGGCGATCAGATACGAAATGTCAACGAAGCGTATCTGAAGAGATTCCTCAGGCCTCTCGTAATGAGGTACTTGCAGGAGGGTTGCAACACAATCTTCGCCAGAAAATATCAGACTAGGGTACTCCTTGTCTCATCAATCGCAGCGGCAATAGCTATATGGTTGGCGAATGTGCCTTACTATGGTCCGGCCGGGCTCAGAGTAGTTGATCTTGCATACAGGCATCTCACATGGAGCCTAATTCTCGGCGTTACGGGTATGTTCTCTTTCTCTTTTGTGCTATGTTACCTCCTATTCTTCACATTTGTCTCAGTTGTCAATCTCGTGAAGATTCCTAGGCATAGACCTCTAAGAATCCACTATGGAACATTATCAGAAATGCTTGTCTCAATGTTCTCCTATCTTGGGTCACTGTTAGGGTTCGCTTCAATCTGGATACTGGTGTGGAACATCCTTGTTCCTCCGCCTGAGGAGAGATCATATGGCGTATATGGCGGAATCTACATCAGCATTGCGTCCATCACAACAATGATTGTGATCGCATTCTCTGGATTATATGTCATGCACACTGCCATTAAGAATTCGAAGAGGAACAAGTTAGATCTTCTAGAGGCGGAGATTGAGAGAGAGGAAAGGCCGAACAAGTACCGACTCATTCTAGGGGAGTATAGGGCCACATCGAAAGAAGGAACCTGGCCTGTAACTGCTTCGATCCTGCAGATGGTAGCGGCAGGCATCTTCTCTATCATAGGGTCCATAATAGGAGCGATTCTGAAGGGCTAGGCCTCTAGCCCATCCGTTATCGAGGGTCAATATCCCTCCGGGCACACCGCTTCTTAGGTGCCAACACCTTCGTCTCTACCATTGTGAGCGGCCCTCCTTTGAGCGGTTCGGACCTGTTTTTAGTAATTCCAAACTAGACTACGATCCTCTGGTTCGGTGTTTGAACCTATCTAGGTGCGATCCCCCTCCGAGTGCCTCATTACTCATGGAATAGAGGAAGTTCTACAGCCAAACGTAGCCTCGAGTGGCAGGATTCACTTAGTCATTCAATTGCAATCCACCCGGCCCACCAAGCTCATACTCAAGCGAGGAAAAAATCAAATACGGACTTCACATAGGCGCGCTACTTAGAAGATTGAGGAGGAACGTCTGAGTGTGTTCGCACGTTCTACGGGTCCCGAATAGGCCTACGCCCAAGATATTTTCAAAGTTTCTTGAAGCCTCCGTCTCGGCCTCGAAGATTGGTCTGTACTGGTATTGTGCTGCCAAGATTGTGCATCAACGAATCGTTGGAGATGTGGAAACGATGGAGAAGATTGGTGGCGCACAAAGGCATGAAGAGGCTGCCGAGGACATTCTCAAACGAATCGGCCCGCTAAGAGAGATTTCACTACCGAAGAAACTCTCCGATGTCATGAAACTGATGCGAATACAAGTGTCAAATGCTCTTGCCAGAAAGCGGACTCTTGCCAACAAGAGAGGCGTCTTGACCTATGTGGCGGTTGTTCCTGAGCTTAGATGCTTCGGAGTCCCAGACGAGGTAGACTGTCGGAATGGAGAATGGCCTCTCATCATAGAAAGAAAGTATGTGAGACGCATACCTCAGAAACCGTGGCTTGATCATTGCGTTCAAGTTGGAGTCTACGTGATGGGGCTGATGGCCCTGGGGTTCAGCCCGCCTTATGGAATTCTGCGATATCATGCAGATGGATTGGAAGAGAGCTTCAGAGTTGAGTTAGACAAGCAATTGGAAGATAAGATCAGAACTGCGGTGATGCAGACACGCGCAATACTGAACCGTGAGACCGAGCCGAAGCCCACTTCGAACCCCAAGAAGTGTCGTGTCTGTGAATACAGAGTAGTCTGCAAATCGCGATCAGATATTGAGAGCTACGACGCACCATACATCTTCGACATTGAAACAGACACAGACGGTCGCTACATATGGGGGATATCTGTCTATTCCTGCAGGAACGCTGAACTCAGGCAATTCTTTGCAGAGAAAACCGGCCAAGAATCACAGATAATTAGAAGCTTTCTATCATACGTGAACAGGAACCCGACTACCCCTATTCTGTCATTCTCCGGATCAGACTACGATTACAGGATTCTAAATGCAAGACTAACCCATTACGGCCTACCAAGTCAAGATGAACGCAGATTCATTGACGTGTGCAGCTATCTAGGACAAGGGGGCTTAAGAGGACGCCTGGTGGATATTTCGACTCCTTTCTACATGTACAGATATTCGAACCTCAAAGGAGACGCGTCCTGGAGATACTATCTGAAGTTTCTGAAGTCCAAGGACTCCAAGTCAAGACAGAAGCTAAAACGGACACTGCTTGAGTACAACGCAGATGATGTCCTGGCCCTTCTCAGCATATGCATTAACCGCCCCAAGCTTTTCGAGGAGGCTCTGGCGTCCACAGTCTTGGTACCACGAAGCCCTCACAAAGTTCGATACTTGAAAGAGATCTATTCCAAAATCGGAAGAGTGATACGAAGAGTTAGGCCAGATCGAAGACGAGATATTGAAGTCCGGTTCAGATCTAGCAATATCGAAGAACTCAAACAAGTCGTGGAAGCTCTTAGCAGTATAGGATTCAAAGCCAAGATCAGCCGAGACAAGAACGCAAACGCAGTAAGGTTGTACGGTTATCGGGCCGACAGTTTCTTGAGATGGATAGAAGAATAGCATGCATGCACAGCCATCTAGACGAAAACCACACGTGCAGACTTTATCCCCCTCGAAACTCTTGCGAATTATGCGACGAGTTGACCGCTGTACCCCGATTTGACCACAACAGAAAAATCGGTTCCTCGCGCACGCTCGTTTTGTGAACTTGCTACTCATGGAGAACTGATGCTAGCGTGAACATGGTAAAGCCAAGACCCAGAGGTATGAACCCAAGTAGTAAGCCGACCTGAAATAGTGATGGAACGGTTCCTGTCAGTGGCCTAAGCACAGACAAATACAGAGCGAACATAATCTCAAGTGAGTAGATCAGAAGGGTTACTACACCTAGAAGCATTGACATAGGACGGCTTCTCGACCTTTCAAATAGCAGCCCTATTGAGGCCACACCAATCGATGAGACAATTGAGACAGCTGTTGTCACGGAACCTAACGCTTCCTTAATACTCTCTAGCCCTGGGATGAAGACCGCACTGACTTCACTGCCTCCATGCTCGCGCAAGGAATCAACCCATACTGGAAACGACACGGCGAGAGCCAAAAAAACAAACCCGGATATCACCAAGATCACTTTCGCTGGGCCAGATCCGAAGGACGGACTCATGTTCAATCGTATTAGCACGCTCGTAAAAAGGACTTCCCCCCATACCGGCATCAGGAACACCAGAAAGCGCTGGTCCATGCCCAGAGAAGCACAAGGAATTCGCCAAGCCTCGTCAAAACTCTTGAGCATTATGCGGACTTCGGCAGGATGATACCTGTCTTACTCGCCGGAAGAAAATCTGTTCCTCGCGAGTTCGTTCTCTTCTCGCATCCTCTCCGACTCCTCGAAACGCCCTCCACCACATATGTCCATCCTCAACCAACCCTGCCAGACCGGGCGAAGATCATGGATCCCGAAACAACCATCGCACCTCTCCACCACACCTCAGGCGAGGCCATGTTCCCGCTCCTCCAAGCCTACATCGCACTAAGACTGGCATTGGAAGGGGCCAAAGATGGGTAGAACAATCCCCTCATACCGCATCATGCTGGAACAAGAACTGCATCAACGGTTAATCCAGAGCACGCCCATCCTTCTATCCAGAATGGGGTGACTCCATGGAACCAATCCGAATGTTTTTTGACTGCTGCCATCTTCGGAGAGAATCGAAAATAGAATCGGGGAGAAGATGCAGCTTCGTTATTCTCTAAGACTGTCACCACATCAATGCGGTGGGACATCTGGCTTCCAAGTGGGTGACTTTCCAGAGCTAGCACTTTTCAGCCACGCTTAGGTTACAGGCACAATGGAACCTAGCCGATTATTCCTGATGTATTATGCGGTGCCCAATAGTTATAATGATCGATGATCCTCCATACTCAGTGATATGCTCTGATGTAGGGAGCCACACCGACAAGGCGCACGAGGGTTGGGTCCACTTTGCCAACTAGAATAGGTCGTCGTATACCGTTCTTACTCATGGCTGTGTCCATTGGGGTCGCTGCGCTCTTGGTACCGATTGGAGTTGTGCGCGTAGGTCCTGTGCCTACAGCTCGAACAGAACTGAGAACAAGCACAATTCTGGTGACTGAGACTTGGATTTTGAGGACTACAACGCAAACACAGTCGGGTTTTGGGCTCTTTCCTCAAATCATAGTAGTCACAATTGCAGTGACCACAACAAGGATTGCTGCTTTGCAATCTCAATGGACAACGATAGAGAGCTTCACGACCACAGTCACAACTAGGGAGCAGGCGCCTATTCTAGCAACCATGATCGACCAGCATAGTCCACTCTTCCTTATCCTAGATGTCCTTGCGAAGGTTGTCAGCGTTGCCACGGGGACAGCTGGAATCGTTTCGTTCATTATGAGACGAAGACAGAAGGAACTCGAAAGTGCTCGTCTTCATAAAGTGACTCCGACACCCGTGCCACTGCCTGCACACATTGAACCGGCTCCAGTCACACAGAAAACTCCCGAAGCTCCTCCCATGGCCAAGCCTACGGTTGGCTACACGCCGAAGTTCTGTCTCCAATGCGGTAAGCCTTTGAGAGCTGGAAGCAAGTTCTGCCTAGAGTGCGGTGCACCTACAAGAAGAGAAACCTAGCTCTTACTTGCCTGACTCGCTCCACAGTTGTCACAGAACTTTGCGTCAAGAGGAAGCTCTGCTTTACATCTGACACATGACTTCACATTCCGCACGGCAGGAAACGAGGGGACAACTTGCTTTGCTTCTGCTCCAGCCTTCTTCGCCCTCGATTTCCGATAGACAAAGAGAACTCCTGCGACCACCACCGCGACTATAATGGCAGAGGCGATTAGCATCAGCTGAGCAAGTTGGGACACAACTGTCACCCGTTCCAGGGAGTAGTCATCGTAGTAGACCGTTCCGTAACCAATGTCAGGCGCCTTCGTGCCAGCCTTAGAATTGGCATTGCTAGTTACCCCCAAAATCACTGCACCGATAGCCTTTTGGCCCGCTGCGCTTTCATCGTTAAGGACATGAGTATCATCCACTGACAATGAGAGAGTGCGCCCGTCATATGCGATGGAGTACTTGTGCCACGCTTGTGTCGAAACGAAGTAGCTTGACTTGATTTCTCGCGAGGTTCTGATCATGGCGTACCCGTCAGCGCTTCTCAACAAACTCACCAGCCAGTATCCTGTGCCTCCCGAGAATTGTGTCTCCTCAGTGAACCCCCACAACTGGGCGAATTCGAGATGCCCTCCTGCCTGGATCCTCACAAAGACCCATATCGTTGCTTGGAAAGGAACACGAACTGCGGCTTGACCTCCGTACCACTTGGATATAAAACTCTGCTGCCCGTCGAATGCGCTGGACTCGACTGAGTAACTTCCTGTATGTGCAATCTTCGTCACCAGACTAGGGTTCACATAGTCGCTTTGCTCGCTCGGTCCGCGAGGAGTGAATCCTCCCCAGTTCCCCTCGAAGCTAGTCGAGTCTACCAACTGAGCCGCAGCGAGCGGAGTCCACAATACCAAGAACAGCAAGGATAAAACTACGATGAGAGAGCGTGGCGGATTCACGTCCCGCATCTCCGACGATTTAAGCGGTCTTCCTAACAGGACAATTGGAGCACAGAAAGAGATTAACCTTGCTACACGAGATGGCTCGGCTTCCAAGCTCGCTCTTATGTCCTTTCGCCCGTGAGGCATGAAACGACTAAGCGCTCACTACTGTCAGGCTCACTCATTCTTCGCTGGTATGACTATCTCATTGTTTCAGCAAAACGAAGATGGCTCGCCTTCCCTCTCGAACAGAAAGTAACTCGCTGAAATCGAAAACAGGAGTCGATTCAAAATGGAAAGCATTGAACAAGACAGCAAAGATGTCCTGAACCTTGAGAAGATGTTTAGAATCAGTTTGCTCACGCATACAATCCTGCCCACTTCCGGTACTTTCTGTAGGATAGCTAGGGCATCTCTTTTCAGAAGTGGTTTCGAACCCATTTGGCTATGCGTCCCGGCGGCCGCACCACTCTGGCTTCAAGAACTTTCACGTGGCCAACCCTTTCCAAAACCCTCTCGCTCAAGGAAAAGTAGGGTGTATTACACCCCATTTTTTCTCCGAGCATAGCCCAGCAGAATGGCCCGAATCAAGCCAGAAACCGTAATTCTCGCACCACTCTGGCCACACATTTGGCCATCTCTCTCGGAGACAATGCCCTCTCGTGGTCCCTCCGCTCCTTGCAAGCGCCTTGACATTCATCAACCGAATACGTTTCTACTGTCGAACTTTGATCCTGCGTTCGATTCCTAGGATCATCTTGCTGTCATTCAAAATGCGAACTCTGTTTCGGCGATAGAGCTGTATGAGATTAGCTTCTACCCAGTTCTCTATCCCCCATTCCTTCACGATCTTTGCCACTTGCTCGAAATCCAGGACTCGCCGGTTCTCTTGAATGAAACTGTTCAGGCGCGTTGCGTTCAGGCGTGTGATGCCCTCCGGTTGCCTGAAGGCGAGACGAAGAGCAACAATGGCTTCACGTGTCAGTGACCATAGATCCAAGGTCCAGCGCTCTGTCGGCACGACATAGGGTTGGAGAATTGAGGGAGGCCGGCCGTCCAAGACTCTGTCGAACACTTCAACGAAGAACGGCTTTCCACTCACTCGCAACTCTATCGCATAGGTGGTCATCTTCCTATCATCGAATTTTCTTGTTTGAGCAGTAGTTGTCTTGTATTGGACCTCGCTGATCTCCGAGAGCTTGTCGGCCAATGCTTCCATTTGGCGAAGACTCACTTGGCTCGAGATAAGGTCAAGGTCCTTGCTTCGTAAGGGGTTCTTCATGTACACCGACATAGCTTGAGACCCATACAGCAGAAGATCACCAATCCCCTGCCCGCGCAGAAATGAGTACGCGACGCGAAGCAGTGGTATCCACTCCCTAGGAGCTGCACGGATCTCTCTTGGACGCTTCAATCAGCCTGTCACTCCAAGCTGCTTCCCAGCCGCCATAATGATCTCATGTTCGCTGAGGCTGCTTACTGTCCGCAAGCCAAAGTTGCCAACTCCCCTTTCATCGATAAGCTTCCAAAGTCCGGACTGGCTGTACTGCCTAGCAATCTTCAAGAAATGCGCCCTCACAGCCATGAACACCGACGCGGCAACTTCAGTTTCTCCTGAGGATACGACCTCTAGAATGCGCTTGAACAACAGACGCAGAGTCATTCCCAGACGCATTTCATCAGCCCGTCTGAGCAAATAGGGAAGATCCAACATTCTTGTTGATATGATTGCGATGACGAATGAGATCGCGCCCGACTTCCTGCTTACGTCTCTATGGAACTCTTGAATAAGGCAATCCTCAAGCGACGCCATCAAGGCCGCGTCAAATACTCTCGAACGCACGAGCCCATCAAAGTCTGTAGGGATCCGCCGCAGCTCTGCCTCAGGAATCTCCCAATTCAAACCATATCTTCGAAGCACTGCAAGCCCGACCCAGACCTCAGGTTTCCTCGAGTTCACAGAGTATAATTGCTGCAGGTTGACAGATCCCACATCGCGGGTTCGCATCCTCAAGACTTTCCCCTCGACTAGAACGTCCAGATAGCGCCGCAACGTCTCATGCCTCTTGAGGACACCGACACGCGCAGCCTCTCGCATTATATTCCTGAACGAAGCCGTGTCACCAAGCGATTCCACTATACCAGTTAGCTCTTCCGCCTTTCTGGCGTTGAGGATTCTCGGCAAGGGTAGCGCCTGTGCGATTAATAGCACAGGGATAACTTAACACTTGTGGTCTCTACAGGCCGTGAAGCGATCTGACTAGTCAGAACATGGGGGCATGTAGGCGGGTCGCATATGCAGAACGTCATTCCCAATCGTTTATGTCTCTACCCCATACGTCATCGCGGACTAGGGTTCTTAGGAAAGCTTAATTTTAGGCTCGCCTAAGTCTTGTTGAGATGTCCACCAGTAACATCGAGGAATACCTTCAGACGCTATACACTTTGGAGGAGGAAGGAAAGCCGGCTACCACCACTGAGGTAGCGAAGCGTCTCGGATTTGCTCCACCAAGTGTGACAGAGATGC
>Ga0315312_1000903_pt1 | contig 27368 bp, 26 predicted proteins | sample TDP7_MG_FD_203629 | JGI IMG/M metagenome (GOLD analysis project Ga0315312, IMG submission 203629) | Freshwater sediment microbial communities from Lake Towuti, South Sulawesi, Indonesia - TDP7 | ecosystem: Environmental > Aquatic > Freshwater > Lake > Sediment | place: Indonesia: South Sulawesi... | reverse complement strand
GTGTCATTTTGCAAGAAAAAAATATAAGGAATCAGAATTTTTTACTATTTTGTCACCCACATACCACCGCCACCCCCTCCAATCCTACCTCCTATCCCCGTCTATCCCTTATGTCTGAATTGAAGATAAGGTCTCTGAAAAACCCACTTTTCTATCACTCCCGCGTAACCTGTCCCTGCAGGCTTTAGGCAGGGAGCAGGAGTCCAAAAAGGCCCTGAAAATACTGGATTCCCCGCATCAAGTGCGGGGCAGGCTCTGCTCCCCGCTCCCTGTTTTCACAGGGATAAATTTCGGGAGGACAAGTTTCGCAGATATGACAAAATTATATCACGCAGGCCTTTTTCAGAGATCTCCATTAGGCCTGCGTCAGTGTAAACACTTATCGCGTCAGGATTTGCGTTTTGGAAGACTTTGACAGGATGGAATAAAGGCGTAAAATATAATTATGATTTTATGACGAGATCCTATGAACAGGATTCTAACTGCTACTGAGATAGGGAGAGAATTTTCATAAATTTTGCGGGGAGGTTACAAATAATTGGGAGAGTTCAGGAAAAAATTGGTCTTCGTTCTGGTTTTAGTTGCTTTTATTATTGCCTTTGGCACTGCCGGATATATGGCGATCGAGGGGTGGAATCTCCTCGACGCCATTTACATGACTGTTATCACCCTTACTACGGTTGGTTACCGCGAAGTCCATGAACTCTCTCCCAAGGGGACATTATTTACGATTTTTCTAATCGTGGGGGGTGTAGGCACTGTGCTCTATGCCCTCGGCACTGGCGCCAGAGTGATTTTAGAGGGTGAACTCAGAGAAATCTTGGGGAGGAAAAGGTTGGAAAAGAAGATCAAAGAGTTAATAGATCATTACATCGTTTGCGGTTACGGAAGGATGGGGAAGATCATCTCCGGAGAATTGCAAGCCGAGGGGGTCAAATTCGTGGTGATCGAAAAAGCCCCGGGCAGCTTGGAAGAAAGGGAAGATCTTCTGGTTCTTCTCGGAGATGCCACTCGGGATAATATTCTGAAGGCGGCGGGTGTAGAAAGGGCGAAAGGGCTGATTTCTGTGCTGCCCACGGATGCCGAAAATCTCTTTGTCGTGTTGAGCGCCCGGGGGTTGAACCCGAACCTTCTAATCGTTGCCCGAGCCGTGGAGGAGGATGCAGAACAGAAGCTCCTTCGGGCTGGGGCCAACAAAGTTATCTCGCCTTACCACATTGGCGGTTTGAGAATGGCCCATACGGTATTGAAACCTACGGTGGTCGATTTTATTGAGTTTGCCACCCAGAGTGGGAATATTGAACTGCAAATGCAGGAGATAAACGTTGAAGAAGGGTCCAGCCTTGTCGGACTTACTCTGGAAGAATGCGGAATGGGAAGAGACCTGGGAGTCATCATTGTCGCCATCAAGCAATCAACGGGTGACACCAGGTTCAATCCCACCTTTCGCAGCACAGTCAAGGCAGGGGATAGGCTGATCGCCCTCGGGGAAAAATCGAAATTAAGAGCAATTGAGGAAATGGCCAGGGGAAAGAACCATTAATTTCAGATTGCAGATTGCGGAATACAAAATGAAAAATGGGGACTGCTCCGAGCGGGACTAACTTCATGGTGTTGAGGAGCAAGACTGAGGAAGTGGTGGCCAGCAAATGTCTCCAAACCTGTGATACCCCGCAGGAGAAATTCAAGATTGAGCCCTTCACGATGGTGATTTTCGGAGGCACGGGTGATTTAAGCAAAAGGAAACTTCTCCCGGCTGTTTTTCACCTCTACCAGGAAAATTAGCTTTCTAGCAGCTTTGCCATATTGGGGCAGGGCAGGTCGACGCTGAACGATGAGCAATATTGCCACCTGATCAGGCAGGCCTTGCAAGAGTCCGGTGAAAATACCTTTGATAAAAAGAAGTGGGAGGAATTCAGCAGGAGGTGAGAGCCTGCGGCCGACATGAAAGAAAGATTTTGGTCTTTGAAAAAGGGGGATTCCTGAGTCCATTTTGTGATCGATTATCTACTTTTGCCGGAAGGAATCATATCAAAGGGAAGGATGAGAGATAATGCGGGTGGGAATTGCCGCGGACCATGGAGGGTTTGAATTAAAGCAAAAAATAGCAGAAGCATTACCCACCGCAAAGTACGAAGTGGTCGATTTTGGGGCGTTTCAGCTGATTCCTACTGATGATTACCCCGATTTTGTTATCCCCCTTGCCAGAGCCGTGGCCAGGAAAGAGGTGGAGCGGGGAGTGGCGATTTGCGGCAGTGGGGTGGGCGCCTGCGTGGCCGCCAACAAGATTCCAGGCGTGCGGGCAGCATTGATTTCCGATGTATTTTCAGCGCACCAAGGTGTGGAGGATGACGACATGAACCTGATTTGCCTGGGTGGAAAGGTAACCGGATACGCGCTGGCCTGGGATCTGATCCAAACATTTTTGCAAGCCGGATTCATCGGCGAAGAACGCCATCGACGACGGTTAGCCAAAATAGCGGCGTGGGAAAATATCGAAGAATCTGGATGAGGGGATATCAGTTGGCGAAAATAAAGGCTCAGAGGGAGCGACTGCATGGCCAAACATTTCATATAGGCCTTTATGAAGCTGCGGTCCGGGAGCGAATTCAAAAACTGAAAAGAGAGAAATTTAGCACCCGCCTGTGGAACAAAGATCCCAGCCTTTGGAAGAGAGACCCTATACACCAGGCTGTGATTCGCAATGCTTTAGGTTGGCTGGATGTGGCCGAAAAAATGAAAAAAAACCTGGACGAACTTCTGGCCTTTTCCGGCCAAATACAGAAGGCCGGGTTTGGCCATGTGGTGCACATGGGGATGGGCGGCAGTAGTTTAGCTCCCTTGGCTTTGCAGCAGATACTCCTCCGACCGCCGGACGGTTCGGCTTTCTTCGTCCTGGATACTACAGATCCCTCCACCATCCTCAAAATTGAAAGAGAAATCCCCATCGGAGAAACCCTCTTTATCGTGGCCAGCAAATCTGGAACGACGGCTGAGCCCTTGGCTTTTGGGGAATACTTTTTTGCCAAGGCCAAAGCTCTCAAAGGGAGTCGCGCGGGGGAAAATTTTGTAGCCATCACCGACCCGGGTACTCCTCTGGTCAAACTGGCGCAGGAGCGGGGATTTCGGCGGATTTTTCTCAGCTACGCGGACATCGGTGGACGATATTCCGCCCTCTCTCCATTTGGATTGGTGCCGGCAGTCCTGATGGGGGCTAAGGTAGCGGGTCTTCTTGCTCGGGCTGAGCAGATGGGGCATGCCTGTGACGCCTCTGTACCGTTGGAGAAAAACTCAGGGGTGATGCTTGGTGCTTTGTTGGGTGAATTAGCATGCCGTGGAAGAGACAAAATTACTTTTCTCATGCCTGAGTCTCTGGCGGCCCTGGGATTATGGCTGGAGCAACTGCTGGCTGAGAGTACGGGCAAAGAAGCCACCGGAGTCTTGCCTGTGGTTGGAGAGCCACCAAGTTTTCCGTCGGTCTACGGAAATGATCGGCTTTTTATCTATATCCACCTGAAGGATGAGGTTGATGAAGTCCTGGAGAGTATGGTGGATGATTTGCAGGATGCCGGTCAACCGATCGTATTCATCGAGATGGATGACAGATTGGATTTAGGTCGGGAATTTATCCGCTGGGAGATGGCCACAGCTACACTGGGGGCCATCCTGGGCATTAATCCCTTTGATCAACCGAATGTCCAGGAGAGCAAAGATAACACCAACCGCTTGCTTCGGGAGATGAGCCAGGTGGGAAAGTTACCCGAGCCTTCTGCGACTCTGGTTGAGGGCCCCCTGCGATTCTTTGCTTCAGAAATTGGGCAAAAGGCCAAGGATCTGTTCAAAGCATTTTTATCCCAGGCGAGGCCGGAAAGTTATTTTGCTCTGCAAGCCTACCTGCCGGAGACGCCAGCCACTACTCGGGCACTGCAGGCGATCCAGAAGCGCCTGCGGGATGGGTTGCACTTAGCCGCAACCATGGGTTACGGGCCCCGTTATCTGCATTCTACCGGCCAATTCCACAAAGGGGGCCCGGATACAGGCCTATTTATCCAACTTACCACTAATGATGCCGAAGACGTCCCCATCCCGGGAGTGCCTTATACTTTTGGGATCCTTAAGCGGGCCCAGGCATTGGGTGATCTGGAGGCGTTGCGCAAACACGGGCGCGCAGTCATACGCATTCACCTGGGTACTGATGCACTCCAAGGGCTGACAGCCCTGGATGAGGCCCTGGAAGCAGCTTTAACCGAAATTCCCGCATGAGGCATTTTCCCCTTTTTTGTTGGATTTTGCTCGTTTCATTCTCCATCTTTTCAGTTACGGAGCTGTTAGCCATGGAAGGGAGAAAGGATATCATTTTAGTGCCTGTTGGCCAGGTGAATGAGGAAGTCTTCGAAAAACTAAGAGATCATTTAGGTCGAGTATTTGACAGGAAAGTATTCGTTGGCCGGGGTATGCCCGAGCCTCAATATGCTTTCAACAAAAAACGAAATCAGTATTTTTCCTCTCCTATACTACATGCCCTCCAGGAGCAAAAAGGCTACATGGCTTCGGAAAGAGTGTTGGGAGTGGTCGATCATGATCTGTACGTTCCAGAACTAAATTTTGTATTTGGAGAGGCTAGCAGAAGGGTGGCAGTCATTTCTATAACTCGCCTGAGGCAAGAGTTTTACGGCCTGCCCCAAGACAGCTCTCTTTTTTACAAAAGGGTGCTTACGGAGGCAGTGCATGAATTGGGTCATACCTACGGATTGGGACATTGTAGAAATCCTCGCTGCGTGATGTTCTTTTCCAATAGTTTGACGGATACCGATAGAAAAGGATGGGAATTCTGTACGAGGTGTAAGAATAGACTCGGCGATCTCCTCCGTTAGAATTTTAGCTTTCAATCGTGGTTTATGCTGGCCATCGCTTCTGGCCACGAGGTCATGGTGCTCCAGCACCGTGATCCCTTAATCCGAGGAGCCAGGGTAGACAGATCTGGTTCGTTTAAAATAAAACCACCTTCCTTGCGTGTAATTTATCAATTTATGCCACTATATATTGTATCGCCTTAAATTATCACGCCTATATGTTGAGATTGAGCTAAAATCAAAAATTCCCTTGACATCATTAGCGATCTTGCTAAAATAAGGCGGATTTCTAATCGGTCATCCCACGCCAAAATAACCTTCTGGAGCAAAAAATGAGAATTAGTTTCCAGAAGATGGCCAAGTAAAGCCTCCAAGAAATTTTTATTTTTTATTGGAGGCTTCTTTATTTGGGCGTTGGTAAATTATGAACTTATTGAAACCTAAAATAGGCGATTTACCGCTTCTCTTCTTTTATCCGTGCACTCTTTAGGTAAAAAAAATATTTTAGCTGAGGAGTTTATTACATGAGAACACGGAGAAAAGATTGAGCTTATGTTGTTTTTTAACCATGAAATTATTTTCTGTATTACTAATGTGCTAAATCTTGAATTTTTATTAACCAAGAAAAATTCCCCCCCACCCTTACCCTCCCCCTCGAGGGGGGAGGGAAGGGAGGGGGTGAGTTTGGTTGCGGCTATGCCGCGCTGTGTTCTCTGTGGTTTAAAAAAATCGCTGAACTTAGGCGAGATAGAGTTTTTTCGAAATATATCCGGAGGTGGACGAATGAGAAAGAAACTCGCCCTTTTACTTCCGCTTTTTACCCTAATTATTTTTGGCTGCGCAGCGCCGGGGAAAGAGAGTTTCAGATTGGCCAATGAGCTGGCCAAAAGCAACCGGGTGGAAGAAGCCATTGCCATGTATGAGGATGCCCTGGCTAAAGAGCCCAAAAACCCCCAATATCGTCAGTCTCTTAATAAAGCCAAGGTTGCCCTCTCAGAGAGACTTACCAAAAAGGCCAGATCCATTCTTAACCAAAAGCCGTTGACTTATGATCTGGCCAGAGCAGCCTACCAGGAGGCGGAAAAGGCGCTCACGCTTAGCCCTGGAGACTGGGATGCCCGGAATGCTGTGACCCAGGCCAAATCTGAACTGGACAAGATCCATAAGAAGGCTGAAGCCCTCTATGCTGAGGCTCTCAAAGCAATGGAAAGAAATGATTGGGCCGTAGGTGTAAGAAAGCTTAGAGAGGTCAAAATTGTTCACCCCTCTTACCTGGACGTGGGTTTAAGACTCAAGAAGTCTGAGGAGCAAGCCCTCTCCTACTATTTCAAGGAAGCGGAGAGATTCGGCAAGGACGAAGAATGGGATAAAGTAGTGGCTTTTTTCTTGATGGCCCAAGAAATATTCCCGGAGAAGAATGAAATAGATGCCGCCCTGAAAGAAGCGAGAGCCAAGCACGACCCCGATTACTACTTGGCAAAAGCAGAAACCCATGCAGCCCGAAACGAATGGGATATGGCTGAAAAAATGACCCTCAAGGCTCACTATGTCAGCCCGACGAGCGCGATCGCCAAGAGGATTGCTTCCCTGAGGCAGAACGCGGCCCTGTATTATCTCGATCGCTGCCAGAAGAATTTATTGGTCGAAAGACTCTACGGAGCTTACTCCGATGCAGTCAGGGCTTTCAGCTATAATCCTTCCATAAAAAACCTCCCGCCAGCCTCAGAGCTTACGAACCGGCTTCTGAAGGCCATGGATGAAAAGGCCACCTTTTATGAAAGCAGGGGGCAGATCGGGAATGCCCTGGTTTGGTACGACAAGATATTGAGCATTCACCAAGGATATAGGGATGCCTTCTTCAAACTTCAGCATATGAAAGAAAGGGTTAAGGAGAGAGTTATCAAGAAGATAGCCATTATGGATTTTACCTCCCCTTCCGGTAAGCCGGATGCAGGAAAACTGGTGACAGACAGTTTACTATCCTACATCACCACCCAGGCCGGCAGTGAAGTAAAAATCTTGGCCAGGGACGTCTTGGGCGCCATTCTGAAGGAGATTGAATTGGGCCAGGCAGGTCTCTATGATATTGAGAGTGCTAAGAGGGCCGGCAAACTCAAAGGGACGGATGTATTCATCTTCGGAAGCGTGCTCACTTACAACGTAGAAAGAAATACCACAGAAGGATATAGACTGGTGAACGTGGTTGTTGGCAAGAAAACCGTGGTAAACCCTGCCTACCAGACGTGGATGCTGCTCCACAGGGACAGGCTTTCCGAAGCAACCTTGCGTAATGCCCCACCGCCAACCCTGGAAGAAGAGATCAGAGAGACGGTGAGATATAAAGTTGGAACCGAGAGGAAGAGGACGAGCGTGGCCGTTTCCTTCCGGGTGATCGACATAGAGGAAGGCGAGGTGGTCATCACCAAAACCATAAAGAAAACTCAAGAAGTGAAGGATGACTACTCGGAAGGCGTCCCCTTTGCGAATATCCCGTTCGACCCGCTGGAAGTTCCTGCGGACAGTGAATTGGTGGACAAGGTCACAGAAGAGGTTGTGGCCGAGCTAAGCCGCGAAGTGATGTCCCGCTTCCAGAACCTGCAGATTCAATATTCCCATGCGGCCGATTTGCTCAAAAAGAAGAGGGAATATGAAAAGGCTGTGGAGAAATACGTCGACGTCATCCATATGGAAGAGATCAAAAATATCTCGGGCCCTCTTTCGGAAAACGCTAAGAGGGAGATCGAACAGTTGCTCAAACAGATTTTTTCTTAGGAGAAGAGCATGCGCAAAGGCTGGATATTCTCCTTGGGCCTCTGGATTCTGGGGATGGGTGCCCTGCCTGCACAGGCCCAAACGGTGGAGTTTAAGCCGAGAATCGTCTTCCTCCTCTTTGTCCCCCAAAATATAGAAGCCACGCCTTACATGGATTCCATCCCCACCCTCCTCTCTGCGGCCGTAAGCAAGAAGAACTTCTTTGAAATCGTAGAAAAGAAGAGGGTGGAAAAAACGATTGAACTGGAGGGGTATAAACTCACCAGTCTGAATATTGCCCAACTCGTGGCCATAGGCAATAAGCATGGGTTTGATTATATTGTTTTCGGAAACGTTAAGAAAGAAAGGGGCATTATTTTCGCCGACATTAAAATACTCGACACCCGCCATCAGACCATCTACTTTGAGCATACTCTAACGACAAGCGAAGGGGGCCTCACCGATCAGGTGGGTAACCTGGCCAACCAGATCGTGGAAAAGACAAAAAATTTTATCTCTGCGGGAGCTGCCAAGGCGCGGGCGATGGAAATGCCTCCTGATCCACCCTCCAACCTGCGGATTCAAAGCGGAACCAAAAAAATAAGATTGTCCTGGAGTCACAACACTCCCCAAACATTGGTGGGCTTTAAGGTTTACAGGACAAAAAAGTATGAGGAACGCTATATTCTCCTTGGTTCAGTCTTTGAAATGACCTGTGTGGACGAGAATCCCGTGCTCAATGAGCCGCTCCTCTACAGGGTAAAGGCAGTGGGTAAAAATGGGCAGGAGAGTGAGTTCTCTGAGGTAGTGGAGGCCATCACGGTTGCCGGTCCTCCTGCGCCCATTTTCCTCAGCGTAGAGGCCGATATCAAAAAAACTTATTTGAAATGGCGTTCCCATCCAGGCGGTGGGGTGTGGAGGTTTAAGATCTATCGCCAGCAAGCACCCGAAAAGGAATTTAAGGAAATCGCCGAGGCTTCTGCAACCACAACCGATTATACCGACAAAGGATTATTAGATGATACCACCTATTCATACGCGCTGGGCGCTGTGAATGCCCAAGGTGTCGAAAGCGATATGTCGAATCCCTTAGGTGTTAAAACGATCAAAGCGCCTGATAGGGTCAAAGCAGAGGGAGCGAAAATCCGTCGGGTAACCGTTAGCTGGAATGCTCATTCCTTTCCTGGGATTACTGGTTATAACCTCTACAAGGCTGAGCAAAAGGAGGGGACGTATAGACTCTTGGCCAAAATCGGGAATAGAATGACTGTTACCTACACCGAGGCAAAAGGTCTGGGGGATGCTGCCACTTACTGGTACAGGGTTTCCGCCTTCAACAGGGAAGGTGTAGAGACGGATATGTCGGAGACGGTTTCCGCGATCACCCGGGGGATTCCGCCTGTGCCGCAAGCTCTTAAAGCCAAGGATCGGGAATCCCGAATGGTTTCTCTTAAGTGGGCTGCTGTGAAGAGCCCTGAGGACGAAATCCGGGGTTATTATATCTACAGGTCTGCACAGGAGAAAGGGGAATATCAAAGAATCGCTCATATCAAAGATCCGGGTGCCGACTCATATTGCGACAAAGATCCACCGCTCAGGGATAACACAACCTACTACTACAAGGTTTGTTCTTATAATTCCGTGGGTATGACGAGCGACCTCTCGGAGTCAGTATCCGCAACGACCAAGAACACCCCGGCAAAGCCCAGTGGGCTAAAGGCTCAAAGCGGCGAAGTAAAAAAGGTTACCCTTACTTGGGAGGCGAATCCGGAAAAAGATATCCGCGAGTACGTGGTCTTTAGGGACTCAGCCGGGGGCAAGGGATGGCAAAAAATTGCGTCTCTAAAAGAGAAAACCGTCTATGTGGATTCTGGTCTGAATGATGGAACAACCTATTCTTATACTGTGAGAGCAATAGATGAAGATCATTTGACCAGTGAGCCCTCTGTACCGGTCACAGCCACGACTAAGCCCCGGCCAAAAAAACCAACCGGATTAGGAATGATTGCCAAAGAAGGGCAAAGGATTTTGCAATGGGACAGTAATCCAGAACAAGATATCAAACAGTATGTCGTATATAAAAGGGGGCCCCTTGGGATTGCCCTAAAGATTTCTATCGTTACGGACACCTCCTGGGCGGTCGATGAAAAGAACATTAAAAAAGGGCAGAAACTATTCATTACGGCAGTTGATGAAACTGGTCTGGAAAGTGAGGGATCTGACCAGATCGTCATCGAATGAGACTTTTCTATCCGTTTGCTGAAAAATCGATTTGTAAAAAGGAGGAAAGGGTGAGGGCAAGATTTTTTTTCTTCATTCTGTGCTCAATGATTCTCCTGGGCGGCAGTGTGCACGGGCAGTCAGCTTCAACCAAGGGTGCAGAGGATTCCGAGATTGGCCGATACCAGCTCTTTCAGGGAAACTACACCAGTATCGATCTCAAAAGACAGCAAACTTCCACTCACACCGGAATATTCCTGATCGATACAAAAACCGGAAAAGTTAAAAGGTATCTCAATAAGATTGACGAGGAGGGAAAATATATAGAGACCTGGGTACCCACCGAGCTCCCCGCAGAAAAATAGCCTGAAGTCCACTTGATGGATGAAGACCATTTCTTCCAGGAACACCGATAAATAGAATTGTCGTCCCCCAATCTGCCCCTGATTGTTTGCCGAGAGAGTATCAAATCTCTTTGTCCAGGACGGGCCTTCGTTCTACCCCAGGATCAACTTGATTCCCATCGCCCCCACCAAGATGCAGATCAGCCGCATGAAAAGCTTGTTGGAGACCTTTCGGTTGAGCCATTTTCCGGCGATCGAGCCCAAAAACAAAGCAGGGATCAGGGTCAGGGAAAGCATCAGGATGGGGAAGTTGAGGATGTTGTAATAGGCATAAGTTCCCATTTTCACCAGGCCCTGGGTGAAAAAAAGAGAGACGCTGGTGCCCACAAAAATCTCTTTGGTCCGGCTATGAGGGAGCAAGTAAAAGGAGAAAACAATGCCTCCGGTATGAGCCAGCGCGCCGGTGACCCCTGAGGCGAATCCCAAACCGACTCCCTGCCAGGTGGAGGGTTGCAGACGATTTCTCCAGTCAGGCCGGTCAATGACCAAAAACTGGATAGTTCCGAAGGCTATGGCCAGTACCCCTACGATCTGGCTCACGATTTCTGCGGAAATTTCCGCCAACAGGTATGTGCCCAGCCATATTCCCATGAAAGAGGAAGGAAGCAGAACCATCAGAATCCGATTATCCCAATCTTTCCAGTATTGCCGAACTCCGGTACCGCTGATCAGCAACATCAAGGGAGCAAGCAAACCAATGCCAAACTTTGGGGGGAAGAAGAGAATGAACAGGGGGGTCATCAAGACACCGGCACCGATGCCAAATCCTGAGGTGATGAAAGCTCCGGCAAAAACAATCCCCATTAAGACGACCATGAAAAATGGGTCTTGTGAAGTCAATGGGCCAGAGAGCAATAAGGTATACTTTTCCATGAATCCGATTTTTCCTTGATTTATGTAAAATGAAAAATATATTATAGCGTCAGAAAACCTACGGCTGCAAATCTTTAAAAAGCTGAGAATTTGGTACTGGCAAAACTTTTATGCAAAAGAGGAGAAGATAGGAAACCCCAGAGGTCACAGAGAAATCCTCTGTACTACTAACAAATCCCCCCAACCCCCCTTTTGCTAACTGAGCATGTCCCATAAGTCAGCGGCTGGACACAGGGGGTATGGAAATCTATAGTCGTGACAGTAAGTTATCCCCTCCCCCTTGGACGGGGGAGGGCTTCGGCCTAGGCTCAGCCGAACGGCATGGGTGGGGGTAATAAAATGGACTTCTTTCACCCTCCCCTTAATCCCCTCCCGTCAAGGGAGGGGAGAGTAACAGCTTGAAAACTAAGTAAATTTTCATCCCGGCGCCCTATGAGAATGTGAGGGCCTATTATCCAACCCCCCCTTTTATTAAAGGGGGCAAGCCATGAACCGTTATGGTACATGGCAAGGGGGGATTTTCATGACTTTGTGGGCGCCGAAGCCGCTCTGGGTAATTAGTTAATGGTTTTTTGTTTTCTTGTGGTTGCAGCTTTGCCGGGCTGTGGCCTATGTGGTTAGTTTTTGACAATACGGATAATTTAACGAGGAGGGAATAATGTCAGGAGAAAAAGCAGCTCTGCAAGGCCTGCGAGTCATCGAGTTGGGAAATCTTATCGGAGCCCCTTTCTGCGGCACTCTGATGGCAGAATTTGGGGCCGAGGTCATCAAGATCGAAGACCCAAAGGTGGGAGATGCTGGGCGGTATACAGGGGAGGTGGTCGACGGGGCGAGTCTCTATTTCGTCTTCTTGGCGCGAAACAAGAAGGGCATAACTTTGGATTTGCGCGTTTCCCAAGGCCAGGAGATTTTCAAGAGGCTTGTTCCTTTGGTGGATGTGGTAATAGAGAATTTTCGTCCGGGAACCCTGAAAAAATGGAAGATCGATTATACCGAGCTTTCCAAGATCAATCCCCGTTTGATCCTGGCCCATGTTTCGGGGTTTGGTCAATATGGCCCCTACAAGGAGCGAGCGGCTTTCGACCGGATCGCCACGGCCTTTGCCGGGCAGGACTACATTACGGGATTTCCAGATAAGCCGCCCGCGCATCCCGGTGGGTCGGTGGCTGATTACTTAACGGGATTGTTCTGCACAGTGGGGGTTATGTTCGCCATCTACTGGCGGGATCTCAACAAGGGGCAAGGACAGGAGATCGATCTCGCCCTCTATGAGGGGATGTTTCGCATCATGAACCAGGTGGAGGAGTATGATCAATTGGGCATTATTCCGATACGCACGGGGAATACGAACCCTCAATTCGTGCCGGCAGAAACCTTCATGACGAAGGATGGCCAGTGGCTTGCCTTCCACGCCGGCACCGACAGCATCTGGAAGCGCTTTATCAAACTGATGGGCCGGGAAGATTTGGGTGATGACCCGAAATTCAATATCCAGAGAAACCGGAATCAGAATCGAGAGGAACTCCATGGCATTATAGCGGATTGGGTAAAGAATTTTGAGATCAAACCCCTTCTGGAATTACTCTGGGACGCTGGTATTCCCTCCACCAAAATCAACAACATTGCGGATATCTTTAAAGACCCGCATGTTCAAGCTCGGAAGAATATCATTGAGACCAGGCTTCCATCGGGGAGGAAGATTAAAACGATGGGCGTTGTGCCCAAGTTGTCCGTAACTCCTGGCCGGGTGGAATTTGTAGCTCCACCAATGGGGGCATATAACGAAGAGGTTTACCGGGGATTGCTCCAACTCTCTGCTGAGGAATACGAGAACTTAAAGAAGCAGGGGGTTATTTAGCTCTTTTCCCAGCCCGACTCGGCAAGGATTCCATAATAGGGAGATTGAAAAAAGGAGGAGGTTATGGCGAAGTTGCCCAAAAAGGCGGTAATCATTGGATTGGATTCTGCCCAACCAGCACGAGTTGACCAGTATGCCCGAGAGGGATTCCTTACCAATATAAAGAAATTAATCGAGGGGGGAGTTTTCGCGGAGAATTGCTTAGTACCGTATCCCACAGTCACTCCCCCAAACTGGACAACCATTGTTACCGGAGCCTGGGCTGGAACCCATGGAATTACAGACTTTCACGTGCATCGTCCTGGCGATCCGCTCGATAAGGTCCATCAAGGGTTCACCACGGAGGATTGTCAAGCTGAGTACATCTGGGAATCTGCTGAGAAGGCTGGGAAAAAAGTGATCATCCTTAACTATCCCTGCTCGTGGCCTCCCCGGGTTAAGGAAGGGATTGTAATTGGAGGGGCTGGTCTTTCTCCGAATGAATGGCGGATAGGGGATGATTTGCCTGGCCTGAAAGCGAGGGTCGGGTTTTGCACCGAGCAGTTGATCACGACCCAAATCTTGCCTCTTTCCCGAAGGGTAAAATTCCAGAGTGCCAAAGGGTGGGAGAATGCCCCCAGGTATAGCGATGAGGAAGACCTGGAGGCTGAGTTCAGATTGCGTCTGGGAAGCGGAAAATATAATGCGGATCCGATTAATTGGTATCTACTTGTCCAGGATTCGACGGGAAAAGGATATGATCGGCTGACCCTTTCCCCAACCAAGAATTTCCAAGATGCCTTCTTTACCATTTCCAAAGGAGAATGGAGCAAGAAGGTTTATGGGGATATAAGGCTGGCAAATGGGGAGGTTAAGAAGGTCCATTTCCGGGGCAAACTGATCGAGCTATCAGAGGATGCCGATGATTTCAGGCTTTATCTTACAGCCATGGGAATAGAAGACGATGACTATGTCTATCCCCGGGAGGTGGGGAAGGAAATTCGATCTGAGGAAGGATTAATGGCTTTCAACGGAGGTTATGTAGCCTATTCGCTTAAGCTCATCGACATGGATACTTACATGGAAGTCCAGCACTTTCATAACATCTGGCTGGCGGATGTAGCCACTTATCTGCTCAAGAATAAACCCTGGGATTTGTTGACCATGCATTTTCATGCCCCGGATTGGTTTTACCATGCCGCCATGACAGACCTCGATCCCTTTACGCAAAAAGATGAGAAAAAGAGGGATTGGGCGCGCCAGGCGGAGCGCAGGATGTACCAGAGCTTAGACGAAATGATCGGCAGAATTGTGGAAGCAGCTGGAAAGGATGCCCTGATCATGCTTGTTTCGGACCACGGAGCGGTGGCCGATGGCCCACCCTTCAACCCTTATGATGCCCTGGTTCCCGCAGGCCTGGCTGCGCTGGAAGAAAAAACGAGAGAATGGGATACGGGGGGAGTGCTGGCTGATCATGCGAAATATATCGTCAACTGGGAAAAAACGAAGGCTGTTCCGCAGAGGGATCTTTATATCTATGTCAATCTGAAAGGCCGAGATCCGGATGGTATCGTCGAGCCTAAAGATTATGAGGCTGTTCAGAAACAGATCATCAATGCCCTTTATGACTACAGGGACCCAAAGAATGGCCAGCGGGTTGTTTGCCTGGCCTTGACCAAGAAGGATGCCCGCATACTGGGACTTTACGGGGACTGGATCGGGGACGTAGTCTACGCCCTAAATCCGGAGTATGGCGCCCAGCATGGACAGCAGCTTCCCGCTTCCGAATTGGGCTGCGGCGATCAACGTTCCATCATGGTGATGTATGGTCCCGGGTTCAAAAAGGGATACCGATTGAAGAGGAACATGTGGTTGACCGACATCGTTCCTACCATCTGCCATATTTTGAATTGGCCGATGCCGAAGGATGTGGAAGGGGCTGTAATCTACCAGGCTTTCAAGGATCCCAACGTGATCCAGAACCATGTTGAAAATTTGCAGAGGAGCCTGGAGAGCATGGAGAAGGCTCTCTCCAGGGGCGAGAGGCAACCCTGGGACAAACACGACTGCGCCTGATTTTTCCCAGTATTAGTTAAGGGGGATGAGGCTCCGCGCAGCTTGGCGTGGAGGAGCATCTCTCTTACCCCCTCTGAGCCTCCTCTGACCGGCGGATAATGTGCTCCACTTCAATGCCTTCCTCAAGCGAGTAAGTAACCAGACATCCATGTTCCATGATGCTCTTGCACTTTTCCAGCACGGGCAGGTCAGCATCAGCCACGTCTACATCCATCTCGATGCGGATGCGGTTAACTTTCGGCCTGTAATAATCATCCCGCCCTTTCTCCAAGACTGCATGGCCGTTTAGAGATTTGATTTTGGCCCCCCGGGCCGTAAGGGCCGATCCCAAGGTGGAAGCAAAACAATAAAGGGCCGAAGCGCAGAGAAGTCTACTGGCTGTGCCCCCTCTTTGGTCCTCGGGAATGCCCGCGTAGTCAATCGAAATATTTGGTAGACCTTCGGAGCCCATGAACAGGCAGTGACGGTCGTCTCCTTCGCGTTCATATTTCACCCAAATTTCTTTTTCGACAGCCATTGCGTCCTCCTCTCGATTTGCGGGGCATTATCAAAATCTAACCACAGAGGCCACAGAGATTTTATAAACTAATTTTCTTCTCTGGGTTCTCTGTGGTGAAATTGCTGTGGTTTCATGTTTGGTCCTGTTTTTCATAAAAGTTTTGACGGTACCGTTGGGTTCAGTGCTTGGGGAAAATTCTTATTGATTTCCCTCCGCTATTTTAGTATACATTAGCCAAAAGTCGGGCGTGGCTGGAAATTTACACTTTCGGGGCCAAGGCCGAAAATAGGAGAAGGAGGTGTCCGGCATGAGAAACTTGGGAAAGAAGTTTTGGGCTGCATTTTTTGGATTATTGGGGATTCTATCCTTATTGATCTCTCCGGTCAATGGGGCAGATAAGGTAGTGGTCAAGCTGGCCGATAGTCCACCTTACACCAAGGGCTCCCCCATGTGTGAGTTCGCCGTTAAATTCAAGGAACTGAGCTCCCAGTATTCTAACGGCGCGATAGAGGTGCAGATATTCTGGGGCGGACAGTTGGGGGATGAACAGAAGGTTTTCAAGGATGCCCAGCTGGGGATTATCGAAGCGGTGATCGCTAACATCGCTAATCTGGCTCCCTTTTCTTCCGTCCTCTATCCTGCGAACCTCCCGTATTTATTTGAAACTCGGGAGCAGGCATACAAACTTCTTCGGGGCGAGCTCGGTAAATTTTTTACTGATGAGACGGTGAAGAAAGCGGGGCTTAGAGTTTTAGCTTGGCCAGATCAGAGTTGTCGAGCCCTCCATAACTCGAAACGCAGAGTTCTAAAACCAGAGGATATGAAGGGGCTTAAATGGCGGGTTCCGAATAATCCAGTGTTTATTTCAATGTATAAAAGCTGGGGGGTGGATCCAATTCCCATGGGCTGGGCCGAGGTAATCAGCGCCCTACAGACTGGAGTTCTTCACGGAGGAGACAATGTTCTTCGAAACCTCATTGATTTCAAAATGTACGAGTTTGAGAAATACGTTACTATTTCAAGACATATGTTAGAGCTTGTACCTCTTACTATGGGAGAGAAGTTTTTCCAGAACCAGCCCCCGAAGATTCGTGAAGCTCTAACGAGGGCGGCAAGGGATGCCTGGGATTGGCAATTTAATGCCATGGGTGAAGATGATCTTCAGATAATAAAAAAATTAAGGGACCTTGGGATGACCGTTAATGAACCAGACCTTACTCCCTGGGTTGTGGCCAGAAAGACGTGGCCCGAATTTTATGATAAGAGCGGAGGAAAGGAGCTTTTCGATAGAGTGGTTTCCATGATTAGAAAATAATGAGAGAATGCGCCGCCAACTATGAGGTCATGAAGAAGCAATAAAGCCATCGGCAGTGCCGGTGGCTTCTTTATTTTTGGGGAGACTGGCTTTGAAGTCACTTTTTTCTTTCATGGAGAGGAACTTCGAGAGGATCATTGCCGTTTTTTTCCTCTGTACGATGGTCGTTCTGCTAACAGCCATTGTATTTTGCCGTTTTGTCCTCCTAAGAGGGCTTAGCGTGGCCGAAGAGCTAGAACGGATGGCTTTTGTCTGGTTCGTTTACATATCCGCAGCCTATGTAGCCAGGGAAGGGACGCATATCCGGGTTGAAGCCCAGCTTCAATTATTGAACGAGAAGGCCTGGAAGGTTGTGCGCTTATTGGCGGATGGAATATGGGTCTGGTTCAATTATATCATCATCCGCGAGGGGATTAAATTGGTTCATAGCATGATCGTCTATCCTTATGAATCCCCTGCTCTGGGATGGTCTATGGCCTATGCGTACACCCTCGTTCCCATCAGTTTCACTCTGATGTCCATACGAGTCATTCAGCATATTTGGAGAGAATTGAAAGGGCTTATAAGCTTGAAAGGATAGTTAGGTGATTGGTCTTTTAATGGGGGTTTTTACAGTCTGCCTTCTTTTAGGGATCCCCATCATTATCAGCATTGGCATCGCCACCTATTTTGCCTTGCAGAAAGTTAATCTCCCCATCGTTATCCTCTCTAAAGCGATTTATACAGCTACGGATAATTTTCCCCTGCACGCCATTCCCTTTTTCATATTTGCGGGTGCTTTGATGGAAGAAGGAGGAATGTCAGAGGAAATCGTAGATGTGATGATGAAAGTGGTCGGTTGGATCAAAGGGGGGTTGGCAATAGCGGCGGTGCTGGGGTGTATGTTTTTTGCCTCCATGTCCGGATCAGGGCCAGCCACTGCCGTGGCCATCGGGTTCATTGTCATTCCTTCCATGGTCAGCCGGGGATATGCTAAGGATTTTGCGGCAGCCCTTTCCAGTTCGGCAGGTACTCTGGGGATTTTAATTCCTCCCAGTAATCCAATGATCGTCTACGGGGTAGTTGCTCAGGCCTCCATTACTGGCCTTTTCATCTCGGGGTTTATCCCCGGGGTTTTCGTAACCACCATCCTGATCCTCATCGCCTATGTTATCTGTAGGCGACGGGGATATGGAATGGAAGTGACAAAATTTTCTCTCCGCGAGCTGCTGGTAACGTGCTGGCTTCGCAAATGGTCGCTGCTTACCCCATTCATTATCCTGGGGGGAATATACGGGGGAGTCTTCACCCCGGTAGAGGGGGCGGTGGTGGCCGTGAACTATTCACTGCTCGTGGGGATCCTGATCCATAAGAAGCTTTCTCTGGCGAAGATCTATGACTGTCTCTCCAGAACATGCCTGGTATGTGGAGCCATGATTATCCTTATCGGACTTTCTACAGCTTTCGGGGAATTGCTTACCCTCGCCCAAGCTCCCCAAAAGGTAGCCGAATTTCTTGGCGTGATCTCCAGCGACTGGAGAGTGATCTACTTGATCATTATTGCATTTTTAGTCGTCCTCGGGTGCTTTATGGACACCATGGCCACAATTATCATCCTGACTCCTATCCTTTTGCCCGTCATGGTGAAGCTCGGAATACATCCCATCCACTTTGGGATCATTTTTGTGGTCACGAACGAAATTGCTTTTCTGACTCCTCCGGTAGGCGCAAACCTATTCGCCATGGTCTCTGTTACGGGATTGCCCATTGAACGAATCTCGAAGGAGGAAATTCCTTTTATCGTGGGTCTTATTGTGGCCGTGGTCATTCTGGCCCTCGTACCTGAGATTACCCTCTTCCTGCCCCGAATAACAGGATACCTCCATTAAGGATTCCCTCCCAATTAATTTCCCATTCTATTTTTGTTATTGATTTTTCGTGACAGGTTGATCACCCGCAAATCCCGCGCCGGCTAGGGAAAATACAGCCTCTTCCCCTCCCCCCTTGAGGGAAAGGGATGGGTGGACCATTTCCTTCTCCCCTCGCGGGAGAGGGCCAGGGTGAGGGGGATTAAAGTGAGATCGGCTTCACTCACCCTCACCCCAACCCTCTCCCATCCAGGGAGAGGGAGTCTACTGTCAAGATACTTCCTGTGATTGTATTAGTAAGCCTTATCTGGCCGTATGCCCACCATCCACAATCAGATACTGTCCGGTCATCCAGTCAGAATCATCGCTGGCTAAGTAAAGGGCTGCGGAGGCGATATCCTCTGGCATCCCTAATCTGCCAAGGGGAAAGCGCTTCAAGATTTCACCCCGCCATTGCGGATCTGCGAGTTTATCGCGGTTTAGATCGGTCTCCACTGTTCCTGGAAGGATTGCATTTACATTGATGTGGTGAGAAGCCAGTTCTACCGCCATTGTACGCGTGAGCGATAAAACTGCTCCTTTTGAGCTGGCATAGGCTGAGAGGGGAGGAATACCCACTAAGGCGGAGTCGGATGAGATCATGATGATCTTACCCTTGCCCTGCTTGACCATCTCTCTGGCTGCTGCCTGAGCGCACAGAAAATAGCCTCGGGCATTGATAGCGAAGATCTGATCCCACTCTTCTGGTGTAGTCTCGAGGAAGGGTTTCCGTACGATAACCCCAGCATTATTGACCAGGATATCAATTTTCCCAAAGCGATTCATCGTTCGCGTTACAATCATGGCGGCCTCATCTGGCCTGGATACATCCGCCTGTATCATTTCAATCTCACCGCCGGCTTCTTTAAGTTCGCGAGCTGCATCTTCCAGTTTAGAGAGCGTTCTGCCTGCAATGGCCACTTGCGCCCCTTCACGCACAAAGGTTAAAGCTATGCCGCGTCCCAATCCTCTGCTTCCTGCACCGGTTACAATGGCAACTCTTCCTTTCAATCGCACGGAATCCCCTCTGCAGAAAGTATTTTTTGCCATTATCCTTTTCTAAGAGTTAATTGTCAATATCATGGGATGAAAGAGGCACCATCCAGAGAATTATTCCGGAAAAATTTTGACAAGCTCATCGCCCCAAATTATAATCTTCCTGGAAAATAAACCTACCACAATCAACCTGAATCGCGTATTTTAGAAGCAGGTTTGGCGATCCGGAAAAAGGAGAAAAGAATGGTACAGCTCGATCCTGCCCAGATTACTGAGTTTCGCAAAATGGCCACCCGAGTGCGGGGGCATATCCTGCGCAGTGTGCATAAGGCCCAGGGCGGCCATATCGGAGGACCCCTTTCGAGTGTGGAACTTCTCGTTTCCCTCTATTTCCATGCGCTGCGCATCGATCCGCAGAACCCCACCTGGGAGGACCGGGATCGCTTCATTCTGTCGAAAGGGCACGGGGCAGTCGCCTTGTATGCTGTAATGGCCGAGCGGGGCTTTTTTCCCGTAGAGGAGCTTTCCACCTTCGATGAGATCAACTCCAGAATGCAGGCCCATCCTGATATGACCATCACCCCTGGAATTGACATGTCAACGGGATCGCTCGGACAGGGGCTGTCGGCTGGCATTGGCATGGCCTTAGGGGCGAAGCTGCTGGAGAAGGATTTTCGGGTCTATGTCATGATCGGAGATGGAGAATCACAGGAAGGCCAGATTTGGGAGGCCGCTGCTGTGGCCAGCCGCTATCAACTGGACAATTTGGCCGTGATTTTGGATTACAACGGAGTCCAGCAATACGGATGGCAGTATCCTACCCGCATGCTGCCCATTGAGGCTCCAGCAGCCAAATTCCAGGCATTTGGATGGTACACAATTGAAATCGATGGGCACAATTTCGCGGCCATCATCGGCGCTCTGGAAGAGGCGAAGACGATCAAGCGACGACCCACGATTATCATCGGGCACACGGTGAAGGGGAAAGGGGTTTCTTTCATGGAAGATCGCTACCAGTGGCATGCTCGCGTTCCGACCGATCAAGAGCTCGAGCTTGCCCTGGCAGAATTGCATAAGCTGGCCATTGAGGAATTAGCCCATGGCCATTTAAAAGACATGAGTTGATCTTAAAAGATCATCTCCAAATTAGTTGAAAGCCAAGGAGCTGGTATATTTAAAATGTCCAGTGAATTCATGGTCCCGGAAGAAAATCCCGCCTTGGCGGGATTGCTTGCAATCATCAGGCAGGTATTTCTCATGTACGGGCGATTCATGAATCGCCCCTACGGGCGGGGGATTCTGCTATTTCTCCCAAGCTTTCTTATCACGCCCCCGCTGCGCTTTGCGGATGGCCAGCAGGGAGTTTATAGAAAGGGGATATCCCGCCGATGCTTGCCCTGCACCAGAACGGTACAGGGCTTGCGGCGCAATCTGCCTTTCCTTCCGTGCCCTTGGCAAGCTTTCATTAGAAATTTGATCAACTAATTCGGAGATGAACCATCTTAAAGAGGGTGGATGGTCATGACCAAGATGATTGCTCAGCGTGTGGCGTTTGGCGAGACTTTGACTGAACTGGCGGCCAAGCATCCAAGATTGGTGGTCCTCGATGGTGATTTAGGAACGTCGACCCGGGTGGACATGTTTGCCGAAGCCTACCCAGATCGTTTCTTTCAGATGGGTATAGCCGAGCAGAACATGTTTGGGGTGGCCGCAGGACTTGCCACAGTTGGCTTTGTTCCTTTTGTGAGCACTTTTGCCTGCTTTGCAGCCAAGCGGGCCTTGGATCAGATCCGCGTGGTCATTGCCCAGCCAAAATTGAATGTGAAGTTCATCGGGGCCTTCAGTGGCCTACTGACGGGCAAGACGGGGAAAACCCATCAGTCCGTGCAGGACATTGCCGTTTTCCGGGCGATGCCCAATGTGGTAAGCATTGCCCCCATGGATGCCCTGGAAGTGCGCAAGTCTCTGCCAGCGATTCTGGCCTACGATGGGCCCGTTTATCTGCGCCTGACGCGAGACCCCTGCCCAGTTATTCTAACTGAGGACTACCAGTTCATCATTGGAAAGGCTGTCGTGCTTCGAGAGGGAAACGATATTGCATTGATCGGGACAGGACAGCAAAGCCAGCGTTGCTTGGAAGCGGCTGAACTCCTGGTCAAAGAGGGGATTCAGGCCCACGTGCTACATGTGCCTACCCTGAAGCCATTGGACGAAGAGGCCATTATTCAATCCGCCGCTCGCACGGGACTGGTGGTCACTGCAGAAGAACACGCTATCATAGGCGGATTGGGTGGTGCAGTGGCCGAGTTGCTGGGTGAGCGGTATCCCGTCCCCATGAAGCGGGTGGGATTGCGAGATACATTTGGGGAATCAGGTTCCAATGAAGCCCTCCTGGAAAAGTATGGCCTCACTCCGAGGCATGTCGCTCAGGCTGCCAGGGATATTCTTAGATTCCGTTAATTTTGACTTTCGAGCAGCCGCCCTTTGTTTCCTTCGCGATCCTCGATTCCTCGGAAGATGACCAGCTTTTTCCCGACACGCTTCCCCTCTTTCCATACTTTCTCATCCCTACTGGGAAATCCTCTGCTGAACCTGATGGTATGGGGATATTTGTATTCCATATATTTTCTTAATAAAGGGTCCTCTATCTTCATCAGGGCAAGAGGATCTTTAGCCTTTTCCTTTTCTTTTCTTTGGACCTCCAGTTTGGATCGAAAACCCTCGATGATCCCCACGGCAAAATCGGTCTGGCGATGGCGGTTCAACCCTTTATCTTTGTTGTACTCCCTCCATTGAGAATGGATAAACCGTCGAACAAAATCATGAACATAACTGGCCAGTTTTATGTTAGGGATGGTGCCGCTCACCTCCAACACCCGCCCCATCTTCTCTTTTTCTGGCACGTAGGCAGAAACCCAGATTCCCTTTACAAAATAGAAGTCCTGTAACAAATGAGCCAGGCTATAGTCTTCTGGGAAATGACGCAAGGCAGGCTGGCCAACAAATATGCTGGTAAAGTCTCGATCTTCAGCCTTGGCTAAAAGATCTAAATTGTATTTGGAAATTAAAGCATGGGCCTTGGACATGGCCGCGTCTGCTTCATGGTGATTCTGGCTTTCTGCCAGGGCGAATAGTTTCTTCACCCGGCGCAGGATTTTATCTTCCAGACTCGAAGATCCACTGAGGGACCTTTCGTCAGAGACTCGTTTATCCAATGGTGGATATTTTCCCGAAGCTTTTGGGTTCGCCCGCAGAAGATAACAGGCTTTTTGGAATTGGGGGCCATGGGGAGATTCGTGGGAGGCAGTTAAAACTTCGCTGGCAAGTTGATGGGCCATTTCGTGGAAAAGAACTTCGCGGACGGCTGCCCAAGAGTGGTTCAAAACGAGACTGCGGCTCAAGGAAATTTCTCGCTTCTTTCCATCCCAGGTTCCCCACCGGTCTTTCATATCTCGGAGGCAGAAGAAGGGAGGGCGCATCTTTTCCCGGTAGGGAGAATTTAAGATCCATAGGGCTCTCTCCCACTCACAAGAGAGTCCATGAAGGATGCAACTTTCAAGCTGCTCCTGTTCGACGATCTTTTTCTGTTCCTGTTCGTTCTGGGAAAACATATTTTCAATTTGCGGCGAGTGCCCAAGGGAAACAGTCATTGCGAGCCCGAAGCCCTGCCCCGCCCCGAACCATGCTGGCTCAGGGCACCGCCCTGAACCAGCACGATTCAGGGCACTGCATGGTGTTCAGGGCGAAGGGTGCGGCAATGTTTGATGGGTTTTGTCATTCCGTCTGATAGGAAGCCAGGATCTCTCCGAAGTAGAGTGTGTGGTAATCTTTCGCTGGATAGAGTTGCTCTAAGTCGGTAGAGATGAGTTTGGGGTCCATGGGGGCCTTGCAGATGATCCGGCATTCGTAGTGATATCCGGGAATCTTAAGGATCGGAGAGGTAACCTGCTTAGCTTTTATGGTTGACAGGTGGCCTTCTCTAAATTTATTGCAATCTCTTCCCGATTTTGTGCCGCACAGGTTGATCTCCTTTCCCATATTCGCTGTGGGCACGTTCACCGTGAAGCTATCTGCTTGCTCGATAAGGCCATGGGTAAAACGGCTTTTCCGGATAGCGATCATCATGGTGGATCTACGCCATACATACCCAAACATGGCCCAACCAATGGTCATCACGTTCATTCGATCGCCGGCTTGGACTACGAGAAAAGCCCCCTCTTTGATCCGTTCGACGATCATCTGAGCCATATTCCCCTCATTTGCTTCTTCCATGGAATTCCCTCCTTTGATTAAATTTCTATATTTTCATCTCAATGAAAAAAGGATTGAGGATCCCTGCGTTCGCTGCTCCCTATGGGTCCTGGTTTCTTTGGGGATGCGGAAAATAACGGGGATCGAAACGCTCAAACCCGAGACGCGTATTTACCGGGCAACGGACGGGAAGGTAATCGACGATGGCTGCCCGAACGCATTGGTAGCAGCGGAGGCAACGTTGAATAGTTTCGGGTCTTCCCTCCCGGACCTTCCGCACCCACAGAGGATCTACCAGAAGGGCCCGGGAAAGAGCCACGAGGGCCACCGATCCATTGGCGATGGCTTCGGCTGCTTTTCCCGGATCCTGAAAGTTAGGACACATGATTGGAATGGTAACTTCCTTTTGGATGGCAGCCGCATCTTCAGTAATAGCTCCCTCGCCCCGGGGAAAGATACGGGTCACCGAGCCATAACAACCATGACTTACAGAGAGGTAGTCGGCCCCAGCCTTCTGGATAGCTTTGGCCATGTGGATTGACTCCGGCAGATCAAGCCCTCCAGGGATCCATTCTCTGGCGCTGAAACGATAACCTACTACGAAGTCAGGCCCCACTGCCTTCTTAATCTCCTGAACCATGTCCAGGGAGAGTTTCCAGCGCCTCTCAGGTGAGCCTCCATATTCGTCATGCCGGCGGTTGAAGTAGGGAGAGGTGAATTGGCCGAGCAGATATCCGTGGGCCCCGTGGAGCTCTACGCCGTCGAAGCCGGCTCTCTTGGCCCGCTGTGCGGCCCTAATCACAGAATCCTTCAAGCCTTTAATTTCTTCAATGGTCAGGGGCCGCGGGCGTTCCGGCTTTTTCTGCAGGAGGCCTTCCAAAGCCTCTGGAAGCTCTTCCTGCGGGATGATTGCTGGCACATCAGAAGGGCCAACAAGGGGCCTATTTTCGTAAGACTGTAAGGCTTGGGCCCCTTGCCCCGGGAGGAGTTGAATGCAAGCTTTTGCTCCTCCCCAGTGGATGACCTGGGCCAAATCCCGAAGGCCGGCGATGTGCTTATCTGACCCCGCACCAAGCCCAAAACCCGGGTTGAAGGAGTAACGGCCTGTGACGCCTGTTATCTCCACAATAATAAGACTAACTCCTTCTATGGCGCGGGAGAAATAATAACAAAAACTCTGGTCAGTTACATTTCCCCTCTGGTCGCCCATTCCAACATAAGTGGGGGCAAGAACTACCCGGTTAGGTAAGAGAAGCTTTCCCAGGGTAATCGGCTCAAAAAGAGCCTCATGTTGAGGCAACACAAACTCCCTCCCAGACTCGATAGCTTCTAAGTAATATCCATCCGATTATAACAGGGTCCTGCCCGGTTATGGTCGTCATATTTCAAATTTCAACTCAGGAAGAGATTCATTTCATTACTCTGAATTTAATTAACGAGAATAGACACATGACCGAAGGTTGTCAAGTCTCTCAGGAAAAGAACAACCGACCGATTCACTATTGGTTTCGGCTTTTGGCAATCCCCGCGCTGCTGAATCTAAAAATTGCTGATTGGTAGGCAAGAAATAGACTCTCTGAAACCCATGTAACCTCTCTGGTGTCTATTTTTCCTTTCCAAAATCAAGGGAGTCTCTGAAAATGGAGCTTTCCCCATGATTTGGGCAGTCGCCTCGTGGTCGAGGGGTGGGCAGGGGATTCACTCCCTGGATAAAAGGGGGCCAGCTGTTTTCCGATTGGGCAATCCCGGCATAAGGAAAGGCCTTTTTTAAAAGCATAGTAGAAAAAATCTCCCTTAGCGAGATCCTGATATTTTTCTTGGCGACTCATCCAGTAGCGTTTGGCACAGGCATTTTTGGAGATCATTAATTTCCCCGGCTGGTTTGGGCAACTGATCATTTCTTGCTGATTTTTGGCCAACCATTCCTTCACCGCACGTTGATTTCCGACCATGGTATCCTCCTTTGGCCACCAAAAGACGTCATGGCTGATATTTTTTTCTAAAATGAACGAGATAAAAGGATAAGTAAATAAGGTAAACCCCGTATATCAGGAAAAGATACAATGTATTTTTAGGGGAATATCCATGTATTTATTGACTCCTCTCCCCCCAGTTAGTACAATCCAACAAATATCCGCAGTCTCCATCAGTCCATTGCTGCTATTGATGGAAAAAATAATTGGTCGCTGAATAAAGGAACAGAATAGGGGAGAAGGGGTGATGTTCAAAAGTTTTATGAAAAAAAGGAGAAAATATTGAACCACAGGAATTTCACCACAGAGAACCCAGAGAAAATTATTATATAAAAACTCTGTGCGCTCAGTGGTTAAAATTCCTTTAAAAGAGATAATTGTGAAAATCATATCCTTTGCTCTCTAAGTTCATTCCAATTTAGAGCTTGCTTGATTATAGAATCTCTCTGAGAAGGCAACGGCTCAAGAATTTAGGGTGAGAAGATGAGATATGTCAGACAAAAGGAGATAAACCTCCAAAATAGAGGAATCGACAGAGGGGGGCGTATAATAGATAAGCTTAGAGGGTAAGAAATGATTACGAGGTTAATAATTTAGAGGACACAGAGGGGAGGAAAGAATAATTTTTTAAACTCTTTGAAAACTAATAATTTCTCTGAGGTCTCTGTGGTTAGATTTTGACAATACAGGAGAAGGGAAGAGGAGAATTTCTATGAAAACGAGGAAGAAGATTTTACTTGGCGGCTTGGGAGCGCTGACACCGGTAATCATGAATTTATTGGTTGTTGATCTGAAAGTTCTCGCAGATCTAACACCTTTCGTTTTTCTGGGGTATGTCATCCGGGTGGTTGTCCTTTTCTACGTGGGAGGGCTTGTGGCCTACCTGCATAAGGATGAAAAAAGCCCGGTGAAGCTTTTCGAATTAGGCATTGTAGCTCCGGCACTCATAACCGCCCTTCTCAACGCCGCCCAAGTCGAAGCTCCCCAGGCCCTCAAGTCAACGGACCGAACAACCTCTGAGCTTCTGCTTCCCGCTGCCTATGCCCAGGTGCCCCAAAAAGAAGAGATCAAAAATTTTGCTTTGCCCAGGGAGTCGCGGTCAGAGGAATTCTGGCGGGGATTGACGGGTTCAAACCCAAAGAGGATCTGGTTTGTAATCGTGCGTTCGCACCGGAACTTAGAGGATGCGAGAAAGGAAGCACAGGAGATCAATCAAAAAGGGCAGGGTTTTAAGGCGGAATTGTATTCCACCTATGGAAGAGATTCTTCCTATGAGGTTGTCATCGGTGCAAACCTGACTTACGAAGAAGCCCAGAAGCTCCGCCAGCAGGCAATCGCTGCGGGGCTGCCCAAGGAGATATACCTTTGGACTTTTCCAAAGTAGAAAAGACAAAGAACATGTGAAACCACAGAGTTCACAGAAAAAAACTCTGG
>Ga0315312_1000902_pt1 | contig 27371 bp, 24 predicted proteins | sample TDP7_MG_FD_203629 | JGI IMG/M metagenome (GOLD analysis project Ga0315312, IMG submission 203629) | Freshwater sediment microbial communities from Lake Towuti, South Sulawesi, Indonesia - TDP7 | ecosystem: Environmental > Aquatic > Freshwater > Lake > Sediment | place: Indonesia: South Sulawesi... | reverse complement strand
CGATCTTGAGAGCCTTCGGCGTTGGAAGGATAAAGGAGATGAGGACGCTGGCGAGTATGCTTTGCCTCTTTATCATAGGGTTGAATTTCGCACTCTCGCTTTGGCGGTACGGCTCGATAGAGTTTCTAGGATAAAAGCCTTGGAAGACATACCTTGGCAAGGATGCGATCGAGGCTTTGAAAGAGTATTTCGAGAAGGAGAGAGGATACCCGAAGCCTGGGGAACCAATATGGTATGGCGAGAACCACATGTTTAAAGACCAAGTTCTTGGCGATGCCGGTTACAGCCAGATCCTCGCAAGACTCCTAGCTAGACTGGGATATAAGCCTCCTGTAGGCACTAAGACCTATAAAGTCGGGTCTGCGACTATTCGATACGGCTTAGGACCTCATGAAGTTCGAGACGTTGCTATATCGCTCAGCCAGAAAGCAGTCTCGCAAGGATTCAACCCTGAGAGCGCTGAATACTTTGTAGGGCATACTGTTGATCCACTAGGATACCGGAAGCCGCATGACATAGATCCTGAGTATAGGAAGCAGCAGTATGTGATCGTTGAACCATTCTTGAACCTGTATTCATCCAGAGTTAAGGATCCTTCCAAGCTTGAGCAGTTGCGTCGGCAATTGGAGCTTTGGGGAGTAAATCCTGATGAGATAATGGCGCAGAAAGGCGTTGAGAAGCTTGCTGGCATGAGGAAGGAGTATAAGCTGGAAGCTAAACGTCCGCTAAAAAGCACTTATGAATTTACCGATAAGGAGAAGGAGGAGATCCTTCAGGAATGGACAAAGGAGCGCCTGCAGCCAGAGGCCAAGAAGACCAGCGCTAACGGCGGCAAGCCTTTCGAGAGCCGAATCATAAGCGAAGATGAACTTACTGCTTACCTAGATGAAGGCTGGGACCTAGTCAAAGAACTCAGCAACGGAAAAACCGTGATTAGAAGACCTCTAGAGACTTGAGGTGATAATCTCATGTCAAGTAGGAGGAACAGCGAGTTACAATCTGAGTGGAAACGAGAGGGTTATGAACTTAGAGTTGAAAAGACCAAAAGAAGAGAGGCAAGGTGCCAAGAATGCGAGGAAATTATACGATGTATAGCTGTCGTCCTCAGAAAGTATGGCATCGCGTTCCAGCAAGAATCGGCGAGGTTGTTGTTAGTTATGACATTATGCCGTCCAAGGATAGAGTTCTTCAAGATGAAGTGTGGTTTCACCCAAAATGCTGGAGAAAGCAAAGCAGCTCGGACAGATATGCGACTCGAATCGTTGGAAGATGGGTTGCTATCAACAGGGCGGTGGAGCGAGCTGGTTCTAAGGGAGTTCCCATCAAACAAATAACGATGCTAACTCAAATCAACAGGAGCTTCGTCAGCGAATACCTTAGGAAAATTCACTGTCAGAAATGTAAAATGCGGCAATGGAAGGAGAATACGTTATTACACTATCTCGTAGAAGGCCCTTGGCAAACTGAGTATAGCGCCTTGAGCGTCCATGGGTGAAAAGTCGTCTGGAAGCTCGATTGGAGAGCCCCTTATTCTACGCTCTCGCGAAACGCAATAATGGAAAAAGAATTCCTTTCAATTTCATGAAAGCCCCCTAGCCCTGGTCAGAGGGCTCTGCACCAAGCTTCAGGTCACGGGGGCCCTCAAATCAAAACGTCTGCCCCCATTTTCGCAAATAAGGGCGCTTGTGCATTTGTGAGATTTCGCCTCCTAAAATCCTTAAGGTCAAGTATTTAACAATGGCTAATGGCGATATCCCCTGCAAATTCCCTCTTTTTGTTTTGACAAAATGTAATTCTCCCCAAGGGAAAAATCTCTTATATCTCGCGATACTCCTATGTTCGATAAGGTATAGGAAACGATAAATAAATCGTAGAATAACAAACAAAATGGGAAAAATATGGTGATACATTTTGAGTGAAGTGGAGAAAGCGAAGATCACTCGACGCAAATACTTGACGTACGGTGGAGGAATCGTTGTTGTCGCGGTTGTTGCAGCAGCAGGATACGGAATATATGAAGCAACGAAGCCGACGCCCGTGGTAACGCCTACTCCTACTCCGACGCCCACGCCAACGCCAACGCCTACCCCTACCCCAACACCAACTCCTGAAAAAATTAAGATGAAGTTCTGGTACATGCAATGGATGGAAAAATGCATCACTGATCTGATGAAGAAATGTGATGAATTCGAAGCTTTGAACCCAGGTGTTACCATTGAGCGCACTCATATTACATGGGAAACAGGTAGGCAGATGCTGTTGAGCGCAATTGGAGCCGGGGATGCTCCGGATGTCAGCCAGCTGGCAAGCTTTTGGTCGGCAGAGTTTACAAAAATGGGGGCTCTCGCGCCGTTAGATGCCTACGTTACCGAAGACTTGAAGAAGGACATTCTGCCGGTTCTGTGGGAGACTGGCAAAGTAAAAGGCGTGACTATTGGAATTCCTGTGTTCTTCGGTAGCCAACTAATCTACTATCGGAAGGATATACTTACAGAGGAAGGAGTTTCGGTACCAACAACATGGGAAGAGCTAGTAGATGCTGCGAAGAAATTGACCAAGGAAGGAAGATGGGGCTATATATTCGGCGCCTACGGCTTCAGACTCGGACAGACACTGTATCCGATGATGTGGCAGGCCGGCTGTCCCATGTGGGTAGAGACGGAAGAGGGAAAGGTCAAATCCGTTTTTAATACTCCGGAAGGCCTCAAGGCTCTACGGTTCTACGTTGAGCTAGTTACGAAACATAAGGTTTGTCCTCCATCTTGCATCGGCTCAGACTTTGATCCCTTGCTCAACGGAATGCTGGAGGCTGGAAAAGCCGCCATGATGCAAGGTGGTATGTGGCAAATCGATCAGATAAGAGCAGACGTCCCGGAACTGAAAGATAAGTGGGGTGTTGCCCCGCTGACGTATCCTAAAGGAGGACAGAGATTTACATATGGTGTTGCGCATCACATTTGGGTGATGTATCAGCAGTCAAAACACAAGGATATGGCATGGAAACTTATTGAATTTCTGTCCAACAAGAAGAACAACTTCGAGATTTCAAGCCTCGATGGGAGTTTGCCTGCTAGACAGAGTAACTGGGAAAATCCATTCTATAAAAATGACCCACTGTACATGGTGGCTGTGGAGCAGAGTAAATACAATAGGGATATCCTACATTTTCCGGAGTGGAGTACTTTGCATACAACGGTTATCGAACCACTCGTTCAATCTGCAATTCTGGAAAAGATAACAGTCGAGGAATGCGCGGCAGCGATTGACGACAGATCGAACAAGATATTGGCAATGTAACTACCAACATCTTGTTCAATCCAACCTCTTTTTTTTCGCCGATAGAGGTACATCGAAATATGGTGACACGTCTTGCAATTAATCCCGAAAGCAATTGGAAGAAAAGGACTTGGATATATTCTGGTTCTTCCATGCTTAGCTATCACTGGGATCCTTATTTTCTACCCAATTGTGAACGCAGTCTATCTGAGTCTTACCGATTATAGTCCTCTGGAAAAATCAATTTCATTCATTGGTCTAGAAAACTATTGGAACGCCCTCTTCAGCGATATTTACTTTTGGCAAGTTTTAAGGAATACAATCATCTACGTTGGCTTGCTCAACATTTTTCATTTTACGATCGGCTTGGGCATCGCTCTTCTTCTAAACGAACAGATCAAGGGCAGAAATCTTCTTAGGGGCATAATCATCATCCCGTGGATAATTCCATCTATCGCTGCGTTCCTCGCCTGGCGAATGATGTACGCCAGTACAGAAATGGGACTGTTGAATTGGGGCCTCATGAGCATAGGATTGATTAGTGGGCCTGTAGATTGGTTAGGAAATCCTGATATGGCTCTGTACTCGGTCATAGCAGCTGGCATATGGAAAGGCGTTCCTTTCAATGCAGTAATGTTGCTGGCGGGCCTACAGTCTATTCCTTTGGATTTGTATGCAGCAGCAAAAGTAGACGGGGCAAGTGCATTACAAGCTTTCAGATATGTTACGCTTCCGTCCTTGAGGGAGTGCATACTGGTGGTCGTTCTCTTCAACGCCATCTGGTGTTTTACTTATTTTGACTTGGTCTTCATACTAACCAGAGGAGGGCCGATCTTTTCTACTCATACTCTTGCAACATACACCTACCTAAATGCTTTCGAGTCATTCAAAATAGGCTACGGCTCGGCCATCGGCAACTTGTTGCTGCTAGTAGTAGGGATCTTCGCGATCCTATTCATCCGCGCAGTTGGTAGAGAGTGAAGATGCACGAGGGGGTTTCCGCACGTTGGATCGAAGGCATCTCTTGCGACGAGCAATTATAGTGTTTTCCATATTGATAGTACTGGTTTTCATATTGGCTCCAGTAATCTATATGTTGTCGGTTTCTATGAAGTATCCCGGGGAGGTCTGGACAAGCACTCCTACAATTATTCCTCAAAGACCAACTCTGGACAATTATATGTTTGTCTGGGAAAAGACTCCGGTACCTCGCTTCTTTCTGAACAGCGCCATCGTCGCGCTCTTGACAACTCTCTTGTGCACCTCTATAGCCATAATCACAGCTTACCCTATCACTCGACTGAAGATTCGTGGCGGCGGAACTCTCTCTGGATGGCTCGTTCTAACCCAAATGCTGCCTCCGACGCTGCTCGTTATTCCTCTTTATCTGATTATTCTAACTCTAAATCTGATGAATACTTATGGGGCCCTAGTGTTATCCTATACCTGCTTTGCTCTGCCTTTCAGCATATTGATGTTGGGATCGTACTTTGATGGCATTCCGCAAGACCTTGAGGATGCGGCGATGACCGATGGTTGTAGCAGGACAGGCGCGCTGTTTAGAGTTCTCATTCCCGTCTCGATTCCCGGGATAGTTGCAGTGGCTAGCTTTGTGTTTATTAGTTCATGGGCTGAATTCGTGTATGCACTAACTTTTATAAGAACTGAGACGATGAGAACCTTGCCCGCAGGAATCTTCTACTTCGTAGGGATGGAGAGAATTGAATGGGGACCAGCCATGGCCTCCGCTGTGATCGCAAGTTTGCCTACAATTCTGCTACTCACATATCTCCAAAAATTCTTAGTAACAGGCCTTACGGCAGGCGCTATAAAGGGATAGTTTAGCTAAAGGGGGTCTTGTTGAGCGGCTACGCTGGACAGATTCTACGTGTGGACCTAAGCAAAAAGAAGATAGTCAAGGAAACATTCAATGACAGATTCGCTCGAAAGTACCTCGGCGCACGTGGCATCAACGCAAAGATTCTCTATGATGAGATCAAGCCCGGAGTCGATTCTCTCAGCAAGGATAATATTTTGTTGTTTGGCGCTGGACCGCTTTGCGGTACACTGGCTCCTTCGGCAAGTCGAACGACGGCAACTGCCAAATCTCCTCTCAGCAATGGGATAGGAGATTCCCATGCTGGAGGGCACTTCGGCCCCGAACTCAAGTACGCCGGGTACGATAACATAATATTGTACGGAAGAGCCGAGGAACCTTCGTTCCTCTGGATCTGTGACGAAAATGTAGAGCTTCTCGATGCACAGAATCTGTGGGGAAAGACCACGTGGCAGACGGATGAAATGATCAAAGACGATTTGGGAGATGAGGAGATACAAGTGGCAGCGATAGGGCAAGCAGGTGAGAATCTAGTCAGGTTCGCCTGTATAGTCACTGATTTGGCGAGAGCTTTTGGAAGGTGCGGCATAGGAGCGGTTATGGGTTCTAAGAACTTGAAGGCAATCGCGATAAGAGGAACCAAAGGTATAGACGTCGCCGATATGAAGACGCATCTTGAAGCGGTGAATGAAGCATTACAATCTTTATACAGTAATCCAAACTACGAATTCCAAGCAAAGTTCGGCACAATGGCTCTCCAAAGTATCTCCGCTGAACTAGGATGGCTACCGATCAAAAACTTCACAGAGGAGGAATTCAAAGGAATTACCAAAATTGACGGCGAGACTTTCTTACAAGATTTCTGTATCAAAAACAAAGCGTGTTTTGGGTGTGCATTGCATTGCGGGCACTATTTTGCAGTCAAGCGAGGTCAATTTGCCGGTACCGAAGGCGAAGGAACAGAGTTTGTTAACGTCGAGGCACTTGGGACCAAAGTTGGAAATGACAACTTCCCTTCAATCCTCAAGGCGCATAATCTTTGTAACCAATACGGGCTGGATACCGAAGAAACGGGAGATGTAATCGCATTTGCTATGGAGTGCTACGAGAAAGGTGTTATCAATGAGAAAGATACGGGTGGACAACGCTTGGATTGGGGAAATTATGAAGCCGAGCTAGCCCTAATAGAAAGAATTGCTATGCGCCAAGACCTCGGCCGCGTATTAGGAGAAGGCGTTCAAAGGGCTTCAAAGATCATTGGCAAAGGCGCAGAGAAGTACGCACTCGCTGTTAAAGGGAGTGGGTTGGGACCATATGAGCCGCGTGCCATACAAAGTTTCGCTCTACAATACGCCGTGAATACGAAAGGCCCCAGTCATCTGAGAGCTTTTCTTCCTTGCACCAACATGCCACCCGTTCTTGGAGAACCTGTACATATAATCCCGATAATCGAAGACAGACTATGTGCAAGCGAGGAAGTTCATAGACTCGTCCAGAACGAACTGCGCAAGAATATAGGACTCGAGTTCATACTAGACATGCGTTCGCCGGAGGGTAAGTCAGTTCTGTACGCGTGGTACGAGATATTAGGCGCCCTTGCCGACTCCGTGGGAATATGTCAGTTTCCAATTGTGTCAGTTCCTTGGGGGATTCGGCCGATTCACATTAGAAAGATGCTTAACAGCGCTACTGGCTGGCATTTCGAGTGGACTGAATTACTCCAAATAGCAGAGAGAATAGTCAATGTCGAAAGGGCATTCAATATAAGAGAGGGCTTTTCCAGTGCAGATGATTCATTGCCCGACCGATTCCTGCGCGAGCCGCTACCTAACGGACCAGCAAAGGGACTTGTCGTGAAACTTGACCAAATGAAACGTGAATACTACGCTCTAAGAGGATGGGATGATGTAACTGGCCTTCCTACGCGCGCAAAGCTAGAGGAACTACAACTAGGTAAAATTGCAGACGAACTCGAGAGGCTAGGAAAACTCGCAGAAGCTGAGGCGAAGACGCGAGGAATAGTTGAATGAGAGTGAAAATAAGATATCTGGGTCGCGTTTGGGACATACTGAAGAAAAAAGAAGAAATCATCGTTGTTGACGAGGAGACGCGGCTACTAGGTCTACTGCGAAGACTGTCAGAAAGACATGGTAAGAATCTAGAAAATCTAATGTTTGACAAGAAGGGGCAAAATTTGAGTCCATACGTAAGAGTTACAATCAACGGAAGAGACATCAGCGCTCTAGATGGACTGAACACGCGGATGCAGGATGGCGATGTCCTCGCGATATTTCCGCCTGTCTCTGGAGGCTGAGTCGACGCACTTCTTTACGTGAGATAACTGAAGGCCGACGATTCGATTCCAATTTCATTATTGAGAAAGAGCTTTTCGCTAAGAACATCGTTGAAGCCAGATCGTCATTCTGTTTATATAAACGCGTCTGACTCGTTGCTCAGAGTTTACGGAACTTTCTCTCTACTACTCATGCGCGCAACCTCTGCTCTTTTACTTTGCACCGAAGCTCCCCGTGAGACAAATAGCAGTGCATGAGTTGGACAGTACTCAACGCATTTGGGTTCACCATCACAGAGATCGCATTTTATTGCCACATTCCTTTCAGAATCGATCGTTATAGCTCCAATCTGACACGCATCCACGCATATGCCGCAACCTATGCATTTTTCCTCGTCAACTATGATCGCACCAGTAACCTCATTCCTTCGGAAAGCGTCAACTGGGCAGTTCTTAACGCATGGAGCATTGGCGCACTGCCTGCAGACTACTGGGACATCAAACCGCCCGGGAAATAACCTTACGACTTTGATCCTTGCCTTTGATGGATTGAATTTCTTTTCGAATCTCGCTGAGCATATATTCTCGCAAATCCTGCACCCAGTGCATGCATTTTGGTCTACCACAATGTTCCTCTTTTTCGCTAACAAGATTTCCACCAAGGTTCATTCTTGACGCGCTTACAAAATGTTATCGAGTAAACATATGTCTGCCGAAAGCGTAACGCATTTTCTGAGCTATTCTTAACAGCTGGTTCTCCATCGCGAACTATTCTCAATGGCGGCAAGTGTAGAGGATATGATGGGCATAATGGCTAACAGAAACGAAAAGTGTAAATCCTATCGCTTCTTTTCATACAGCTTTCGCTCTCTCGGTATCTCCTTGGGCAGAACTCCTGCAGGATAGAATATCTCTTCCTCACGAATCTCTCTGAAACCAAGTTTCAATACTTTCGCGACTTCTGCAACTCTCTTTCCGAGGTACTTGGCAGTAATTATTCCTTGGACATCCTGTCTGACCGCAGTAAGTCTTTCTGGAACACGGTCGGAGGTGACTTCAGGCCAGCCTTGCATTCCTACTGCTCCAAAGTAGCTGCTTACGCCTGGATAGACACCGGGTCTGCTCTGCTTACCTGTTCTTCTTTCAGGACCGATGCCGACTACAACCATGTCATGTAGCAGAAAGAAGTTGTGTAGGGTTCTGATGACGAGCTCTACACCTCCTGACCTGGTCATAGAGCACGCAATCACACCGCCAACTTTGTTCCTCAAGGCCAATCCGAGTCCTTCGAGGGCAAGACTCCTATCCATAAGTGCTTTTAGAACCGAGGTGACAGTTCCGAAGTATACAGGGGAACCTATTATTAAGCCGTCAGAGTCACGCATCTGAAGAAGAATATCATTAGCATCGTCATCCGTAATTCCCAGGCAGGGAGTGCTCGTGTCCTGTTTCTCAAAACAAAGATAATCAGCTTTACACTCCTTGACTGTTTTCTCAGCCAAGGAAATGAAATGTGTTCTTACCTCAGGCAACTCCTCGGCAGACTTTAGAGCCTCCTTCACCATTATCTCCGTGTTTCCATGTCTAGGACTACCTGATATCCCAAGTATCTTTACTTCCACTCGCTACCCTCCACTTAATTCCGTCGTCTAAGACTAAATATTTAAGGCTTGTTTCTGTGTGGAGGGCTCTGTTACTTTGAGATGTAGTTCTCCTCTGTTCTTTTGGATGTGTGATGTTTCGTCTTTTCGAGCGTGAGGGGACTCCACTGTGGGTTATGCTTTACGCGGTCTACATGTACTTTCAGGGTTTGAGTCTGAGGGCTGTATCTGCATGCTTGGAGGATCTATGTCCTCGCAGCCATGTCTCGGTTTGGCGTTGGGTCCAGCGCTTCAGCCATCTTAACGCCTGCTTTACGGTCGGGTCGTTTCGATGTTTCTTGGTGGATGAGACTTGGCTTAGGGTTGGAAGCTAAGAGGGTTGGCTGTGGCTGGCTTTTAAGCCTTATGGGAGGTTCTTTCTTGGGTTCTATCTGAGCCGTACGCGTAATATCTTGGCTGCTGAGCTCTTCCTTCAGGGCTTGATCGATAGGTATGGTCGTCATCGCGTCTACTCGGATGGGACCAACCGGTACCCGGATGCTTGCAGAAGCCTAGGCTTGGAGCATTGTATCTATGATTATTTGAGGGGGAACCTGATGGAGCGTTTCGTTTAACATGTGAAGGATAGAACCGAATGCTTCGACGATTACTTCCAATGCCGGAAGGAGCGTTGCCGCCTCGACCACTTGAAGGGTTGGCTTAACCACTTCATGTTCAACTTCAACCTCTTCAAACGGAGGGAGATCGCAAGTCAAACCCCACTCCTCACACTACAACACTTCATTCTAGAAGCGAAAGATCCTCCTTAAGGTAACAGAGCCCCCGATAGTATCGATAAACTAATATAGCTGCTATGTCAGACGCGCCGTATGAGACATAAAGGGTTAGAGCAATGGCCTTCGAACTAAAAGTGAGAGAACTTCCCAGGAGAAACGATCATCCATTCTTTATGTATGAACACATCTTTGAACAAGCAGATCTGGTAGAGGAGAACTTAGACGACCCAGAGCAGGTTATCGAAGCATCGGAAAAGCTTGCTAGGAAGGATCATCGAACGATTTACTTGACCGGATCTGGGACTTCCTTTCACTCTTGCGTGGCAGTAGAATCCACTCTAGAAAATCTTGTCAGAAAACCGGTCAAATCTCTTCCTGCATTCGAGATGAGAAACTATCCGCCTCAGTTGGTGGACTCCAAGGCGCTAGTAATAGTTGTTTCCACAAGCGGAATGACGAAAGTAACAATTGACGCGGCGAAGGTTGCCAAGGAAAGAGGAGCTGATCTTGTGGGTGTAACTTGTAATCCAAACTCTACGCTATACAAACTCGGCGACATCTCGATTGTTCCAGCCTGCGGTCCTGAGTATTCTCTTTGCGTTACTAAGGGATACACTGTTTCCGCTACTGCTCTTCTCCAACTTTCAATTGAAATGGGAGAGCGAGAAGGCAATAGCACGCGACTAGCTAGCATTTTGAGAGACGATCTTGAGAAACTTCCAAGCCGCCTTAAGGACACTTTGGATAAAAATGAACATAGGCTCAGAGACTTGGGCAAAAAGTTGCGAGATAAAATAGACTTCTTCATTTCAGGAAGCGGTCCTAACTTCGCGACTGCGCTCGAAAGCGCAATGAAGATCAAGGAGACAAGCTACGTGCATTGTGAAGGCGCTGAAACAGAGGAATTAATTCATGGACCTACTCTCACTTTTGACAAGCGAACTGTTATAATACCCATAGCTATCTCCGAGGCGTCGTATGACAGATCTCTGGACTTGATACGAGGAGCGAAGATCACGCGTTGCACAACCTTTGGCTTGCTATCTGAAACGATTGAACATCCCGCAGACTTCTTTGACGAGACTATTGCGATTCCCGAAATACACGAGGAGCTCTCACCAGTATGTTGCATTGCGCCACTCCAACTTTTCTCGTACTACCTAGCAGTTGAAAAGGGAGCAAACCCCGATTTGCTGAGACTAGAAATCCCAGAATATGCCGAGGCAGCCAGCGTCTTCTTCCCTCCGGGATCACATTAATCCAAGACAAAGCTTGTAAGTGAAAAAGAAGCAGAAGGATTCACTGTATTGACTTGAGGAAATGACTGTGTCAATCAAAAAGAGGGCCTTGGATGCGACTTGGCTGCCCAAACATGCAAAAGTTTCTTCTGATCAAATATGAATCATTTGATAGACTAGGCTAGAGTAGCGGATTGAATTGAGCATGAAGATAGACTTGGTAGCTACAGGGATTTTGGCAGCAGATCTGATAATCCTAGGCAAAGCTCCAAGAAATCTCAAAGATTTTCCTAGTTGGGCAGGAATGGCGGACCAAGTCAAATTGGTGCCAGCAGGGAGCATAGGATATTGCGTCCAGGCTCTGTCTAAGCTGGGAGTCAGCGCAGGTGTGATAGGGGAGGTCGGCAACGACGTTTTCGGGAAATTCATCATCGATGAACTGAGGCGACTGGGTATCGAGGTGAGCAGGATAAGAGCTGCGGATAACAAGCTAACGTGGCTTCCAACCTACCTGTTGTTGTTTCGAAAAAGAAAAAGGCCGATAATTGTGAGAGAGGGCACTTCACTCTCAACTTTCGATGAGGAAGACTTTGATTACATAAAGCATGCCAAGCTCTTCCATTCCGGCGGATTTCTTCATCTTCCAGAGTGGGGAGTATCGCTCCGAGGGATCTACAAGAGGGCGAAAGAAGAAGGACTGACCACGTCTCTTGACCCCCAATTTCCCCTAAGAACTATGAAACCACCGTGGATCAAAGCATTTGGAGGACTCCTAGAATACGTAGATATACTGCTGTGCGACGAATCGGAAGCAGTCAACATCACCGGATGCGCATCTTTTTCTGAAGCCGCTAAGGAGATTCTAAGTTTGGGACCCAAAATTGCTGCTATAAAGCGTGGAGCTCATGGCTGTTGCATCCAGTCATCGAATCTAAAAGTGGGCGTCCCTGCCTTCCGGGTAATGAACATAGTCGATTCCATCGGTGCTGGAGATGTCTGGGACGCAGGTTTTCTCACAGGTATTCTAGAAGACTGGACCCTTATAGAATCAGCAAGATTTGCAAATGCATCAGCAGCGTTTAGTCTTAAGGGTATTGGAGGTATTTCTAGCTTGCCGCCACGCATCACGATTGAACAATTCTTGCGCCACCCAAGAATTCCGCTTTAGAACTTCTGTTAACTAGAATAACCCTTCGTGAGAATCATCGACTCTGCTTGGTCTCATTTATGAATCGCCTAACTCCTCTTTCTGAAGGGACAGAGCAGGCCCCGCTTACAAGTGAGATTGCAGCCACGGCGTTTCCAAATCTGGCTGCTTCCTTCATATCCCATTTCCTGCTGAGAGCGTAGATGAAGCCTGCGTTAAAGGAGTCTCCGGCACCGATAGGACATGACTTTTTCACCAAGAAACCAGCCATCCTAATTTTCTCATGTTTTGTCGCGACGAGGCATCCTCGTTTCCCCATCTTGACTACTACCATCGAAGGACCTAAACCCAATAATACGTCAGCCCCCTGCCGGACATCACACTTTCCCGTCAGCATCTTCGTCTCGGTTATATTCGGAAAGAAAATGTCTACGAATTTCAGGATCTTTTCCAATCTTCTTAGGGTAATGCCCATCCAATTCGGGGTAACTATATCGAAAGCGACGGATGTTCCTTTTTTCTTCGCGTATCTAACGATGTCTAGCGCGGGATTTCCTACTATTCCTTTCTGTAGGAAGTAGGAGCATAAATAGAAGAACTTGGCGTTTGCGACGTATTCGAAGTCGCTTCTATCTAGGCGGAACGCGCAGTCTGCTCCCTCTATGAAATGAGCGCTGGATCGATACCCTTTTCTATCGACCAATAGCACGGAAACCGTGGTTGCGGCTTTTCTGTAGACTCTAACATGGGAGGCTTCGACGCTGTTTTTTTCTAAAGCTTCTAACACGATTCTTCCAGAGTAGTCGTTGCCTACGGCCGAGATCACCCCGGGCTTTCCACCCAATCTTGCAAAAGTAACAACGAAGTTTCCAGCGTTTCCTCCTACATCGACTGAGATAGGTTCACTCAAAAGTACAGAGTTGTTTGAACCGAATTCGGTTCCCCATCTAGGATGGAATGAAAGTCGTCTTGCTATCACATCGAGTACCGTATTTCCCAGAGCGATTACATCCAAATTCAAGACAGCCGCTCTCGCAGGTGTCTTAGGTGCTTTCGATTCCCAGCTCTTTCAATTTGCTCATCGTAGGCCTACCTTCATTGTCCCATCCTCTTAAGCTGTAATATTCTTCTAACATTCTGTCAAGGTCTTCAACTTTGAGGCGTCTTCCTGCCGAGTGCCCTTCGGGCAAGGGTTCCTCCAATATCCTGCTTGGCAAGCGATCGTCTTTTCGCGAAAATCCTTCTCTTACGTTGAAAGCTCTGGCGATGTTTGTACTCGTCTCCCCTATTCTTGACTTTGCACCATTATGACACAGCTCGAAATCTTCAATTAGTCGAGGGTATTCCTTGCTCATTATGACCTTAACGTTGTATCCTGTCACGTATTTCAAGATGCTACTATAGATCGGTCGAAGACCCATCATATCGCAGATTACTAAAGAGTTGATGATGCCTGTTCTCTGCTCCCGCACTCTAACAAGTTCCGCTTTCCCTTCGATCGAAAACCGATCCATAGTGCCGAAGACTTCATCGCTTATGGTATATGCTCGCAGGTGGCAAGCTCCGCGCTCTGACACGGCATACGCTAGCCCCATTCCGAAAGCTCCTCTAGGATCATATCCCGGCATTTCAAGCCCCTTGACGTGCATAGCAAATTTCTCTGCTCCCGACCCCAGTCTTTCTGAAACTTGTTTGACGCCTTCAGCCAGAGTATCGCCTATTCCTTCTCTCTTCGTGATCTTCTCAATAGCCCAGATTAATGCAAGCTCGTCTCCAAATCGAAGTTCGAACTCTGTGTCATCTTTCGTAATGATTCCTTTTTCATAGCATTCCATTGCAAATCCAATCACTCCGCCAGTCGAAATGGTGTCAAGTCCAAGTTCGTCGCAAAGCAAGTTGGCTTTGGCTATGGCTCGCAGGTCATCTATTCCGCAGTTTGATCCTAAAGCGTAGATGGTCTCGTATTCGGGTCCGACCAGAAAAGTTCCTTTATGATCCCCATCCATTACTGCGGTGGATTTCCCACATGCGATAGGACACCCAAAGCAAGCCTTGTTTCCCACCCACATCGTTCTTTTGAGGCTACCTCCATTAATTCTCTCTACACCCTGAAAGACGCCACTTTGAAAATTTCTGACCGGAAATATGCCGATTTCATTCATGGGGTCGACTAGCGACGGAGTTCCATAGTCTGTATATGTCCTAGCGCTAGAAATCGTTCCTTCGGCTAAAGGCTCAAATGTTTCTTCAGTAGCTTTCAAGAGGTTTTCGAAATCTGCAACTTCTATACTCCTAGTTCCTCTTATCGCGATTGCCTTCAAGTTCTTGGAACCCATAACCGCACCTGCTCCTCCTCGACCAGCGTGCCTATACAAACTGTGCGTGATGTTTGCAAATTTTACAAGGTTTTCGCCAGCAGGGCCGATCGCGGCTATCTTTACATCTCTGCATCCTAGGTCTTTCTTTATCGTTTGTTCTGTGGAAGATAGAGTCAGGCCCTTCAGATGGTTTGCGTCTTTTATCTCAACCTGCCCATTGTTTACCCACAGATAGACCTGCCTGTCAGATCTTCCTTGGATCAAAAGTGTATCGTATCCCGCGTATTTGAGTTCGGATGCAAAATCCCCACCCATCGTACAAGCCAGAAGCGTCGAGGTTAAGGGAGACTTTGTTACGACAGAGACCTTCGAAGCTAAAGGGACGCAAGTAGCGTTCAAAGGACCCGTTGAAAAAATCAAAATGTTCCTTGGATCAAAAGGATCAATTCTTGGAGCAACTTCATTGTACAATATCTTTGAAGCTAAGCATACTCCTCCCAAGAACCTTGTGGTTAGCGATTCATCCAAGCTTTGTTTGATTATTGTTCGTCTTGACAGGTCAACACGAAGAGTTGTACCTGCATATCCGAATAGCATATCTAGTTTTTGATGAGTTTTATATCCCATATAAGACTTTTGCCATAACAATTCTTTTTGATGTGTGATGTTTCGTCTAATTGAGCGTGACAGGACTCCTCTCTGGATTATGCTCTATGCGGTCTATATATATTTTAAGGATCTCTTGTGGAGTCGCAGTTTCTAACTGGTCATTGTATCTCTCAAGATATTTCTGGAATGTTCCGAAGAGTCCTTCTATGTATGGTTTTTCTGTTCCTCCTTCTCCTTTAACTCTGACTAGAGTTATACCCGTATCTAGCACACACAACTTCAGTCCTTTTACCGAACTCGCAACCACGATCTGCAAGACATATCTTATGATGGATATTAGGTGATTCCTCGATTAGGTTTTAACTCCGTTAGATTTTGGTCTGCCTAGAGAAATGACTAGGTTCCAGTCCTTGGGTCCGATAGATGGAACTGAAACATATCCACTAATCGAAACTCCTTTCCTAACGTCTTTATTGTTCTTCTTGTCACCGTAAGTTATCTCCTTAGAGTCCATCTGGTACTTAGCAAAGTCCTTTAGGTGAACGTTCTATTCTAATTCCCTCTTCTTCTCTCTTCTAGTGTAGAATTTGTTAAGGGTTTTCAGTCCGTGAGCATTGAGTTGTCGCCAGCATTCGGTTTTCGATAGTCCGAGTTTATTAGCAATGTCTTGGACTGAAGCCTTGTCCTTTATCCACTGTTCAACTAATTCTTTTTGGAACGATTCCGAGCTCTTCCTTCAGGGCTTGATCGATAGGTATTGCCGTCGTCCTGTCTACTCTGATGGAGCCAACTGGTATCCGGATGCTTGTAGAAGTCTGGGCTTGGAGCATCGTATCTACTACTGTTTGAGGGATAATCTAATGGAGCGTCTCGTTCAATATGTGAAGGATCGGACCGAATGCTTCGACGACTACTTTCCATGCCGGAAGGAGAATTGCCGCCTGGATTACGTGAAGGGTTGGTTCAACTACTTCATGCTCAGCTTCAACCTCTTGAAGCGTTGGAAGGATAAAGAAGATGAGGACGCTAGCGAGTATGCTCTGCCTCTTTATTTTAGGGTTGAATTTTGCACTCTCATTTTGGCGGTACGGCTCGATAGAGTTTCTGGGATGAATCCTTTGAGGTGCAGCTTCTGTCGAAAGAATGAAGCTTTCTACCTTCGGAGTTACGAGGGAATAGGATTATGCCACAGATGCTTCAAGAAGAATATTGAGGATAGGGTTAGACGAACAATATCTAAGTACAAGATGCTTAGGCGCGATGACCATGTTGCTGTAGCGGTCTCAGGAGGAAAAGACAGCCTATCTCTTCTAACAATCCTTGGAAAGATCATGAAGAGATTTCCCAAGTCAAGTTTGAAAGCTGTGACAGTGGATGAAGGGATAGCTGAATATCGAGATGAAGCCATAAGCATCGCGAAGAACTACTACAAGAATCATTCTATAGACTATGAGATCGTCTCATTCGAGGATCTCTTCCAGATGAAATTGGATGAACTGGTTAGGGAGAAGAGAGAGCTTTCGCCCTATCCTATTGTGAAGTGCTTAGAAGAAGAGCTATCAATCTAGAAAAACCTCCAATCGGAAAACCCTACACTTCCCCTATAGTAGGCCAGCGGAGTTTCCGTCTCCATTTGAATTAAGTACGCCTTGAAAGGATACTCAATTAAAAGATCCTCATATTGAAAGGCGTATCAATTTTGATAAGTGAGACTCGCCAGCTTCGATTCTCCCACTCGAATATTCAGGGCGCTTGTATGCCACTCGGGGCGAATAGGACTCTATCAGAATAAGGTTTAGGAGCTATTTGCTCTCCTAGGGCATCTTTGCCGATTGTTCTCTATCTCCTCGATTCTTAGGCGTACAGCCTCCTTGATGAACCCGGAACGGGAAGTATAGCCTAGCTCTTGAATCTCAACGATCTTATCAACGTGGTGAAGCAGTCGTTCCGGCAGCTGGACCGTCTTCCATCCTCTTCCTGAATTCTTAGCCATATCTATCTCCTATGTATATGTAGACTTCTTACGGATACGTGCTATATGATTATATAGCTTTTTCAGCAATATCACATACATGTCTCGCCGATGTGACAAATTTATGACGCGCATCCCACTTCCTAAAGCCTTTGTTCAGAAGATTGAGAAGATTCTTGAAGCTTGTCCTGAGTGCGGATACATGGATGTCAAAGCTTTCGTCGAAGACTCTGTTCGCCGGCGAGTAGAACAAGTCAAGAAGATAATTGAGGAGAGGCGATCGCCATGAGCGAGAAGAGCGAGAGAGCCGTTAAGTGTGAGTTGAGGCAAGCGATGATAGAGATTGGGCGGTCATTTGGATTCGACGTGTCAGGTTCAGAGGGAGACTTGCCGCTTGAAAACTATGCGCCTTCTCCTTTAGCTAAGGGGAAGAAGATGGATCTGATTTGGAGTAAAGGGTCCTCGATAGTTCCCGTATTGATTCAAGTCGAAGGGTCGATTGAGGAGGCTGTGTTAAAGCTTCATCTCCTCAAGGAACGGGCGTCCAGAATGATCGTCGTCTCGAATGAGGCTAGACGGAATATGTTTCAAGAGTACGCTGATAGACTCGGGATCGGAGAACAGCTGGCGATCTTGACGGATATGGAGGTTAAGGAGCTGTTAGAGCATTGTAGGGAGCTGGACGAGTACATGAACAGGCTGAGGCTTAAAGAGGTGAGTGGACCTCTCGAGATCCCAGTCGATGTGAAGAGCTTCTTGGACAGGTTGAGTGTTCAGAACCTCTTGATCTTGTATGCAGCCTCTAGATGCTCTGATATCTGTACTCCGAAGGTCTTGGATCGCTTGAGGTACGAGAACCCTGAGCTGGCGGATAAATATCTGACAGTGGCCGGCAAGAAGAAGAAAACTTTCACTCGACTCTCCAGATTGGAGCAGGTGGAGTACGTGGGCAACCATCTTCACAGGCTTTCAGTAATGAAAGGCAAGAAGCTATTGTTGAGGCATAGGAAGATCGGCAGGTCAATCCTGTATAAGATGCCTGACGAAATTAGCGAATTCATCAAGCATTTCATTGAGGAAAAGTTAGCGCATAAGCAGCCGCAACCTGCTGCTTGAGATTTCACATAACTCAAGAAGTAGGGCCCTCCTAGATGAGGTCCCTAGGTTTCCATCCTTTAGTCCGATATGCATGAGATATATTTGACATACATAAGAGATAAATACATCATAGATACCAGACAAACGGTAGGAAAAATATGGTGATACGTTTTGAGTGAAGCAGAGAAAGTTTCTAGACGTGGTTACATGAAGTATGTCGGCGGTATCGTTGTTGTCGCTGTTGTTGCAGCAGCAGGATACGGAATATATGAAGCCACGAAGCCGACGCCCGTGGTAACGCCTACTCCTACTGCAACAGTGACGCAGACGGTTACGGCATCAGTTACGCCAGTCACACCTACCCCGGAACTGACACCGCTGGAAAAACTGCGAATAAAACTTTTGAAAAAGCTAGATGACCACGTTAAAGAGGCAACTATAAACTGGACACAGTGCAAGGACGAGACTATTAACGTTGCTGTTCTCGCCTTTCCTACGCAGTATCCAAATTATGAAGCAACTTTGCCTAGGTTTCAGAAGCTGACCGGAATAACCGTCAACCTTGATTATCTCCCTGAAGTAGAGTTGCGGGAAAAAACTACTCTTGATCTCCTATCAAGGACAGGAATTTACGACGTAGCGATGGTTGACAATATGCATCTCGCATTACTTGCCAAAGAGAACACATTAGAACCGTTAGAGACGTATATCAATGATTCAAAATTCGATCCAGATTGGTGGGACTGGAACGACTTTTATCCAGCTGACAGACAAAGCGCGTCTCCGGAACCTTGGGCTAAGGGGCATGTACTAATGGTCCCATACTGCTTGCATGGTGTGTTACTTCATTATAGAAAAGACTTGCTGGAAGAGTATGGTGTTAAAGTACCGGAAACAATGGATGAACTTATGGAAGCCGCTAAAGTTCTTCATAATCCAGAAAAAGGATATGTTGGATTTGCGTCGCGTGGTTTGCGTGGAGAGGGGTTAAATGTTTTCACTTGGACCCCCTTCTTTAGAGCTTTCGGAGGTAAATGGTTCACTAAGGATTGGATGCCGGCGTTTAACGATGAAAACGGTGTGAGAGCGTTGGAATTCTACACAGACATACTTACGAGCTATGGACCAAAGGGCATCGTAAGTTGGGACTGGTCGCATACGACTGCGGCGATATGTGAAGGCATAACTGCTCTGGAAATTGATTGCGACCTTTACTGTCCCACAGGTTGGGACCCAGGGGCAACAAAGCCTGAATTAATAGGTAAATGGTGGTGTGCACGAGTTCCGGCGGGTCCAGCGGGGAGGGATGCTGAATTCTTCAATTTTAGTTTAGCCGTAAATAAAGAATCTAAACACAAGGTAGCTGCGTGGTTATTCATCGAATACCTTTATTCGAAGTACAGCCTAATGATTTTTGACGCACCGATAGGAATTCCAGCTAGACAAAGTTTTTGGAAAGATGAGGATGTTCATAGTTACTATGAAGGAATCGACGACTTCGTTAAAGTGAACGACACATCAAAGCGTGAGGACACTCACATGGACTGCAGACCAGTAATCCCAGAGTGGCCTGAAGTTGGAGACACAGTGGGCGAAGCAATTTCCGCATCCTTGGCAAAAGAAAAGACACCAAAAGATGCCCTGGACGAAGCAGCGAAAAAAGTATACGCAACGATGAAAAAAGCAGGATACTATAAATGATTCAGAAGAAAGAAATTTTCGTGAATTTCGCCCGGCGGAGAGCTCATAAGCCAAACCCAATATATCCTTCCTTTTTTTTTCAATTGTTTTAAGTACTTACGCCTTTCTTTATCTTGCATATAGCGCATTTCACACATTTGATATAGGTGGAGTGCCAGTTTTTTATGGCTTAGAAAACTTCAGGGTCATATTCTTTGATGATCCTATTTTTTGGAAATCCTTGGGAATTACGTTAGTTTTCACGGCCGGAGCTGTAGCTACGGAATTCTCCCTTGGCTTGTTTCTGGCCTTATTGCTAAATGAAGAGTTCAGAGGTAAAAACGTATATGTTGCCATCTTGATCGTTCCGCTCGTAATGACGCCGGTTACAAGCGGGCTAATTTGGAGACTTGCATTCGATCCCGACTTTGGTTCAGTTAATTATTTATTGAGCTTAATAAACATAACAGGTCCAAACTGGCTTAATACCGCCGGCACCGCACTTATTGGGGTCATTATTGTCGATGTTTGGCAATGGACTCCGTTTATCACCCTGTCTTTGATGGCGGGACTTTCAGCCCTCCCATCAGAGGTATACGAATCAGCAGAAGTAGACGGGGCTTCAAAATGGCAAGTTTTTAGAAATGTTACAGTACCGCTGCTAATGCCTATCATAGTTGTTGTATCCTTTTTCCGAATACTGGACTCGTTTAAGATCTTCGATATAATATTTGTGATGACAAGAGGAGGACCAGGAGATTCCACAACAACTCTCAACATGTACATTTACAAAACTTTATTCCAATTTCATCATGTTGGGTATTCTTCAGCCTTAACCTTTCTCTTTCTTATGGCAGTTACATACTTATTTTTATTTCTCTCAAATAGATTAAAGGCCCAACTATGGAAGTGAACGGAAATGAACCGAAACCTAGTTTACAAATATTTTAAAAAAATATCGAGGCATTGTGTACTTCTAGTCTTTTCGATCATCGCACTTTACCCATTTACTTGGGCATTAATTACATCGCTAAAGCCGAGAGCGGAGTTGTTTAGATTTAGCCTCTTATTCAAACCCACACTAATACACTACATGGATGTGTTTTCAAGGTATTCTTTTTGGCTATACTTTGGAAATAGTGTTATCATCTCTCTGTCCTCAACCATCCTCTCGCTCCTCTTAGGTCTTCCAGCAGCATATGCACTGGCAAGAAGTGAGCAAAAGCGATCTGGCATAGCGTTTTATTTTTTATCAACAAGAATGGCACCTCCAATAGCGTTCCTCATTCCTTACTTTTTGATGTATATTAAACTGGGTTTATTTGACACCCATGTTGGTATGATTATCCTATATACGCTTTTCAATTTAGCCTTAGTTATTTGGTTAATGAGGGGTTTCTTCTTGGATGTTCCCTTAGAAATCGAAGGATCAGCTCTTATTGATGGATGTAGTAGGTGGCAAGCTTTTGTAAGAATTACGTTACCACTCACTTCATATGGAATTGCGGCGACAGGAGTTCTCTGTTTTCTGTTCACTTGGAATGAATTCTTGGCGGCTATAATTCTTACCGGAAGAAATGCGAAAACGCTACCATCATTTATATATATGTTCTTGTCGACGTTTCAATTAGATTGGGGCGGTTTATGCGCATCTACTGTGATAACGTGTATCCCAGTGTTAGCTTTCGGAATTTTATTTAGGAAATTTTTGGTTAGAGGACTAACGATGGGAGCTGTAAAAGGGTAGAAAGCCGCTCTAACAACAGTAAGGTGCACCAGAAAAACAAAAGCCCCAAAACTATCAAAACCAGCTAAGAGCGCAGGATTATCATAGGCGCGTGTTAAGTGTAATGAATGGCGTGTAAGTTTGAACTCTCATGAGCGGATAAATGCTGTTCTTTACCACGAAAAGCCTGATCGGGTTCCACTGGTACTCTACGACAACCTTATCCCTGGGGAGACTTCGAACGCTATCTAAGGAACGAAGGGCTAGGCCTATGCGTACGCTGCTCGACTCTCTGGTCTCAAATGCCGAATGTCAAAGTCGAGACTCGAACTCAAGGAAACATCGTCACCACCATCTACGACGCGCCAGTCGGAAGCGTATCAACCAAAGAGAGGAAACGTTTAGGAAGGATTAGCGATACCGGGTCGGTACAAATAGAGTGGATGACAAAGGATGTAGCTGACTACGATGTTGTCATATACATGATCGAAAACACCATCTTCCACAGAGATGACACAACCTACTATGATCTAGTGCGGGACCTTGGCGCCGACGATATCGTAAGAGGTGGGGAATCCAGTCGCCCTACGACGAGACTATCGGTTCGGTTTGGCTTTGGCCTTTTGAAACGGGTTACTTTAGCCTTCAGAAATGGGCTACCGAGCAGTACAAGCACCCTCATGAGTTCGACAAGCTCCTGAAGGCGATAGAAAGGAGAACAGAAAGGCTTTTCGCCTCATCGCTGACTCCGGCAGAATTCATATGGTGCGGAAGGATAGATGGTTACTATGGTCCACAGCAATTCAAGAAGTATGTCCTGCCTTTCTATAAAAAGTACGTGCCCCTTCTCCATGCCAAGGGCAAGATTTGCGCCATTCACGCCCATCCTAACTCTGAAGTGTATGAAGGACCTTATTCCGCAAACTGGTTGTGATGTGTGAGTTCTTGAGCCTCAACTTGTTCGCGTACTCGTCCACCTCTCTACAATGCTCTAACAGCTCCCTAGCCTCCATATCCGTCAAGATCAAGTCTGTCCCCATACTCGAGGAGATAGAAAACCGTCGGCAGGAAAACTATAGAAGAGTCAAATAGCTCTACAACATCATTCTGACACAGTCCTATACGTCTTGATGGCGTTCAATCATATCGAGTAGCGACCAGAAAAGTCATATTCACGGTAAGTGTGCGGTTCGTTCCTCGCGTATTTTCTCTTTTCCTATTCAAATTGGAAGCGATAGGACAAAACTTCTAGCGATCTCAGAATTCCATCTCGAAACACATTTGTTTCTTTTGGGGCCACGACACTTACAGAGGCTCGTAAGTGGGGTTTTGAAAAGTCTTAGACTTTAACGACTTCGCCAGTTTCCGCAGATCTATGAATCGCACACAAAATCCTTGTATTGGCTACACCATCTTCTCCGGACGGTGCTGGCGACTTGTCTTTCAGTATACACTGAACGAAATGTGAAATAGCTTCTTTTTCGAAATCCGACACAACATCAGGGTAACTGGCTTCGGTTGGCGTGTACTTTTCTGTTCCTGGGACTCCGTGACCGACACCTCGTGTATCTGTGTAGATACACCCGCGGGTGCCGATAAGCTCGAACTTGAAATCTATCAAGCTTGGCCGCGTTTCCGGCAGAATACACGAGGATTCAAGAGTTCCCACCGTTCCGTTCTTGAAGTGAACAATAGCAGCAAAGTAATCTGGCGTTTTGATTCCTCTAGCTTGCAACACCGCGCGCCCTGCCGCGGCGTATACCTTCGTGGCCTCGCTTCCGAAAAGCCATCTTAGTAAATCCAATGTATGGCTCATTAGAAACCAAGCAACAGTTGTCTTCGAGCCCCAATCATAGGCTTGGGTGAAAAGGGAAATGTTGGAACTGAGTCTTGCGTAGCCGTAGAGCGGGTTTCCCAACTCTCCTTTCTCCAGCGCTTCCTTCGCTCTGACAAAAGGAGGGTTCCATCTATTGCAAAACCCCACCATCATTTTGACGCCAGACTTGCTTGCCGCCGCAAGCATTTCCTCCGCGTCTTCCATGGTAGTTGCCATCGGTTTCTCCAGGTAGACATGTTTTCCTGCTTTTGCTGCACCAATGACCGCCTCTTTATGCAAGAAATCGGGAAGTACTACTGAAACAGCTTGAATATCCCGATTATCTAGGAGTTTCATGTAATCTGTATAGTATGCGGATGCTCCATACTTAGCCGCTATGCATTTTGCTCGATCTTCGTTCTTGTCAGCAACGGCAACAAGTTCGGCGCTCTCTATTTCCGAATAGCATTTTGCATGCTTTTCTCCCCACTTACCTACGCCAATAATTCCTACTCCAACGCGTTCTTTCATCTGATTTTCACCTCTATGACAGATTATTATGTGACAAGATGGTTATTTATGTGCTTCATTCGAATGAGAACCCTTTCTCCCTTCATTTCTTTCAGGCTTGTCTGCTAATTCTGGATAAAGCTTACGAGCATCTTACTCAGCCAAAGCATATGTGACCGAAATCGTCAAGCAACTAAGATCTCGGGATGACCGACTCGAAGAAGGCTTACCGGCCTGAATTGGTCAGTATAGTTATAGCCTAGCTAAACTTCCACTACAGGAGATGCTTTCACATCAGGAGTCATCTACTGGATTCGAGTTACTCATAGCTATGACCAACCATGCGAGCTTCTGGAGCCGTACTTATGCCCGCTCATCTTCTACGCGCTGCCCAATTACGGGTGGCGTGAGTGTGCAAGGTGTCCCGCGCACGGGCACAGGAGGAGGGCTGCAGACTGGAAGTCTGACAAGCTCGTCAACCTCTGGATGAGTGCTGCCCTCATTGCTTCTGACATCATAGTCTTCGCCAATTCTTGAATGGTTGTCCATGCCTTTCAAGAATTGTCAGCCGATGCGCCGCCTGCGCCGGTGCTAGCTGAACTCACTCTTTTTCTTCAGCGAGATAGCCTTTACTAGGCAGATGGATTCGCATAACCCACAACCATCACACTCATCCAAGTCTATCCTAGCCACTCCTCCTTCCATTCGGATTGCATCAAATATGCACTTGCCAACACACTCTCCACAGTCTATGCCTATGCATTTATCTTCCTCCACTACTGCCTTGACGGAGAGATCATACTCGGACTTTGGAGGTTCGATTTGCGCTAGACTCTTGCCTCTGAAACTCTCAATACTTGTATACTCCTCTCTCTTCATATACTCCATCATACCTTTCGTAATCTCGTTAAAGATACCGAACCCATAAGCGAAGACAGGTGTACAGACTTGGACAGTAGTGGCTCCTAGGAGAATATATTCCACAGCGGCCCTCCAGTCCACAACTCCAGATACACCTGATATGGGAATCTTCACTACGCTTGCTATTTGTCCGACATACCATAAAGCCACTGGCCTAAACCATGATCCAGTACCCAGAACTCCTCCTAACATTCTTTTTCCGGTCTCTACATCAATCTCTAATCCAGGTAACGATGGGAAACCCAAAGCCGTTATCCCGTCAGCACCAGCCTTCTCAAGCTTCTTAGCCAACTCCTTAGGGTCCAACCAGGCGTACATAGGCTTAGGAACAACTGGTATACTTACTGACTCCTTAACTACCTTTACTAGTAGAGGGAATACCTCATAGTGTTCACGAGGAGTTAAGCCCGCTGGGTAGTGCCCATTCAGCTCCAACATGTCGGCCCCAGCCGCCTCCATCATAATCGCAAGCTTCCTAGCTTCATCCAGCGTATCCGGGCCGATGCTGGCAACAAATGGAACGTCTGATTTTTGCTTGATCTCTTTAATTTTAGAGGCTATATACTCAGGTTCAAAGTAGGCCTCTTCACCCCGTCCAAACCAATGCCACATTGCACCTCTCTTAGTGAGTCTATAGTCGTATCCGCTAGTCGTGTTTAACAGCCCATACCTAGGCCGAGCATTTCTCCCTGGATGAAAGCGCGCAGACTTCATCACTATGCCACCAGCCCCTAATTTACCAGCTTTCACTAGTGCCTTAATACTCGACGATGGCCCACCGGACGCAAGTAGTACCGGATTTCTAAATTCAACTTCTGCGAATTCCACGCTTAAATCAACAGCCATTCACATCACCTGATTATTTTCTAGCTCTTACAATATGTTTTTCTTCTTGAACGATCAACTTTATCTTCATATAAATCCAAATTTTAAATATTGATTTTCGTCAAAAAGGCAGGAATTTGGTGATGAGGAAAAAAATAGAGATAGAGATTGATGGTGAAGTTCTTATAGCTACACTATTAGAGGAGGAAGCCCCAGAAACCTGTAAGGCGATCCTTGACGTTCTCCCCGTAGAACATGAGGTAGTTCAAGCGAGATGGTCAGGTGGCGCCATGTACATAAATGTTCCTAATCTCTTGCCTAAAAAACTTGATGTAGAGAATGGGACAATTTATGGTTCTCAAGGCGATGTGTTAATTATCGATTTTAGGCGTCCTGGCTACAAATATACAGGAGGGGACTCTCAGGAATTTTTCATTGTTTATGACAGTAAAGGTGCACAGTTCCGTTACTTTGATGGGCCTGAGATATGCAATCTTTTTGCGAAGATAACAAACAATCTCGATAGTTTACAGAAAGTCGGGGAAACTGTCTGGAAAACAGGTGTGAAAAAGGCCATAATAAGATGCGCTAAATAATACACTGAGAGAAATACAGAAAGGCCAAGACAGCCCGAAGCAATCGTCTTATTGTACTTATTCCAAAAATCCTTTCTAAACTACAAACTTGTGTGGAAATTCGGATGCAATAGAAAAAAAAGAGGGGGATATCGCTAGTCTCTGACAGTTCAAACGAATGAGGAAAGAGTTTGGTGTACTAGCAAAGTTTTCCCTCACTTACGCTTTCTGAAGATCTTGCCGCCATCGTTGTATTCGCCGGCAACGTACTCGAATCCGGATTCGATTAGGGTGCATGTTTCCTTTGCGTTGCTTGCTACTCTGAGTGTGAACTCGTCGTTTGTCGAATGGAAAAGCCCGATTTCGAGGTCTATGTAGATCGAGAACAATCGAAAATCAGCAGAAACGATGGAGCAATAGAAGTTGTTTGAAAGACTTACAACGCATATCTCCGCTTTCTTTGATAAGGTCTCAAAGACCGAGTTGAAAGGAGGAGGCTATACCTATAAATGTATAACCCCAGTTCTACCGTTAGGACCAAAGGAAACAGCAGAAAGTTTCTAGGGATGCGTGAAAAGCTATCTACGGGGCAGGAAAATCAAGTAAAATCTATTGCAATCCAATGTATTTGCTGGGATGAATCTTTTGAGGTGCAGCTTCTGTCGAAAGAATGAAGCTTTCTACCTTCGGAGTTACGAAGGAATAGGCCTATGCCACAGATGCTTCAAGAAGAATATCGAGGATAGAGTTAGACGAACAATATCCAAGTACAAGATGCTCAAGCCCGATGACCACGTTGCTGTAGCGGTCTCCGGTGGGAAAGACAGCCTATCTCTTCTAACAATTCTCAGAAAGATAACGATGAGATTTCCGAAGTCAAGGTTAACAGCCGTGACAGTGGATGAGGGAATAGCTGAATATAGAGATGAAGCGATAAGGATCGCGAAAAACTACTACAAGAAGCATTCTATAGACTATGCGATCGTCTCGTTCGAAGACCTCTTCCAAATGAAGTTGGATGAACTTGTTAAGAAGAAGAGAGAGCTTTCGCCCTGCTCCTATTGTGGAGTGCTCAGAAGAAGAGCTATCAATCTCGCAGCGGAAAAGGTTGGAGCAAACGTAGTCGCGACTGGCCACAATTTGGATGATGAAG
>Ga0315312_1000901_pt1 | contig 27377 bp, 31 predicted proteins | sample TDP7_MG_FD_203629 | JGI IMG/M metagenome (GOLD analysis project Ga0315312, IMG submission 203629) | Freshwater sediment microbial communities from Lake Towuti, South Sulawesi, Indonesia - TDP7 | ecosystem: Environmental > Aquatic > Freshwater > Lake > Sediment | place: Indonesia: South Sulawesi... | reverse complement strand
AAACTTGGATCTAGATCTTCATTCTTTAAGGGAATAAGCCTATTCCAATATGCAAGAGGTCTACAATATGGCGTGATCTATAAAGACGGGAAGCTCAAAATCGATTACGCCTACAACTACACCTTTAACATGGCTGAAATAAAGAACCCAATAATTGAGATAATAACCGGCTCAGGCTGGGAGTTTAGGCCAGTTGTATTCTTAAAATAAGCAATTCACTCAATTCTGAAGGACTGGACGAGGGAAAATACAAACAAACACTAAACTTGGGAGCGTTGGCGGTGTGGCTTCCAGAAGCTTTATTACGGCTCCACCTGAAATGTATGAAAAAAAGTTTCTGTTTTGGCAGAGTGAAAAAACGTGGGAAATCAATCCCGACAGAACGCTTACCTTACAACCGGGCTTCTCTTCTGATTCGTGGTGGATGAATTACGGTTAAAACAATTGAAGAATACGGAAAAATCAACGATAACTTGGGAATGTGATTCTGAGGGTCTTCATAAATGGCTTTGTATGCCTAAATATGCTTTGAGTTCGCACAAAGCTTTATATTTACTTTTCCTCTATACAATATCGATGTGTCCAAAAAAAGACATATCGTATGCCGGTGCAACGTGACAACTGTTTAACAACAATACATGGGGAATCGAGAATGAAGGAGCGAGAACTCAGGGAAATTCGGGCGAAACTTATGAGGGGGTTCCTCGATCTCGTGGTTCTTCAGTTTTTGAACGGCGGTTCCATGCATGGATATCAGATCATCTCCGATCTTCGGAAAAATTTCGGGGTATACTTTGGCCCCAGCACGATTTATCCACTTCTTTGTGCCCTTGAAGAAAAGGGGTACGTTAAGAGCCATTGGGATCTGGAGAATGATAAACCGAGGAAGGTGTACAGCATCACCCCTCAAGGGTCAAACCTGCTGAACTGTACCGAGGATTCACTGAACCTGATATATCGGAAATTGACGAGTAAGTTCACGCTTGAGAGGCATCTCCAAAACAGGGTATACGCAAAGACAACCTAGCTGCTGCCACGTACTCGGTGAATATTAGTCGAAGAGCGGGAAGAAGCATGGAAAGAAACAGAAGACATGAAAACGGCTAAGGCACTATTGTGACGAGATGAGATTTTCCCATATCCTCCGCCCCGGTTAAGCATTCGCTGAGTATTCCTCTGAACTGGGCTCGTCTTCTTTTCCTCCCCCAGAATAGCGGTTCAGCTGCATATAAAACTTTACACCTCGGTTATTGTAGGAAATATGGAAACCATTTCGCGTATGGCTATGGTTGGCTGTGTTTGTTTTGTATAGTGTCTTCTCTTCCTCCTCCAAAAGTCTCACGTGCTTTCTGAGGCCATGAGGTTGGACCTGATCTCCTTGGCGATCCTGGAGATGGGCAGCGAGATGTCTTCTTGGATGAGTGTTCACAGTCCCCTTAAGGGTTGTTTGCTCTTCCGGATTTGGAAAATCGGTCTTTTTCGAGTTGTTACGTCCGTTTGTTATATTTTTTGGGGTTTCCCGCCGGGTTGGATATTTCTTCGTGTACTTGGGTGATGCAGTACTCTACTACGGAGCCGAAGGATTTTAGGAAGGGTAGCACATTTTTGATTTCCTCTGCCCTTCTCTTGGATTCTTCGCTTATCACGATGGACGTTCGAACCACCATTCTACACCGCCTCTGTAGGATTTGTAACAAAGAATTTCTCAGCTTTGTATTTAAGGGTAATGCGCAAAAAAATCATAAAAATACACTAACTTGCTTCTAAGATACACAAAAAGCTTCATAGGATGAGGAGAAATATACAACTTTTTACGTCTTTTTATCGACAAATTTTATATAGAAATTGTGTAGAACATGTACACAGATTGTGCTTTTCATATTCTGGTTTATGAGAGTAAGCATGCGCTAGGTGGGAATGTGAGTCGTCGGCGGAGCCAACCGGAGATTGTTGCTGACATTTTAACGGAGGCTCTGAACGGCCGAACAAGACGAGGATCATGTATCGGGCGAACCTGAACTTCCTGAGAACCCACACGTATCTTTCTCAGCTCCTGGACAAGGGGCTGCTCGTTGAAGAGAACACCTCTGATGGGAGGGTTGGATATCGAACAACGGATGCCGGAAAACGCTTCCTGAACATCATGACGGGTGCACGCTCTCTCATGGAGGAGGCAGAACAGATCATCTCGGCGTAATATGGACTACCCGACTTTGCTTACTGCCAGCTCCCTCAACCTATCGTTGACCCTGACCCAGAATTCGAGGTCCTCGCCCGTTAGGTTTCTGATGGTCACGTCCTGTATGGTTATGCTACCTTTTGGGGGCACGATGATGGTTCCCACCGCAAGTTTCTCCTCCTCAACGGTATTGAGCTTGCCCAACGTGATCGCTGAAGAGGATAGAATTAACTCCTATTTAAGTTTCAAGAATCATAGTCTAGACTATCGTCTAGAACATAATTCTAGACCATGGTCTAGACCATGGTTCTGACAGCTTATAAGGTTCTAAAAATCATAGAAGATGATGAAGGGATTTCTATAAAATTGCAGTTTCCCATCCACTCCTGTGAGGGAGGGATTAGATAGTGTGCAGTTTGGATGATTGGAAGCGGCTGGTGGATGACGTTAGGGTGGAGTGGGGGCTGCTGTGGCGCGATCGGATAGACGACAGGGTGAGGGCTGAGGGCATCGCCAATCAGGGCTATTCTCTGTTGTTTGTGGATCGTGGAGACGTAATCATCGCCACAAAGGATTTTAAGCCTTTAAGTTTTAGGGAGATCCTGCAACAGCATAAACCGCTCGGCGTTGAGGCGGAGAGGGTGATCCCTCCCAGCCCCTCGGTTGGCGGTTGGGGGAGGTTTATTCGCGACGTGCTGAGGAGGCAGAGGGTCGCTGGGAGGCGTAGGGAGTTGTTGGTGGAAAAACCGGACGCTGGGAGGGGTCAGCAGTTGAAGAAGGGTGGGAGGGGCTGGCTTCACCTTAGGTTTAGAAGGAAGTAAACGCTATTCTCAGGCTTTTTTAGTTCTCTGTTTTAGAAACGTCTTGTGAAGACTTGGAGATTTTGATGGGTAGGCATAGAAATAGGTTGCAGATCATGGCGGATGTTTTGCGCATTGTTAGGAGGGGTTCTAGAAAGACGCGGATTATGCGTCAGGCTAGGTTGAGTTACACGCTTCTGTGTCGTTATTTGGCTGATGTTGTGAAGGCCGACCTTGTTAGTTTTGAAAACGAGAGTTATGTGCTTACGGGAAAGGGTCGGAGGTTTCTCGATAGGTTCGATGTGTACTCTCAGCATTGCGAGCACCTTAATGACCACTTGAACACGGTTAGCAGTGAGAGGACGGAGTTGGAGAGGATGTGTTCCGCCTAAGTAGTGGTCCTGACAAGGGGTGAGATGACATGGGTGCTTTGAAGCCGGTTACTATTCTGCTCGCGCTCTTGGTTTTCGCATCTACTCTTTTTGTGTTTAACACTTCTGCGTTAAGTGAGAATGTGGCCGCTTCAGCTATTGAAAAAGCTGAAGGGCTTATGGTTTCAGCTTATCAGGCTGTTTTAGAGGCTGAGAGAGCTGGGGCAAACGTTTCGGTTCTGGTGGCTCGACTCAACGTTGCTGGGGAGGGTCTAGCTCAGGCTCACATTTCATACAGGCTAGGAGATTTTGATGGAGCGGCTCGCTCAGCTGACCTTTGCAGTCAGATCGGGGAAGAAGTGAGGGTTGAGGCTTATGGGTTGAGGGGTTTGGCATTGGAGGAGGCTGGTCAACGTTTCAGGTGGACCATGATTGGATCGATTCTCGGCGTGGCCATCGTTGTGGGTGCGAGTTTTTTGGGCTGGCGCATTTTTAAGCTGCGCTATTACCGGCGAGTCTTGGGGATGAGGCCGGAGGTGGTTTCCGGTGAATCTTGAGGAATATCGCACCCTGTTTGCAGTAACCACAGTAGGTTTGATGTTGACCGCTGCCTTTCCCACGCTGAGTTTGGTTGTGCCGTTTCCTAGGAGCGCGGAGAGGTTTTCGGAGCTCTGGGTCTTGGGTCCAAATCGCATGGCGGAGGACTATCCCTTTAATGTTCGTCTTGGCGAGGAATATCGGGTTTTTGTTGGCGTGGGCAATCACATGGGCTCTTCATCGTATTACAGGGTGTGTGTGAAGTTTCGGAATCAGTCTCAGCCCCTGCCGGACGCATCCAATTCTACGCCTAGTCCCTTGCCTCCGCTCTTTGAGTTTCGATTCTTGATCACGGATGGTGGAAGCCGGGAGGCTCCGCTAACCTTCGAGTTTCTGGAGGTTTCACATATGGAGGACTCCTGTCTTGTACGTCGCATATCGATTAACGATGTGGTCTTCTCGGTTGATTCCCCCTCAAGGTGGGACCCAGAAAACAAGGGATTTTACTATCAACTGTTTTTTGAGCTATGGCTATACGATTTGACGTCGCGAAGCTTCCAGTTTCATGATCGCTTTGTTGGAATCTGGCTGAACATGACAGGTCAATTCTGAAGAGAAATTGTGTCTGTTGGGTTAAACGTGAAAATTTCCTTAGCAAAGCCTGTTTTTGATGAAAAAATGCGAAGTGCGGCATTGGATGCTTTGCAGGGTGAGAGGTGGGTGTTGGGGGAGAGTGTTTTTAGGTTTGAGGAGGAGTTTGCCAGGTATTGTGGGGTTAGGTTTGGTGTTTCGACGGGTTCTGGGACCTCTGCTTTGCAGCTTTCTCTTCTCGCTTTGGGCGTTAAGCGGGGGGATCGGGTTGTTACGACGCCGGCCTCGTTTGTTGCCACCGCAAATGCTGCCTTGCATGTGAACGCGGTTCCCGTGTTTGCGGATATTGAAAATCTTGACGTTTGAGGTCGGAAGATGACATTGGTGTCCATAGGTAAGGGTGATGTGACTGCTGTGATTCCTACTCTGAATGAGGAGGAGGGGATTGGGCAGGTTATTGGCGAGTTGAGGGAGGAGGGCTATGATAATGTTCTTGTTGTTGATGGTTATTCAACTGATGGGACGGTGAAAGTGGCTGAGTCTAATGGTTGTTACGTTGTTTTTCAGCATGGTAGGGGTAAGTGTGGGGCTGTTGAGACGGCTATTGAGAACGTGAAGACTCCTTTTATGCTTGTTATGGATGGGGATTGCACCTGCGATCCTGACTCGACCTTTGTTTTTTCATTTTGAATGTTTTTCTCACATGATTCAAAAACAAAAATGGGGGATGTACAAAATGCAACAGATTCCACCATATAAATATCATTTTCCGCGAGAAAAAATTGACTGGATATTGGAAAAGTATCGGGAGTTATTGGAAACTGGATCCTTCTTGACGATGGGAAAATACTGCAAGGATTTCGAAGAAAAGTTTGCAAGTTATATTGGTTCAAAGTATGCCATTTCAACTGATAATGGATCCTCGGCACTTGAAGCGATTTTCAGTGCTATCGGGGTTAAGGGTTTTGATGTTATTGTTCCTACTAACACGTTTGCTGCCACTGCCTTTGCGGTCGTAAAAGCTGGCGGGCGCCCTGTATTCGCGGACTGCACACCCGATTTGACGGTTGACCCGAAGGATGTTAAAAGAAAAATTACGAAAAGAACGAAGGTAGCAGTTACTGTACATATTGGTGGATTGGTGTCGCCTCACACTTATGATTTGGTAGAAATCTGCGAAAAGCAGGGGATCTACCTTGTCGAAGATGCGGCTCACGCGCACGGAAGTGAGCTGGACCGAAAGAAGGCCGGAACCTTCGGGGTTGCTAGCGCTTTTTCATTTTTTTCCACTAAGGTTATGACCACGGGCGAAGGCGGTATGATCGTAACAGACCACGAGGAAATTTGCGAAAGAGCCCGACTTTTGCGTGATCAAGCCAAGGCTGGAGGCAAAGAATATCATGAAGTAGTTGGAAGCAACTGGAGGATGAGTGAGTTTCAAGCTATTCTCGGAATTGTTCAATTGGAATTGTTAGATTATTTCATAACAGAAAGAAATAGGATTGCCAGAATCTACAATGAAGAGTTCAAAAATGTTTCGTTGTTGAAGCCGTTAGAAATTCCGAAGAATGTTAGACACAACTTCTATAAGTATGTGGTTTTTGCTCCGAAGGGTTTTGATAGAGGAGTGCTGAGACAGAGACTGAAAAGAGAGTATGGGGTGAGTCTTTCTGGTTGCGTGTATGAGTTGCCTTGTCATTTGCAACCAGTTTTTGAGAAACTGAAACAGGGTAGTTTACCGGTTTCGGAAGACTTGTGTACTCGGCACATTTGTCCGCCTATCTATGTCACCATGCAAGATGAGGAGGCTGTTTATGTTGTGGATTCAATTAGGAGGTGTTTGAGTTAAAGATAGGAGTGACAGGAGGCTCTGGTTTCATAGGTAGCCGACTAGTGAGGAGACTGGTTGAAAGGGGCTACAAAGTGACCTCCATTGATATAAATGGTCCTCCAGAATTCGCCAAAAATTATACGTTCCTCCAATGTGACCTTCTTGATTTTTTTACTGCGAAGTCTGCTTTGCATGGGTTCGATGCTCTGTATCATCTTGCAGGGTGTGTTTTGGAATCTGTGAGAAAGGACCCGTTTACTGGGTCGGCGACTAACGTGGATATCACACGAAATATTCTGGAGGCATGCCGTATGAACAAAATTGAAAAAGTGCTTTTTGCCAGCTCGTTTTACGTTTACGATGGTATCAGCGATAGGATGATAGTGAATGAGGAGACTCCTTTAAATACGTTGAATATGGAACTGTTTGCGGCCACGAAGGCTTTCGGCGAATCCTTGCTTAAGGAGTATCACAGAAAATATGGGGTAAATTACGTGATTTTGAGATATGGTTCTGCGTATGGTTTGGGTAATTGTAGCAATGTTGTGAAGACTTTTCTCGAGGCTGGCTGGAACAAGCAACCAATTGAAGTGTGGGGTCAGGGAAAAAGAAGGAACCAGTATACATATGTGGACGATTTGGCGGAAGGTTCTGTTCTTGCTTTTGACAAGGTTAATGAGGTGTATAATTTGATTTCACCTGAAGAGACAGCCATTAGGGAGTTAACTGAATTGCTTCAGAAAAAGTATGGCTTTGAATCGGTTTTTAATACACAGCGGGCGGAAGGTGCTAGTATGCCTTACATGTCGTCAAGAAAGGCTATTAAGGAATTAGGTTGGAAGCCCATCTCTTTGGAAGAGGGAATTGAACGCATGGTTGAAGAGCGATTCCCCGTATCTTTAAAGAAGCATCAGTCTAATCAATGAAATCCACGACGCGTGTCACATGCGATGGAAATAAAGATTCCTTTTTTCATTGTTTGATTTTCATGTGTTGACGATTCTATCTGATCTGAAACGTCCAGTTTCTCAAAAAGATAAGAGGTTTTATGCATGCCCGTGGTAAGGATGATGTTACTTTTGTAATTCCTGTTTATGTTATTCAGGAGTTGAAGCAGGTGGGTTATCGTAATATTCTTGTTGTGAATGGATATTCGACTGATGGAACGCTGAAAGTGCGCTTTCTTTGAGTTTCTTTTCCGAAAATCGGAAGATGGGAGGTCTTATGAAGAAAGGATCTGAGCGATGTAATAGCAATAGAGTGAGCCTTGTGATTCCCACTCTGAACGAGGCTAAAAATCTTCCCGACGTACTTTCTAGAATACCGAAGGTTGTTGATGAAGTGATAGTTGTGGATGGACATTCCCAAGATAGTACGGCGGAAATAGCTACGAAAATTCTTCCGACTGCTAAGGTTATCTATCAAAGAAATTCCGGGAAGGGAGATGCACTTCGATGTGCCTTTGATCAGGTTCTGGGCGAGATTGTTGTGCAGATGGATGCTGATGGTTCCATGGATCCACTGGAGATTGAAAAGTTCGTGAAGGTAATGAGTGAGGGCTATGATATCGTGAAGGGTTCTAGGTATCTGCCTGGAGGTGGATCTCTTGATTTGTCTGCCAAGAGGAGTTTTGGAAATCGGATGTTTGTGAAGTTGGTGAATTTGCTTTTTTCGGCTAGGTATACTGATTTATGCTACGGATATATGGCCTTCAAAAAAGACGCTTTAAAACGTTTGAGAGAATGTCTTGAAACTGATGGTTTTCAAATCGAAACAGAGATGTGCATAAAGGCTAGGAAATTAGGGCTGAGAGTTGCAGAAGTTCCCAGCTTCGAAGGTATAAGGGCACATGGGTCGTCACGTTTGCGCCTTGTGCGAGATGGTTTGCGTATATTCTCAATAATTGTGCTTGAGTTCTTGAAAACTACCAAGGATGACCGACATAGACCGAAGAGCTCTTTCGAAGGCATTGAAACGGATGTCCAGATGACGCTATCAGACAGGGGTATAATAAAATGATTAAAGTTGGGGTCATTGGCTTAGGACATATGGGACTATTGCATTTACGCAACACTCGGTTTATAGAAGGCATAAAAGTTGTGGCTGTAGCTGACAAATCCAAGAAGGGATTGTCAGAAGGCAAGAGGTTCGGGATAAAAAACCTTTATGACGACTACAAGGAACTCCTCAAACTTGCTCACCTAGATGCGGTCATTATTTCCTTGCCCAATTTCTTACATGAGGAAAGTGTCACTCTTGCCGCAGAAAGAGGATTACATGTTTTCATTGAAAAACCCTTGGCTCGTACTGTTTCAGAGTGTGAAAATATTAGGCGTGTTGTTCAGAGAAATGGCGTTAAATTGGCTGTTGGACATAATTACCGCTTCTTTGAGCATGTCCAAAAGTTGAAAGCAGAAGTCGAGAAGGGCACGTTGGGAGATGTGGAAATTGCAAATTTTGAACATTTTGTGAATGGGCCTTTTGCTCATCCCTTGGAACCTGTCCCCATCCAGGATTGGTGGTTGGATGCCCAATTATCTGGAGGAGGCGTGCTACTCGACCAGGGGTATCACCTAGTGGACCTGTTTAGGTGGTTTTTTCCAGATCCGGAAGTTCTTTACGTAAATCTTGGTTACCGCTATAACTTGCCTATGGAAGACAGTGCAATAGTGGCTTTGAAGTCTAGGCTCACTTCAACAAGGGGTATTGTTAGCGTGGGATGGTTTCAGAAAATGCTATTCCCACATTTTAATTTTAGACTAAACCTTCATGGAACAACGAGGTTTTTGTCAACGGATCACTTTGCTCCTAAGAACCTTTACTTTTACGCTGCGAAGGAGGCTTTGGTAAATACCCTACGTAAGATGGCAAGGAGAAAGATCAAGCCTTTATTGTATACCTACTATTACGCCTCTTACTTTAGGGAATTGCAGCATTTCTTCGAAGGCATTCAAGGCGATGCTGTCCCTAACCCACTTGCCAATGTTATTGATGGGCTTGAAGCAATTAAGGTCATCGAGGAATCGTATAAGTTTGTGAACAAAGTAATGGGAGAAACATGATATGTAACCGAATTAAATGAATGTGGTTTTGAAAGATGCCGATCGTTAGTGTTATTCATACTGAGGACTTATCTGAAGAGGGCATAAAAAATGCAACATCTAAAGCGATAGAAGAAAGCGGGTTTAAGCTACCAAAAAAACTTAACTCCATGATTTTGAAAGTTAATCTGCGATACTATTGGGATACTTCAACGGGTGAAACGACAGACCCTAGAGTTGTATCAGCCATAATTGACTACACTCGTGATCGTTGCGGCCGTGAAGTTGACGTAATAATCGCTGAGGCAGATGCTTCGGCGATGAGAACAAAGTATGCTTTCAAAATGCTCGGATATGAAAAATTAGCTCAAAGAAGATCGGTTAGATTGCTTAACTTATGTGAATGCGAAAAAGTTGAAAGAGAAGTGACCGTAAACCAGAGAAAGTTTACTTTGCCTGTCGCTCAACCGATGCTTAATGCCGATTTATTAATAAATGTTCCTAAGTTGAGGACTCATCGTCTTACAACTATTTCATGTAGTTTAAAAAATTTATTTGGGTCTATTGCTGTGCCGAGAAAAGTTGTTTATCACTCCAATCTTAACGAAGTGATGGTAGGGATAAATAAACTAATAAAGTCTCATTTAACTGTAGTTGACGGAATAGTCGCGCTTGGAAAATATCCACTAAAGATGGGTCTAATTTTTGCGAGTGAAGATCAACTGGCGATAGATTTCGTTGCAGCGATGATAATGGGGTACAACCCAAGGCACATAAGGCATCTAACATTAGCTAAAAAGGAAGGCATTGGAAAAGCTGAAGGCATTGATATCGTTGGTGTTCGAGATCTTAGCAAATTCACTAAAATTTTTCCTCACGAGAATTATCACCTTTTTAATTTACTGTGGAAATTGCAGCTTACGTTTCTTGACATCTACATAAGAACCACTGGCGACACTCGACCGCCTGTCTTAGACGGATGAATTTATATCACATAATCGTTAAGTGGGTACCGTCGTCCAAATACCAACAATGTTTAAAAAACTTTTTACGTATTTTTTAACTTGCGTTTAGGCTGAGAAGCTGAAAAATCTGTTTAGATTCTTACTAATTCTATTGACTATAGCTCAAACGTAGAGGAGAAATGAAGCTATGAGAATCTTCTTCGTGGTTCTAGCGAGGGATAGAGGACATGTGGAGGAGAAAGTCAGAGAATTAGTAAGGCTGGGAGTACCCTATGTAGTCGTATGTGGTGAACGTCTTAATCACCCAAATGTTGTGTATCGGGCACCTGTGGGAAAGTATGACGCAATAAACTTTGGCGTAGGACTAGTACCCAGGGATGTGGATGTTATCGTATTACATGATGTAGACACGAAGATACACAATTTTAAAGCTGCCTTACGCTACTTCAAATACAAAAAGGTCGCAGTCGTATTCGCAAAAATCGTGCTTGAAGGTCCACAGAACCTTTTTTTTCGCATGCAAGATGCAATAAAGAGACGGATTCTCATATTAGCCAATGGGGAATTAATGCTCGTAAGGAGTAAAGTACTAAAAGAGATTCTCCCTCTTAAGCCATGCAAGGCAGAGGATACCTATATCCTGTTCAAAGCTTTAGAACTAGGTTATAAGGCAATTTTCTGTGAGGAAACTTACATAGAAACAGAAAGAACGAAGAGTGAAGAGAAAGAGGAGATTTATAAGCGGATAAACGTCGCTGGCATATACCAAGCTTTATTCTACACCAAACCTCCCCCTTCCACAAGATTATTCTATTTCCTATTGCCTTTTATGTCTTTACTATTCTTGGTTTTAGGCAGAAAGGGTTACTATTGGATGAGGGGTATCTTGCTCGGCTTTCTTGATTACATACGTGGTGACCGTAGCGGGACTTGGCAACCCACATACATGGAACGAGGCTCATAAATTATAGTAAACTTGTTTTGTTTACTCTTTGGGGCTTATGTTAGATATATTTTATCAACTCGTTTTGGCAATGGATAAAATCAATGAAACATACAACCTTATATCGCCAGAGGAGACTACAACGGGAGACCTAACGAGCTTCTTAAGAAAAAATATGGCTTTGACGTTGTCTATAGCCCCATTCAAAGGGAGGGGCCTAGTATGCCATACATGTCATCGAGAAAAGCTATTATACAATTGGGATGGAGTCCCATAAGCTTAGAAAAGGGCATAAACACAATAATTTCAGAGATTAAGGGAAAATGTAGAAAGAAATTTACTGATATAGCTTTGAATTTTATCATGAGGGCCTCGTTCCTAAACGTCTGCCAGCAATGGTGTTCTTAAGATAGGTTGTCGTGACTTACTCTTGTCGAAAGAAAAGATGAATTATCCTTTCGTTTCAGTGATGGTTATTACCTATAACGTAAAAAACACTATTGAAGTCTGTTTGAATTCGCTTACCAATCTAGATTATCCTTCAGACAAATATGAAATAATAGTCGTTGACGGTTGTTCTAAGGACGGAACCGTTGATATAATACGTAGATATGCTGTTAAACTCATCATTGAACCGAGAAAGGGAAGATCTATTGCTAGAAATACAGGTATAAAATTCGCGAAAGGAGAGATTATAGCTTTCACCGATGCCGATTGTGAAGTAAATAGTGAGTGGCTTAAATTCCATGTCCAAGCGCATTCTTCTGAAAATGGAGTTATGGCTGTTGGTGGAGCGATTGTTCCTTCTGACGAGAAATCCGAACTGATCGCTGCGATACATTATACAAATTTTGGTGAATACACTGACTGTTCCCCTAGGAGGTTGATACGTGAAATTCCAACCTGCAACATCAGCTTTAAGAGAGGAATACTGAAAGATATTGGCCTGTTTGATGAAAGATTAGATGCATACGAAGACAGTCTTATTTGCTGGAGAATTATAAGAGCTGGAAAGAAAATTCTATTCGATCCGAGAATACGTGTTAAACATTCATACAGTCCCAGTAATCAAGATCTGCTTTCATCCTTTCTTGAAAAGGAGAAACTTAATGGACAATCGCACTATCTTCTGCAAATAATTGATAAGACATTTCCTTATCGGCTTCCTGAAAATGTCTTCCTTGTCGCCGTCGCAATGCCCATAATAGCTTCCGCTCGAGCATGTAGGCGACTGTTCACGTTGCTGAAATATTCGCGTAAGAAATTGCCACCAATAGCGATAATTTACTATATCACATTAGGAGCTGTTTGGTGGGGATTTGGATACACCAGTAGTGTTTTGAAAGCGTGGATAAAGAATAAATTTAGGATGCATAGCTCGAATACCGCTTGACGAATAGTCTCATCCGCAGATATCAACGACCACGAGTGCTCGAGCACAACTACTACGACTTAAATAGTGGTATGTAGATGAAGGGTACTATCGGTCGGGAGATCAGAAAAGTTATCGCCAAGTACAAACAACGCCTATTCTATGAGGATTACATCAATAAACTTAGACGGTGTCAACAACCTATTATTGGCTCAATATTAGATGTGGGGTCAGGCAATGCCCCCTTTCCTTGCGCTGACGTTCTGTGCGATCTATACCTCGAGGACAGCTCTCAAAGAAAAGGGGAACCAATTAGAACCTATGGAAAGCCATTCATAGTTTGCGACGCTCAATTTCTTCCATTCAAAGATAAAGCTGCAGGTTTTATCCATTGCTCCCACGTATTGGAGCATGTGGATAAACCCAAATTGTTACTCGGGGAATTAAAAAGGGTCGGAAGACATGGCTACATAGAGACTCCGTCATGGTTCACAGAGATCGTCATTCATGGAGTTAAATATCATAAGTGGGTCATTAAGAAGAGAGGGAACAAGCTCTACTATCAACGTCCTAGAAGGCTGCGCCTTGGTAGTTGGCAGTTGATTCCCTTCAGATTGAACGAACGCTTATTCGGGTGCCTTATATGGGGTGCATTCTATTATTTTCTAGACAGATATTCCAACATATTTACAATTAGATTCTATTTTTAATTGATCCAGTCGTTTTTCGGTAATGATGCGTTTTAGCATGTGAAATGGATATTTTTTGTCCGTGATATTGTTGGTGGGCTCTAGCTAATTCGAGAAGCAGATATCGGAACGAAAAAATTCGGTAAAGGGTGTAAGATGTATGAGGAAAGGAGATAGAAAGGTCTTGGTAATAAGCTTGGATGGGGCTTCGTTTGACCTTCTTGGTCCTTGGATACATGAAGGTAGGCTACCAAACATAGCTTGGATGATAAAGAACGGTGTTAGTGGGCACCTTACTTCAGCATTTCCCCCCGTGACTCCTGTGGCATGGGCATCATTTATGACCGGAAAAAATCCGGGAAAACACGGGATCACAGACTTTGAACTACGACAGAAAGGCAATTATGGTAAGGTTATCGCGAATTCAAGTAACATTGACGGAGAGACGTTATGGGCCATTTTGAGCAAGGCAAACAAAAGAGTCGGGGTTGTGCATGTTCCGCTTACGTATCCTCCTGAAAAGGTTAATGGTTTAATAGTATCAGGGTTTGTCATGTCCCCTGCAGTTTCAACTTATCCTCCAAATTTAGCAAAAAAATTATTTTCGAGAGTTTCTGGGTATGAAAAAATTTACTCAGATATACAACTTGTTCATTACACACCAGGAATGGATGACGCTTATCTTAAAAGTATCTATAATGCAACGGTAAAAGAGGTAGATGCGACATTTTTCCTCATGGAAAATTATGAATGGGATTTTTTCATAACTCATTTCTATTTTGGAGATCAAGTTCAACATTTTCTATGGAAATACATAGACCCAAAGCACCCAGCCTATGATCCGGAGAGTTCAAAGAAATGTGGTGATCTTATTCTCATGTATTATCAAAGGATAGACGACATAATAGGAAAAATATTGACAGATCTGAGTGAAGATGCGACAATAATTGTGATGTCTGATCACGGTTTTGGACCGCTATATAAACGAGTTTATATTAACCATTGGTTAAGAAAGCTTGGTCTATTAAAATTGAAAGAATCCCGTAAACCTTGGCAGGTCAAGGTGGGATTGACACAGGAAGGTATCGTTAAGTTCGTTGAAAAACATGGTTTAGCTAAATTTCTTATCAGAAACGTCCCCCGTCCATTGGCTAGAATATGGTATTGGCGTCTCCCTTTGTCACGTCCCACTTTAGAGGACATTGACTATTCCCAAACAAAAGCATATAGTATGGGACACGTTGGACAGATCTTCATCAACGTGAAGGGAAGGGATCCTGAGGGAATAATCGAACCCGGAGAATATGAGGAGTTCAGAAATTACTTAATTAGGGAGCTTTATGAATTAAGAGATCCAGAAGACGGAGAAAAGATTGTTGATCGTGTGTTTAGAAAAGAGGAGGTGTACTGGGGGCCGCATCTGGATTGGACAGCTGACCTGCTGTTTGTAATGAGGAATATGAGTTACATAACTCAAGAATCCCCATGGGAATTTGGACCCAACTTAGACTCCTTAATGGACCCTAGTGGCGACCTTGTGGCATGGCATAGGATGAACGGGCTCTTCATAGTTACTGGTCCTGAAATAAGGAAAAGAGTTTCGATTGAAAATGCTAGGATCATAGACATCGCACCAACAATTCTTTATATATTTGGTATCCCGATACCATCTGATATGGATGGGCGCGTTCTGAAGGAAATTTTCAAACCCGATTCTCATTTAGCCAAGAATGAAATTCAATATCGGTCCATCAAAGCATCCTTAAGAGAAGAATATGTTTTGACAGAAGATGAGGAAAAGGAAATTAAAAGAAGGCTAAAAGAACTTGGGTACTTGGGGTAGTTTATACTTACCATCATCCTTCAAAAAAGTCATGAGTAAATAGGAAGAAGGACTAAACTAATTTCTCAAGCTTCTAGGCTGGCCTTAAATATGAGAGAGTTCAAAACGCAAAATTATATCATGTTCCGTAAGAATAAAAACAATACTTCTTTTGCCACTTAATCAATTTTAGTCAACTAATTATCAAGTTAGAGGAGTTTAAAATATGGACGTGAAAACATATGCAAGTATCTTCACTTCAACAATTGGTACTTGTCTCTGGGCATATGTGGTGATGACGACAAGGGTTTGGTGGATTGATCCCGTTTATGAATTCGGATTATTTCAAGTCATCTCACTTTGGTTTTGGGTCGGTCTGCTTTTTAATCTGGTAGGAATACTATTATCAATAAAGTATGGGAATGACCACCTTTTCCTCTTGCAGATAATGATTTTGAATCTGATGATCTGGGGAACCCCGATCATCGTTGAGCCTAACACACGTCACATAGATACGTGGACACATATTGGATCAACAAAAATAATGATGGACTCCGGTAGGTGGATGATGTCCGAGTGGCGAATAGAGCGTCACCCGCAGGAGAAACTTCAGTATCCTGGAAGCTTCATTTTTAATGCTGTATTTCTTATTGTATCAAAGTTGCCTGAATCGGCCTATTTCCGCTTTTTCCCTTTATGGTTTAGTACTTTTTTTCTAATATCCCTATATAACTTAGTAAGAAACATAATTAAGGAAAAGGTAAACCAGAAATTTGGCATGATAGCATTTTTATTTTTGAATATTTGGTTGATGTTCCATGGAAGTCCACTAGCATTCGGTCTGATGCTTTTTCCGTTAATTTTTTATGCTCTTATTAGACGAACAGTAACCTGGAGAGTCGTAGCAACTATATTATATATGTCCTTGGTAATTTCCCACGCGATAACCTCACTAGTTTTGTTGATTATTTTGGCTGGGGCGAATGCCATACTGCTAGTATACGGAAAACGCTATGAAATGATTCCTCTTTTTTTTGGTGTATTATGGATTGCGTGGTTTGTATGGGTATCAACTCTGTATTTTGGTATGGTTGTCGAAGCGATCTACCATGGCATACTTAGCATGTCTTTACTTATGCGTACTAGGGAGTCTGTGGCAATTAGGGCAGTTCAGTATGGGTGGCCATTCATAATCCGTCTAGTGACAATTGCGGTTACGTCTGCCGTAGCTAGCATCTACATTATCCACAGGCGCAGAGACCTTAGTTGGTTCGCTTTCAACGCTGGGTGGATTGGCGCATCTTATCTTTTCATGTTTCTTAATTATATCGCCTATGGTGAATGGTCCTTTGATAATCGAAGCCTAATGTTCGCGTACCTTCTTATTCCCCTTCTAATAGTCCAGTTCGTTTGGAGTTGCAAGGCGTTAAAGAAATATAGGAATTTTGTTTTGTTAGCCACAATCTTGCTCTCACTGATTCACACAAGCACAATTTACTATCTTGAAAACACTTATATAATCAGTGATAGTAATATTGCCAATGCGACATTCTTAGTTAAACACCTACCATCCCAGCCTAGCGCTCGCGTGCTTGGAACCCGACTATCGGTTTGGTATTCCTATAATATCTCCGCCCAGTTTGAATGGATAGGTTTTACCAGAATAGAAGAATTACCTCCAAACTCAATAATAGTTTTTGATGTATACACGATGTCGATAACTGGGTCACAGCACTCCAGAGATGCGATGTTAAGGTTATATGGTACAGTTATAGAAGAAACGAATTCTAACCGCATATATGACAACGGTAACTTCGAAGCTTATCAAATAACGCCGGGATAATAAGAACTCAAAAGGTAGCGGACATTATTGGGAAAGAACTCTTTACCCTAGGAACTTAAATTGCAAATTACTTTTGCCTTATTAGCTCTCAAGTTCGGTCTTCCATAGTTCACCTTGAGGAGAAAGCGAAACCCAATCATCTTCAACAAGCCCGAATTGGTTACTCCCCCAAGAACGAGTCATCCAAACCCATTGTACCCACGGAACTTTGTATTTAGCGAACAATTCATATAAATCTCGAATTTGAACGTCCCAGTATGGATCGTCTATACGGGCTCCAATCTCCATAGCTATTACAGGATAGCCCTTATCCAGCATCTTTAGACCTACAATGTTGTAATAGAAGCTTTCTTGTTGTTGTTTAGCCAGTTCTAGGTTTCCATTCGCATAATTATTGGCGTAATCCGACCAACCTATGTCAAAATGATAATATTTGTGAAATTTATAAATAATATTCGGTTCGGGTAAAGGATTATTAACAAAATTTTGTGTTATTCTATCGGAAACCATACTTGCCACTGCGACCACCATGTGAGGATTTATTGCATGGATAGTTCGAGCAAGATATAGAGCGTTATTCCACCATATATCCCAGCGTGTTCTATTCCAATCATGAGGAGGTTGCCCAACCAACTCAAAAATGGCAACATTCTGCTTATCGACATATCGTCGTGCAAGTTGAACCCAAAAATCAGTGATGTTGTAAGTCTTATCGTCAACGCTAACACTTTCCGGGTTCAACATATATTGAACTGAATGAATAGCAGGATCGAAAGTGTCTCCAAGCTTATGAAAATCCATCACCAAGTAGATGTTTCGTTCATTAAGCAAGTTAACAAGTTGATCAATTTTTTCCTTATATCCATTGTACTGCCCTCTTGAAGGATCCAACCAGAACGCCGGATTTAAGCAGAGACGAACAACATTAACGCCGTATTGTTTCATCATGTCTGCCCTTAATACTGGATCACTATAATCTTTAGGTCCCCATTCATATTCCACCCAAGCGGTCCCTTTAAGCCAAACTATCTCCCCAAGGGCGTTTTTTATATACTTTCCATCCGTATGAAGCCAACCAAGTGATAACTGACCAATCGTGCCATAAGATGTGATGCCATAAGACACTTGTAGCAAACCTAAAGTTCCATGAAAACCGATGATAATTACGGCTAAAACAACAAGAGAGGTCAACGAAACCGAAGTGATCGTCTTAAGTCGCATCATCTTTCATACTACCAAACATCGTAGGGGCCACCGTTGTAATAAGCACGCGCTCACCAAAACCACCACCCCCTAACCACTACCAACAATCACAACATCATAACTGAAAGTTGAAACCCCCTCTATGTTAGGAGAAACCGTAAAGATCAACGCCACCTTAACAACCTCATTCGGATCAATCACTTGCCCACCACAGTCCCAGCTAAGCGTTATGAATCTGAAGCATTGTGCCCACAGTCTTTCCCTTCATAAGATCCCCCAATAACGTTGTATCGTAAGTCTTAATAAATCTTTATTTTCGATTTGTTTTACACAAATACAACACCAAAACCTACGAAGAAATGATGGTTTTATGGTTTCACGTAAACGAACGAAGCAAGAGGTGAAGTAATTTGTACATGGACAACCTCGTCATTCAGGTACTCATCGTCGCAATATCAGGGCTGGCAACCGCGGTTGCAATAGTAGCTATCACGATACTAACAACCAAAAAAGAACCAACGAATGCCGAAGCTAGGAACCCCCTTCTTGGTGAGGCGCAAGCGCAAGTCACTGTGGCAGATGATCCAGACTTGGGGGATTGTTCCCCAAAAGCAAACGATGTTGAGGATTTGATCAGGAGGATTCAAGAGCTTGAAGACAGGAAGGAATTCTTAAGACGCGAGTTGTGGAAGTCTAGGGGTAAGCCACCTGAAATCCTCGGACTCCTATTCATACCCTACGGAGCCATAGCCTTCATCCTATCGGTTCTCTTCAACTCCCTCATCCTATCCTACATCGGATTAGGCCTCACCCTCTGGGGCGCCCTACTCCTACTCATCAAACAGACCAAATACGTGAAAAACAAACTCCTAGACTCCACAGCCCTATCATCACTCACATCCATTGGCCAGCTAATAGAAGCCTTAAACTACGAGGGAAAGGGCCTATACCTACCCCCACAATACCTAACGGCATTCAAGGGCGGAACCATATTTATTCCTTACAAAAAAGAGGTAATCATTCCTCCCATAGAGGAGGTAGCCCAAGAAAGGGTCTTCCTAAGAAACCCAAAAGGAGTATGCCTTACCCCACCAGGACTAAGCCTCGCCAACCTCTACGAAGACGAGCTGGGAACAGACTTCGCCACCGTCAACCTAGAATACCTACAAACCAGCCTACCAAAACTTTTCGTCAAGGGCCTGGAAATAGCCGAAGACCTCGAAATGAGCATAAATAACAACAGAATCCACGTCAAAATACTAGATTCTACATACAAGGACTTTTGCAAGGAAGCAAAAAAGCTCTCAAACATCTGCGACTCCATCGGCTGCCCCCTCTGCAGTTCTATTGCCTGCGCCCTAGCCCGAGCCACCGGGAAACCCGTCATCATCGAAAGGGCCAGCCTCTCCGCGGACGGCAAAACCATCGAAGCCAGCTACCAGATCATTGAGGAGTGAGAAAATGCAGTTCCCCATGTCCTTCTGGGAGCTGGGCCTCTGGCTGGCCGTCGTCGCCATCATCTTCCTCGCAACAGCAGAGATCGTCTCCTCATACTACGGAGAAGCAACCATCTTCATCGAAAAAAGACGATTAGAAACAGCCGCACTAATTCTAGGCCTACTATTCATATTCATCGTCGCACTACGAGTCTATGAAATAATAGCACTACCTTAACAACTGAGGTTAGCCTGTCGCTGCGGGTGGACTTCGTCAGATTATCGACCCCTTTTCCTCGTTTCGACCTCTAGGTCATGAAGAGTGAGATTAGTGGGAAAGCATAGGAGTAGACTGCAAATCGTTGCAGACATACTATTCGTGGTTAGGGACGACGCCAAGAAGACCCAGATCATGCGCCGAGCAAACCTAAGCTACAAGCTTCTAGGCCGATACCTAACCGACGTCATAGAAGCCGGCCTAGTTAGATTCGGGGACGCGGGCTCTTACACCCTCACGCCGAGGGGAAGAGACTTCCTGAACACATACAAAGAGTATTCGAGGCGTCACAGACAGCTCGAAGAGCAGATTAATGACATCAGCCACCAAAGGATCGTTTTAGAGAAGATATTTTTTAATCTGGACAAGATGGGTGACGACTTAAAAAAGTACGTTCTAAGCTACAAATAGTCTGATAAGCACGAATTCGTAAGGAACCTGAAATGAAGCCTCCATTTCCTTATAAAAATAGCAACGCAGCCCTAAGCATCAAAGTTGCCACCATCCTCTTCACCACCCTAGCCATCTACCAACAAGACCTAACCATACTGGGAAATGAGGCCCTACGAAGCGAACTCATGAACTACACACTAGCCATACCCTTCCTGCTCACCTACCTGCTCTACCGAAAGAGAAAAATGCTCAAAGCCGTCACCTCATTCGAAACGTCCACGACCAAAAGAAAAGCAATCCTCCCCAACGAAGCCGTCATCGGCGCCCTACTATGCGTCACCGCCTTCCTACTCTATTGGCATGGCTCCTACACCTTCCATCCCCTTGAATACCACATGGTTTCCTTGCCTCTCTTCATCGCTGGATGCACCCTCATAATATTCAACACAAGGACGCTCAAGGTTCTAGTCTTCCCCATAGCCTTCCTCCTCTTCCTCACGCCTCCGCCTCTCGAAATCATCTACACAGCCAACACAACCCTCTCCGCCATCAGCTCAGAAGCTGCCTACGTCACCCTGAAAGCCATAGGCTTATCTGTCACCCTATCCACGCAGTACGGAATCCCTGTGTTGATTCTGAAAAAGCCTGGAGAAATACCGCTCACCTTTGCCATCGACATAGCATGCGCAGGCATCTACTCCCTCATCGGTTTCACCATCTTCGCCACATTCGTCGCGTACATTGCGAGAGGAGTCGCTTGGAGAAAGGCAACCATATTTCTCACAGGCTTTCCCCTAATGTACGGCCTCAACATCGCCCGAATCATCACCATCGTGCTGATAGGCAACCAATACGGAATGGAGGCGGCCATGCAGGCATTTCATCTGCTCGGGGGCTGGGCCCTCATCTCCCTAGGAACCCTCATCCTACTCACCCTATCCGAAAAAATCTGGAAAATCCAGTTCTCCACCGCAAAACCAAAAACAGCGTCCTGCAGCTACTGCAAGGAAAGCACGGAAAATAAACAGCACTTGTGCCTTGCTTGCGGAAAACTCCTAAACCCCATGAACATTAAACTATCCAAACGAGACATGAGCAAGATAGCCATCCTTGTAGTAAGCTCAGTTCTCATCATCAACCTCCAGGTGCCCGTCTTCGCCCTAACTGAGGGGCCTGCAGAAGTTACTATCCAAACGCTTGGCGGAGAACAAACCGTCACGCAGATCCTACCAGAAGTCCCAGGCTACGCAACCAAATTCGTCTTTCGAGACAAAAGATTCGAGGAAATCGCTAAACAAGACGCCTCCCTCGCCTACGCGTATAAGCCCACCAACACATCGGAGACAATCGTCTGGGTGAGCATGGAAATAGCCAAAACACGATCGTCTCTCCACCGCTGGGAGGTCTGCTTCATCACATGGCCACTACAGGAGGGATACCAACCGCGAGTAACTCAACTAAGCCTAAGAGACGTCCAGCTCCTACAAAACCCACCCATAACCGCCCGCTACTTCGCCTTCCAAGACAAGAAATCCAACCTAACCCAGGTAATCCTCTACTGGTACGAAAACGCCCTCTTCCACTCAGGCACAAGCCAGGAACAGGAACACGTAAAAATAAGCCTCGTAGCCTTCGCCAAAACCCCAGAAGACGTTCCCATCATCGAAGAACAGCTCCTACCCTTCGGCAAAGCCATCGCCAACCACTGGCAGCCCATCAAAACCTGGTCCCAAATCGCCCTACTAATCTCCCAGAACGGAATCAACCTCATAACAATAATAATCGCCTTACTAGCAACCGTTCTATCATACCAAGTCATAAAAAACCTGGGCAAGAAAAAATCCAAACTAAACCTCTACAACAAACTCGCCCTACAAGAAGAGAGACTCATCCTAAAAGCCGCATATCAAGCCGCCAAAGCAGACAAACCCACCGGCAACGCCATAGCCTCACACTACCAAAAGCTTGCAGGAAAAACCATCGAAATAAACCGGCTCCTACAAAAACTCAACCAAGCCGAAGAAACCGGCCTAATAAAAAGGGACATAACCAGCCGAGAAGACGAACCAACCCTCATCTGGAAAAGCCAAATACCCCTCTAAAATCGCCATAGAAAATTTACCTCAATTTTCGATCCATCTTTAAATATCCCATTCATTAAACCAAATTGTAGAGGTAAGCAAGATGAGAAAATTAAGGGTGTTCGTTCTGCTTCTGCCGATGCTGCTGCTCATTGGAGCCCTAATTCTTGATGCTGCATATGCAAGTCCTACAACCGTGTCACTATGGCCATCCGATGACACATACATATGGGATGGTCGTTCGACCACTATTTACGGATCTGCGCTGGATTTGCAAATAGAAAATGGGGGTCTGGGCTTCATTCAAGAGATTTTGGTGCGATTCGATTTAAGTTCTATACCCTCTGGGGCTACCATCGAGTCCACCACTTTGAAACTGTATTTCTTCAGAGCCTGGTCTCCCTATACCACGGTTTATGCGTATCGTATAACTAGCACTTGGAGTGAGGGCAGTGTGACTTGGAGCACCCGGCCTGGTCTCGAGAGCACGGCAACGGATAGCCTATATATAAGCACCACAGGGTGGAAGACCTGGAGTGTTACCGCTGACGTTCAAGACTTCGTATCTGGCACCAAGACCAATTATGGCTGGCAATTGAAAGCCAACGCCAATATTGGTGATACTGATGCTCGTTCAAAGGAGTATCCAGACACCACTTATGACCCTGTGCTTGAGGTCACCTACAAAGCTCCGACAACGATAACCGTTGACTGCGACCCTGATAATGTTGAGCCTGGCGGATCGACCACCATAAGCGGCCAGTTGACATCTGACGGTTCCGGCCTCTCGGGCAAGTCCGTAGACCTCTACTACGCTCCCGCAGACTCCGCAACTGGCGACCCCACGGACTCTTGGACCCCTATCACAACAGTGACAACGGGGACAGGCGGCGCATACAGCCACACATGGTATCCACCAGGGGAATACTGCGACTACTGGGCGGTCAAAGCGACCTTCGCCGGAGACTCCGACTATGAAGGCTCTGAGGCAAAGACTGGAGTAGCGTTGAATCCCAACCTTCACATAATTCCCGAGACGCCCCTAGGAGCAATGGCGGCCTTGGCTTCCATGACGCTGATACTCGCCGCGGTGATGCTATACAAGCGCAAGACCTAAGGCTCCCATACGTCTAACAACCCCTATCCTACTTCCTGCTCACCTAGGATTGAACGTTACTTTTTTCTTTTAGTGCCAAAGTATCATTTTCCCATTGGTTACATTCTGTCGTGCCAAATTAAATTCCAAAAACCTTTATTAAAGTTAGATGGCTCCTTGAGTGTAGGGGTCGTCATGGCTGAGGATACGGTAAAGCACTATCTAGGGTTAAACCGTAAGTACCTCACCGAGGGAGAGGCCCTGCTAGCGAAGGGCGATCATGTACAAGCCAGCGAGAAGTTTTGGGGCGCAACCGCCGAGATGGTCAAGACGGTTGCAGCCAGCAGGGGCCTAGAGCTTAGAACCCATAACGACCTTTGGACTTTCATAACCAAACTGAGAGATGAGCTCAAGGACCCCGAAGTAACAAGGCTTTTCGGCCTCGCCAACACCCTTCACCAAAACTTTTACGAAGCATCCATGACCCCTGAAGCCGTGGGGGACCACGTAGAAGCCGTGAAGCAACTCATCCACAAGCTTGAAAACCTAATAAGTCCTTAAAGAAGAGAGACTGATCCTACAGGCCACCCATCAAGTAGCAAAGAAGAAAAACCATCGAATTGAAGCAACTCATTGAAAAGCTCAAGTAGGCCAAAAAATGGGACTAATAAACAAGGACTCAACCAGCAGAGAAGACGAGCCTACACTCGTCTAGAGAAGCCAAATACCCCAAAAATTCATAGAAAATATGCATTCCTTTTCCATATCTATTTAATAGATTCCATTTCAAAAAATCACTAGAAGTATGCGAAACATAATTCTATTCTCGACCTCGTTTCCGCACGTACATACAGATATGGTGATAAAATGAAGACGAAAAAAGCCCTCGTGTTATTCGCCTTTGCTACACTATTAGTGTTCTTAATGATAGGCTCAGTCATGGCACAAACTGTCAATGTGACATGCCAGCCAGAGGAAATATACCCAGGAGAAAGCACATCAATAACGGTGTCATGTGACAAGGGAGGAATCGGATACATAAAAGTCATTCAACCAGACGGTAAATCTTCAATGGTTGGCATACGCATACCTTCCGGAGGCGGATCCATTGAGAAGGTCTACCCAGACGAGTTCCCAGATTTCCCACACCCAGCAAGCACCGAGCAACTGGGAGAATACAGAGTGAGGGTTGCCCTCCTCGGACTCATATGGGTTAGGGTCTTCCGTGTAACCTTCTTCGTGATCCCCGAATTGCCTCTTGGCGCTCTAATGGCCACTACAACGTCACTCACCGCCTTAACAGGAATCGTGATAGCAAAACACTTTCGAAGAAAACACCGACTACGCTGATAACTATTCAGCGACAACGTATTCTTTTGACCAATCGAAGAACCCTGACAGATAATCTCCCTTGGAGCGAATCTTCCTTGCAGAACAAGAAATCCACGCCGCTAACCATAAACCAACACATAATGGACATCGCAAGGAAAGAGAGCCCGGAAACCGTTGAGCAGCTCATCAAGTTGGTGCATCTAAGACACCCAACACCCGAACAAGAGATCATGAAACACATACTACGCCTCCAGAACCAGGGAAAACTAGCCTTAAGGGAACATACAGCCCCACTTCCCCGCACGGTGGAGGGCTACCTCCTCACCACACAAGCCGCATGGTTCTGGGCCATCATCGCCCTAGCCATCGCCACCACAACCCTCGTCTTCACCATCCCGGAAACTGCCTACCCCCTCGTCTACGCGAGATACGTGCTTGGGTCCATCTTCGTCCTATGGCTCCCAGGCTATAGCCTCATCAAAGCATTGTTCCCAGCCAAAGAGCTCGACAACATAGAGCGCGCTGCCCTAAGCATCGGGATGAGCCTAGCCCTGGTTCCCATCACTGGCCTCCTCCTCAACTACACGCCCTGGGGCATAAGACTCACGCCGGTCACCATAAGCCTTCTCGCCTTAACCATAATCTTCGCTACAGCTGCGGTTATGAGAGAATTCCATCTCATTCGGATACACACGAACAGCACATGCCAATGACAGTAAATCTATACCATTGTTTCATAAAAATTTAAAAATCTGCAGAAAACACAGATGAACAAATGTTCATGAGGTGGTTTCACGTTTTCTGTTGGGCACCTGGCCATAAGTTACCTGTTGGGGAAGACATCATCTAAGCTTCTGAATGCGGATGTGAACGTGCCCCTCCTATTCTTTGTCTCCCTTTTACCCGACATCGATTTGATCATACCCAGCTTACAGCACCGGGGACCCACACATTCTCTCATCATCTATTGCCTCCTGTTTCTTCCTGCCTTCATAACCTACGGGAAGGTGGCTGCGCCATATTTCCTTGCTCTAGCCCAGCACTCCCTCATAAGCGACTACCTCACAGGAGGCACACAACTCTTCTGGCCCATAACCACCAACTGGTACGGCATAGAAGCATCAAGCCTCACGGGTATCTCCCTAGAATGGATCGTCTTCTTGGCCTCCTCAACGCTGATGCTCAAAACGAAGGATGTCTGGACCCTCTTTAAGCCTCACCCCTCAAACCTCACTCTATGCGTACCATTGGCCGCAATCTTCCTATCCGTCTTCCTCAGCTTCCCCCTACCGGTTCCCTCACAACTCGCAACTCCCCACCTTATATACCTAGCAATCTTTGGCCTTTCCATTCTCGTAGATATCAAGCCTCGCTTAAAGGAGTTTTAGAACCGAACCTAGTATCTAGTCGTAGGACTATTCCACATCGTTATCACGAAAACAAAGGCCCTAACACAATGCGTTTTCCCTTTACACCCTAAAAGCCCTAAACAGCCAAGACTTCGAGTTGCTGAGACAAACCTTCCCCAAGCCGCTAACAAGATACATCTGCATCCTCGAAAGCATCATAGCTCGGTCCTAACTTAACTCAACCAATTACGCCTTACAGCCGCTTAGTATCGACCGGTCATTCTGTCGGTATACCATACAAGCCCGGCGACCGGCGATACCCAATGTAAACCATCGTCGAATTCGATCCAAAACATGGTATCGCACGCATGCTGGTATCAATGTGCAGGAGGTGAGGAGGTCGTGAGGAAGTTAGCCCTCATCATGGTGTGGCTCGTGGAGAACCCAGAAGCCTACGAGGGCAAAACCAACGCCGGCATCGAAAAGGAGATCCTAGAAGAAACCGAGATCATCCCCTACGCAGCTCGGATAGAGAAGGTTAACGTTCTGGATGTGTGCGAGGCCACGCCACGAAGGGCGAGGAGCAGGGCGGAAGAAACGGCTCAGGGAAAGGTGGAGGCTCGTAAGTGAGAGCCGTAACGAGGTCGTGTACATTAACTGCTGGATAGAGGGGGAGCCAGCCAAGATTCTTCGCGATTTGTGCAGTCGAGGACTGATAAGGTCCTACACAGACTCCATAAACTAGGTATCCCTCTATTTGCCTCAGGGAAGATAGTATGTGTCGGTCTCAAAAAATCAAAGAATGTTAACGTCATTATCCAACAACTTCTTAATATGACAGCTCAAACACGTAGTACTCGCAGAAATTTCGCGCGCGTTAAGACTGATGTTTTTCCAGAATAGGTAGACTTTTGTTTGTGTTAGGAAGCTGAGGATGCGAAGCATCTTAGCCAGCTTTTCGATGCTTTCCTTATCAACTCGATGGCAGAATTGTTCATGGGTTAGATAGGCTTCGTGAACCGACATGATGCGCTTTCGATACACGCCGCTGGACCTAGATAGAAAATGAATTGGGATTTAGAGTCACATCTTCCCCGGTTGGGTGACTAGAACAACGCTTAATAACTATTAACTCACTATAAACTTGGGAGTACAAAGATGCGAGACACCACTTTAACTTTGAAGTTTAGAGGTCTGGAGGCCGAACTCCTGGAGGAAATGGTTAG